>Ga0181532_10000573_pt1 | contig 37609 bp, 33 predicted proteins | sample PEATcosm2014_Bin_33_FD_119768 | JGI IMG/M metagenome (GOLD analysis project Ga0181532, IMG submission 119768) | Peatland microbial communities from MTU Mesocosm Facility, Houghton, MI, USA - PEATcosm2014_Bin11_30_metaG | ecosystem: Environmental > Terrestrial > Soil > Wetlands > Peat | place...
ACCGAGCAAGCGGATCAGAGTTGCCAGGATTCGTCCCGAATCCACGCGATAAAGGGAGTCGAGCAATTCGCGTATCTGCTCGGTGGAACGCTCGGACATGACGACGACCTTAGCAAACCAGCTGCTCCCGGGTCACGTGCCAACCGGAAGTTAGCTTTCCGCAGTCCTACGGCTTCTTCTTTCCGCCTAACAATTGATCGAGCGCGTTGCCTGGCGGATTGGCTTGCTGGTTCTGCTGTTGCACCGGTTGCCCGGCCTGCTGGCCGCGCAGCAGTCCACCCACGACGCTACCGAGGTCATTGCCACCCTTCCCGTTCAAAAGGCCTCCCGCCGTGGGCAACAGGTTCTTCAGCTTCATTTGAGCAATCTGCGCCATATCGGGAGCGACCAGGGGATGGTTCATGTTCCCAGTGATCAGGACGGGCAGCACCAGCTCACCATTCTTGTTGGCGAGCGCCGTGTTGAGATAGCCGCCCACGCCGGAGCCGCCGACTGACTGGCTGAATCCCTTGTCCAGCACGGCGGTCACGTGCATGTTCAGGTCCTGGCTGACGAGGTTGATGGTTCCCGTTCCCGCCATGGTGCCGACATCCAGCGCAGCTTTCAGGTCGTTGGTCTGGGCGACGCCATTGTGCAGGCTAAAAGTGCCGCTCATCTGCGAGATGGCGGTGTAGCCTTGGCCGCGGTTCCGGCCGCACCGGTGAACTTGCCGATCTTCGACAACTCTTTCACCAGATCAAGTTTGGTGATCTTGCCATTCGCCAGGTTCAGTCCGAGGGTTCCGTTCAGCGTCTGAACGATGTCTCCCGATGGAGGCGTGGCGAAGGTCACGTTCGGGGTGGCGGAGAGCGTGCCGTACACCGTGTCTTTTACCGTTGAAATGGATGACAGTAACTTGTTCGCATCCACTCCGGTAAGCTTGGCATTTATTGCATAGGTCATCGGATTGGGGCGAGTATCAACCGTGAAGCTGCTGCTCTCCTGTCCACCATAAATCTGCGAGGTCAGGGGATTGAGATGGATCATACCGTGGTCGAGCTGGACGTTCGCGTGGACATTGGTGAGCTCCGTTTGTTGGTAGAGGATGCTACCGACGGCGATGGATCCGGCGCCGGTTGCGCTTTGCAGCAGGCTGGGCTGCGCCGCGGGCGCGGGCGAGGCGTTGGCGCTCGGAATGAGACTCCAGGATGCGCCAGCTTTCTTCTTCGCCGGGCCTTTCTGCTCGGAGCTGCCGGTGATTTGCTCGAGTTCGGTGACGTTTATTTTGTCGGCCGTCAGGGCGAAGGTCAGCCTGGGCGACTGAAAGCTTGCGATGCTGAGGTTTCCGCTGGCGTTGGTCGAGCCTAGCGATGCGGCCAGGTTGGTCAGATTCACCGAGTTCTGCGTGAACTGCATGTTTATGCTGCGAACATGCAACGGCTGGGTGAGCGAAGGCATCTTCAGCGAAGCATTCTGCAATGCACCTGTGCCTCTGAAGTTCATTGCGTCAGTGTTCTTGATCGGACCGGTTGCTCGCACGTCGAGGCTGATGTTGCCACTGCCACTTATGCCTTCCGCTGCAGAAACGCCATACGCCTTGGCGATTCCCAGCAGCTCTTCCACTTTGCCGTTGACGGTCTTGATGGTTGCGTCCACTCTGGGCGAATTTCCGGCGTACTCCGAGAGGGTCATCTGTACGGCCAGTGTTGTTCCACCAGAACTCGCGGTGAAGTTGTTGGATTGAATCTGCTGCGGCGTCATGGCCAGATCAATCGCCGGAACCTTCACCGGCTGCGGAATGTCGCTGCCTGTCACTTCCAGATTTCGTCCGTTGACGCTACCGTTCAGCGCCAGATGGTCGGTCGGGCCCTGCGCGTGAACGTTGGCGGTCAACTCGCCGGCGATCCTGGTGTTCGGGCTGAAGGCCACACCGAACGCCGCCAGCCGCGCCACCTCTTGAATCGAGGCATTGGATGCGCTGAGGTTGACGTCAACCACAGACGGATTCGGGCGGGTGTTGATCGTCCCGTTGATGGACAGCGGGGTTGAGCCGAGCTTGAGCGCGCCCTGTTTGATCTGGAGGAGATCGTTGGTGAGGTCGCCGGTGAGATCGAAATCAGCGGAGATGGGATAGCCCACCGCTACTCCACGAATCACCGCACTGTCGAGCTTCAACGAACCGCTAACCGCCATCTTACCGCCGGCATTCGACAGATCAGCCGAGCCGGAGATGACCGCTTCCGTGCCCTGCAATGCGGCGACATTCAGGAATGTCTGCAGTCCTGAGATTGAGACTTCCTTTAGCTTTATCTTGCCTTTGAAAGGCGTACTGGCGAAGTCGGCATTGTTGACCGGACCTCCATCTCCGGTCAGTTGCAAGGTCTGTGAACCGCTACCTGGCAGATGCACAGTGGCGTCGAGGGTGAAGGGCTTGCCGGACGAGTAGTCTCTGAGCGTCACGTCGACGCGGTCATAAACCGCGCGCGACTGATGTTTCAGATAATCCGTGATGGCAATCTGGCTGTCTGTTACTTTCAGCTCAGCCAGCGAGAAGCCTTCCGACGTGGGAGGTGCGGCAGGCGGCGCGGCCGACTTGGCTGGCGCTTGCGGTGGGGCGGGAGGCGCTTGCTGCATGGGCGGCGGAGCGTTGCCCGCAGTGGAGAAGTTCCACAGGCCTTGTGCGCTGCGGATGATCTCTATCTTCGCCTGCTTCAGTTCCAGGCTGTCCACCTGGATGCTCTTGGACAGCAGGGGCAGCAGCGCCACGCTGACGTCGAGCTCGCTGACCTGCGCAAAAGGCAGGTTGCCGTGGTAGCTGGGGTCGTCGCCGATGACGACGTTTTTGACTTCCACCCGAAGGGGAAAAACGCCCAACTGCATCTCTCCCAGTTGTACGGGACGATTGAGCCGCTGTTGCAGTTGGGCCTGTATTTGCCAACGATATTGGTTGACGTCAATCAGGTGGAGGAGTGCAAGCATAACGACGACTACGATGGCAACGAGGACAACGGCAACGATCGCTAGCTTTCGCATCGGCTACCTCCTCCGTCCGCGCGGAACGGCTGTGGATGGGTCCGGTGAAATGCGTTTACTCTAAATTGTATGCTCTAAATAGAAGGCGCCGGTGGCGCTATTTTCTACGAGGTGGCGTTCGAGGGCTCGTCTTCTTCGGCGTGGATGAGCCCGAATTTCTTGAGCTTGTAACGCAGCGCGTCGCGGCTGATGTCGAGCAGGCGGGCGGCATGGGTCTGATTTCCATTAGCCTGCGCCATGGCCATATCCACCAACTCGCGTTCGACTTCTTCAAGCGAAGTGCCGCCCTCGGGAATGTGCAGTGGAGGCAAGCTGCGCCCGTCCGGCAGATGTTTGCCGGCAGTGCCGCCGTTGTTTCCCGCCGAATGCTCAAAGGCGGTGAAGGCCGACTGCTGCTGCGCCACGGCGAACGGCAGATATTCGGGATCGAGCTCCTCATCTTCTCCCAGGATCATGGCGCGTTCAACCGCGTTCTTCAACTCTCGCACATTGCCCGGCCAGTCGTACTTCAGAATGAGCTTACGGCTGTCGTCGGTGATGCCCTTTACGTTCTTGCGGAATTTGCGGTTGTAGCGCCCGATGAAATAATCCACCAGCGGCAGAATGTCTTCTTTGCGTTCGCGAAGCGGCGGCAAGAAAATGGAGATGATCGCCAGACGGTAGTAAAGGTCTTGGCGGAACTGGTTGTCTCGCACAGCACGTTCCAGATCGCGGTTGGAAGCTGCGATGACGCGCACATCCACCTGCATATCGCGCACGCCGCCGACTCGGCGGATCACCTGGTCTTCGAGAACACGCAGTAACTTCGCCTGCAACAGGGGCGACAACTCGCCGATTTCGTCGAGGAAGAGCGTGCCACCGTCGGCCATCTCGAACAGGCCTTTCTTCATGGCCTTGGCGTCGGTGAACGCGCCTTTCTCGTGGCCGAATAGTTCGGCCTCCATCAGCGTCTCAGGAATGGCCGAGCAATTGATGGCGATGAATGGCTTGTCCTGCCGGCGGCTCTGGTAATGGATGGCTTTGGCGATGAGGTCCTTGCCGGTGCCGCTTTCGCCCTGGACCAGGATGGTGGTCGCCTCGCTGGAGGCGATCTTGCTTACGAAACCCAGCAGTTCAGACATCTTCTGGGAGACGCCGATCACATTGTGGTATCCGGTGCGCCGGCGGACCTCGCCCCGCAGGGACTCGACTTCCGAGCGCAGGCGGGTGGTTTCGAGCGCATTCTTAACGGTAACCGCAAGCTCATCGAAGTCCAGCGGCTTGCCGACGAAATCGTAGGCTCCCAACTTGAGCGCGGTCTTCACGTCCTCAAGCTGCGGATCGGCGGTGATCATGATGACCGCGCGAGCATCGCCCGACTTCTTGAGTTGTTCGAGGATCTCGATGCCGTTGGCGTCGGGCAGGCGCACGTCAAGCAGCACGAGATCAGGATTCTCGTGTTGGGCCACGCGCAGCGCAGCCAAGCCGCTGTCAGCCTCTAGTACGTGATAACCCCACTCTTCGCACTTTTGCCGGAGAGACCAACGAACGAGCTTCTCGTCGTCGACAATTAAGACTTTTTCCGAGGGCATTACCGCTCTAAATAAGCTTACTACAGCGGCGAAATTTTGGAGCGGGACTTAAACCACAAATGGCGGGGAGAAAATGGGACACTCGCGCGGTTTCACGAGCCTAGAACTCAACGTCCATACAGAAATAGCATGGCTTCCGGCAACCGTCGTGACCATGCCGCTTCGTTGTGAACGGCGCCTTCGTCCACGACCACTTTCAACCGGTCTGACCCCATTCCATGCTTGCGCAGGATGGTCTGCAGTTCCTCCACACTCTTTACGATCTGTGCATTGTATTCGGCATTCTTCGTCTCGTTTGTTCCCACGGCCACAAACATCTTCTGCGGAAGTTGCTTTGCCTTTTCTGCGTCCTTCAATAATTGCCCGTCGCCAACGCCCAGCACCGGGCTCTCAACCAACACGTGTCCGAAGATGCCGGGGTGCTCTAGCGCGATGTAGAGACTAATAACACTGCCATAGGAAGACCCGCCAATACCGGTGTTCGCCGCGCCACGCGACACGCGGTATTTCTTCTCGATGAAGGGCATCACCTCGGTGAGCAGGAAGGTCCCGTATTCTTTGCCGCGCAGGTCTTTCTCGGCAGGCAGGCCATACTGGTTGCTATTCGGATCGGAGTAGGGCAGATATTCCGAGCTGCGCTTGTCGCCGGCATGGTCGATGCCTACCACCATCATGGGCGGAATCTTAAAGCTGCCGACCAGATGCTCCGTCGTCTCGTCCACGTGCCACTCTCCGGCGCTGCTGGTGGCTTCATCGAACAGGTTCTGAGCATCGTTCAGGTAGAGCACTGGGTACGAGCGATGGGCGTTGAACGGCGAACCGTAATTGGCCGGCAACCACACGCGCAACATCCGGGTGTTGTGGAAGATCTTGCTGGTAAAGGGAACGATCTCCAGCACCCCAATGACGGTGTGGTCTGTGTCGAAGGAAGTGATTGTGGTGACCCCGGGCGTGGTCGCCGTGGTGCCAGCTTTGCTCTTAGCTTTGTCCTGGGCGGACAGGAACGCGCAAAGGATAAGGGACGAGATGACAAAGACGGCGGTTCTGGCTTTCGGCATAAGAATAGATTAGCAGCGGCTCGACTATCACTTCACCTTTAAATCCACCAACTGCATTTCGGGATAGTTCTGGTTCCAGTCGGCGGAAATGTGCTCCAATGTCATGCGGACCGTCTTGGTCCGGCCTGGAGCGATGGGCGAGCGGCTGAGGTCCGCCAGGTCCGGATAGCCGCCCATCTGGTTTTCGACGAGCACGTGCAGTGGGAGGGTCTCGGTCTGCACCACTTCGCGCATAGAGTTTATAAACACCAGCTTCATCGCCGCGCCGATCAAAGCCTTGTCACCTGTGTTGGTGATGTTCACATCGAGATAGGTGACCGTGCCACCGACGTAGTTCTCCGCCGCGCTCATTTTTGGGTTGGAGAGCTGCAACTTGGACGCGTATGGATTGGGCTGCGTCAGAGGTTCACTCTTGTGGCGGGTTATGGCGACGATGATTGCAACGACTACGACGACGGCAACCAGGCCCACGATGAACGGCGTCCAGTTGCGCTCTTGCGCCTTTGGCTTGGCGGGCGAGAAGAGGTCGGCCATGGATCGATTTTACTCCGCCGGATCGGAGCGAGGTGCGCACAGTTTGAGCTGGTCGTGCTATAGTTTTGCCCTCAAATCGCAAGGAGCAATCTATGACCAGGAATCTTCTCAGGCTGTTGTTGGGCGCCGCGCTGTTTTGCGGAGGAATGGCCATTGCGCAGAAACCGGTCCAGAACATCAACCCTCAACACCACCCGAACCTCGCTGCGGCACAGCACCTTTCCGAGCAGGCGTATCAAAAGATCGTTGCCGCGCAGGAGGCCAACGAGTGGGACATGGATGGCCACGCTCAGAAGGCCAAAGAGCTGCTCGATCAGGCCAACCAGCAACTCAGGCTGGCTGCCAACTGGGCTAACAAGAACCACAAGTAAAGCTGCGGTCAGGCATCCTGATTTTCTTGGTCTGTGTAGTGGAAGAGAACAGCCTGAAATAAAGAATCCCGAGGCTTTGTTGAGCTGTTTCTTCTCGACCAGCGGTTCGCGTTAGACCCTTGCCGACCTGTGTTCACCGCACGCTTGCGTATGCCGTGTACGATCTCAGCTTGGACTCCGGGCTCACCACTAATCGGAATAACCGTTCAACGCCTCGGGATTCCGACTTGCCTTTGAATTGTCTCGTGCTCTCCTCAACCAGCAGCTTGCTATGACCGTCGCTGTCCCTCTGTTGCCTGCGCCGCGGGCGCGGAACAGTGAACTCGCTTCAGCCCCGGACTTACCGCCAACCGGAAGAACCTTCGAAACTGTCAAAGAACGAGTTTGTTTTTACTACAGCTATTTTCTAAGTCAACTAAATTTTCGCGATTTTATCTCATTTGTTTTCAAGCGAGTGCAGCTCGTCCACAGGCGGGTGCCGGAATTTTGTGCAATCGCAATTTCTATTTTTCGCAAGCCGGGTTTTGGCATTGATTTTCGAGGCGTTCGTGAAGTCGAAGCAGCCGCATCATCGCGCGAAAACAGCAGCGTCCGTTGTGGACATTTGGCAAAAACCGCGTCCAGTGCTGGATTCGCGCGAACAAGAAATTCGCGGTCAGTCAGGAATCTTTTATACCCATCTCGCCTGGCTCGCGACGTTGTGAAACGATTTTCATTTGGAGCGTCCCAGAATCGTGTAGTTACGTCTCTCGACGATCGTCTTCGCCTGCGCTGATTCGCTTCCGGCCATTTGTTACCATCGGCAACATGGCCCTGGTCGAAGCGCGGAACCTCACAAAGACCTTCAGCTCTGGGCAATCCGCTTTCGGAATACGAGCTGCCGCCCAAGTGCGCGCGGTCAATGACGTTTCGCTGACGATCGAGGCTGGAGAAACCTTGGGACTGGTGGGTGAATCGGGCTCCGGAAAGAGCACGCTCGGGCGAATGCTGCTGCGGCTCATCGAGCCGGATTCGGGCGAGGTGTTCTTTGACGGCCACGATGTGCTGCGCGCCAGTGGAGCGGAGTTGCGGCGCCTGCGCCGTGACATGCAGATTATCTTCCAGGATCCGTTCGGCTCGCTCGATCCCAGAATGACGGTTGAGCGAATTGTCTGCGAACCGATGGCAATTCACGGCAGCGAGAACCGCGCCGAACGGCGTCACAGCGCGGCGGAGGTGATGAGAGCGGTGGGACTCGATGCCTCAGCTCTGCCGCGTTACCCACATGAGTTTAGTGGCGGCCAGCGCCAGCGCATCGGCATAGCGCGAGCTCTGGTATTGCGGCCTCGGTTCATCGTTGCCGATGAGCCGGTCTCGGCGCTGGATGTCAGCGTCGGCTCGCAAATCGTGAACCTGCTGAAGCAGCTTCAGCGAGACTTCTCCCTGACCTATCTCTTCATCTCGCACTCCATGCCGATCGTGCGCTATCTGGCGAACCGGATCGCAGTGATGCAACAAGGCGAGTTGGTCGAGGTAGGGACGACGGAGCAGATTACCGCCGAACCGAGGTATCCCTATACGCGCACGTTGCTGGAAGCGACGCCGGAGATTGAATTCAGCTCGCGGTGAAAGCAACTCGCGACTGCTAGGTCTCCTGAGCCGGGCTCCGATGAGCCAGGAATCCCGCGATGAGAAAAAGGAGGCCGGGCGCTGCCATCAAGAAGAAGAACGGACCTCGAGGCAGATGTCCGGAGCGAAGCAGACTCCAGACGTAGAAAGCTATGAGGCATCCCAGGGCGAGGATCCCTCCCAGTTCCTCTCGAAACCAAGCCACGACCAGTCCCACACCGACCCCGATGGGCCACAGGGCTAAGCCGACCCACTCCTGAGGCGTTGGTCCTGGGCCGTTGCCTCCCGCGGCTTCACCGACAGCGAACGCGAGGACGGCAACTATGCTGACAATACTCCACACACGAGCGACCCAGCGCGTCACGACGGCGACAGAGCTTGTTGCCATAACCCGCTCCTGATTGTCCGAACAATTCTGCCGGCCCTTCTTGCTCACTCCATCGGGCAGGTGATCACCAATCACTTGACGGCACAATCCATTCTGGCAGGCGATGCTTTCATCTAAGACAACGCCTCGGCCCGTTCCCGGAACATCGCGCCTTCCAGCCGCAACAGCAATACTTTGACCGGTAGTCCGCCTCCGTATCCGCCGAGATATCGCCCTGCAGCAAGGACGCGGTGGCAAGGGACGATGATTGCGATGGGATTATAGTGGTTCGCCTGTCCAACTGCGCGAAAGCTCTGCGGACTGCCGACGGCGCGCGCGATCTCGCCATAGGAGCGCGTTTCGCCATAGGGGATTCGCAGCAGCTCGTTCCAGCAGCGCTTCTGGAAGCCGGTCCCTCGCAGATCGAGCGCGAGGTCGAAATTGCGGCGCTTTCCCGAGAAGTATTCTTGCAGTTGTTGGCGCACGCCGCTCGTGCGCTCCTCAGATTCCTGCCATTGGACATCCTGTCCGGCGACTTTCCTCGGCAATCCGCGGTCAAATTCCAGAGTGACCAGCGCTTCGTCTGAAACTCCGATCAGCAACAGACCGGCGGGCGAACTCATGCCGGAGTAGTAGAGGGTTTCCACGACCGTTCTCCGCAAACCAAGGGTACCACCTCTCAAGGTGTTGCCGAATGTTGTCAGACTGTTCAGCTGTGAGAAATGTCTCCAAAGGGAGTAGTGCGACTTGCGCCACGTCAACGCTTTCTACAGCCCGCCTACACGAGGGCCTTAACTTTTCCATCCACGCTACGTCCAACAAACTCCGGCGTTTATACAAGCTCAGTGCGCGATGGCAGGAAATTATCCGGAACTTCCCCATCGCGGCGCTGGAAACGTCTAAAATAAGAAGACTGAGGCGGGGTGCTGTGCATCCAATCGCTTTGAGTGGCTGGTCCTTTAATGATTCTAAATCGCTTTCGTGTTTCCTTCCTGGCAGTTCTGTTGGCCGCCTCTGTGAGCGGCATTGCCCAAAGCACCACCCCAACGGCGGTTTCACCCGTCCTTGAGCAAAGTCCGCAAGCCGAGGAGCCGGCGCCGCAGGAGTCGTCTGCTCCCGACCAGCCGGCGCAATCGTCCGCGCCCAAGGAACCCGACCAGGCTGCGGCCTATTATCACTTCGCGTTGGCGCACATGTACGAGGAAATGGTCTCGATGTACGGCCGCTCCGACTACGCCAATAAAGCGGTGGACGAATATCGTCTCGCCATTGAGAACGACCCGAATTCCGATTACCTGAACGCTGCCCTGGCAGAGCTTTACGCCCGGACCGGGCGCATTCGCGACGCCGTCCTCGAAGCCCAGGACATCCTGAAGCGCGACGGGAACAACCTTGAAGCGCACCGCCTTCTCGGCCGCATTTACCTGCGTTCGCTTGGCGACATGCAGGCGGGCACACAATCGCAGGAAATTCTGAAGCTGGCGATCGACCAATATGAGCAGCTAGTGAAGCTCGACCCCAAGAGCGTGGAGGATCATCTGCTTTTGGGCCGCTTGTACCGCCTGAACAACGAGCTTCTGAAGTCGGAGAGCGAATTCAAAACGGCAGTGCAGATCCAGCCCGATTCGGAAGAGGCGGTCACCACGCTAGCCTACCTCTACAACGAGGAGGGCGATTCCGGTCGCGCTCTGCAGGTGCTGAACGCCATCCCCGATAGCGCCCGCACCGCCAAGCTCTACTCCGCTTTGGGCTACACCTACGAGCAGCAGAAAGCATACAAAGAGGCGATCGACGCTTATCGCCGCTCCACCGACTTGGACCGCGACAATCTCGATTCCGTGCGCGGCCTGGCGCAGAACCTGATGAACGATGGCCAGACCGAGGCGGCGCTGGAGCAATACAAGGTCATCGCCGACGAGGACCCGTCGGATGCGCAGACCTACATGCGCATCGCCGAGATCAACCGGCGCAATGGGAAGTTCGACCAGGCGATGGAAGCCCTGAAGAAAGCCACCGCCGTCAGTCCCGACTCGCTTGAGGTGCAATACAACATTGCGGTCATTGACGAGGCGCAGGGCAAATACGACGACGCCATCACAACTCTCAACCTGCTGCTTCAGAAAACCGAGCATGCTGACGGCCAGTACAGCGTTCCCGACAAAAACAACCGCGCCGTTTTTCTGGAGCGGCTGGGCACCGTCTATCGCGAAGCCAACAGGTGCCCGCTTGCGGTAGAGACTTTCCGCAAGATGGTTGAACTCGGCGACGACAACGCTATCCGCGGCTATCAACAGCTTGTTGAAACCTACCGTGATAACCGGCAATGGCAGATGGCCACGGAAGTTGCGCAGGAAGCGGCGAAGAAGTTCCCGGATGATCGTGACTTGCAGATGGTCGCGGCTTCGCAGGAAGCGGACATGGGCAATCCCGATGCCGCCATCGCGCGCGTCAAGGCGATGCTCAAAGGAAATGCCGACGACCGCGCGGTTTATATCGCTCTGGCCCAGATGTACAGCCGGGTGAAGAACTGGAAGGAAGCGGAGGAGAACATCAGCAAGGCGCTCAACCTCGCCAGCAAGCAGGAAGACAAGGACTCCGTAATCTTCGTCCAGGGCTCCATCTACGAGCGCCAGAAGAAGTATGACCTGGCAGAAGAGTCTTTCCGCAAGGTGCTGGTCAGCGACCCGAAGAGCGCGATGACCCTGAATTATCTCGGCTACATGCTGGCCGATCGCGGTACGCGACTGGAAGAGGCGCTGGGATACATTCGCCGCGCCGTAGCTCTCGATCCGCAGAATGGCGCTTATATTGATTCACTGGGCTGGGTTTATTACCGGCTCGGCAACTACGATCTGGCGGAAGAAAACCTGCGCCGCGCCTCCGAAAGGATCGGCAACGATCCAACCGTGCATGAGCACCTTGGCGAGCTTTACCTGAAGACGGGACGCCTGAAGCTGGCTACCACGCACTTCGAGCGGGCCCTGGAAGAGTGGGACAAGACCGTTCCTGCCGAAGTGGATACCGATGAGGTTGCCAAAACCCAGAAGGAACTGGAAACCGCGCGCGTGAAGCTTGCCAAGCAGAACGCGACCGCCTCAAACAAGCAGTAGCTGTTTGCGCGGGGATCGCTGGCGGCGCTTGTACACCGCTGCTACACTTCGCTTATGCTCGCCAGCTACGCGGTTCGCGTGGAGGATTCCCGCGGTCGCCGCTATCCAGAGCCGTCGCATCCCTATCGCAATCCTTTCCAGCGCGACCGCGACCGCGTAATCCACGCGCGCGCCTTTCGCCGGCTGGAGAACAAGACGCAGGTCTTCACTCGCCGTTACTCGGACCACTTCCGCACGCGCCTGACGCACACCATGGAGGTCGCGCAGATCTCGCGCACCATCGCCGCAACGCTCAACCTGAATGTCGACCTCGTCGAAACGCTCGCTCTGGTTCACGACATCGGACATCCGCCGTTTGGCCACGCGGGCGAACGCACGCTGGACCTGCTGATGCGGCAGCACGGCGAATTCTTCGACCACAACCTGCAGGCGCTGCGCACCGTGGAAGACTTCGAGCTGCGTTACGCCGACTTCCGCGGGCTGAACCTGACCTTCGAGGTCCGCGAAGGCATCATCAAGCACTCGCACGACTACAAAGAAGTCGAGCATCCGGAACTTGCTGAATATCTGCTCGATCAACGTCCGCCGCTCGAGGCGCAACTGATCGACCTGACCGACGAGATCGCGTACAGCACGGCCGATCTCGACGACGGCTTCGAAGCCGGGCTGCTGCGACTTCCGCAGATTCGGCAGCGCGTCCGCGTGTTTGAGAAGTATTACGTCGAGGCGGAGGCGAAATATCCAGATGCGCCGGACAAGCTCAAGTTCAACGAGGCCTTGAAGCGCGTGCTCAATCGTTTCGTCACCGATCTCATCGAGAACACTCGGCAACGTGCCCAGCAGGCCGCAATCCGCAGCCTCGACGAACTGCGCAGCTTTTCCGAGCGGCTCGCGTCGTTCAGCGCCGAGGTGGAGCAGGAACGGGCCGAGGCGAAAAGCTTTCTCTTCGAAGCGCTCTACAACTGCAAGCCTCTCGAACCGGAAAAGCGAAAGGCGGAAAAAGTTCTGACTGAAGTTTTTGAACACCTGCTTGCGCATCCCGAGGCGCTTCCGCCGAGCTATCGCGCGAAGGCCGAGAAAGAATCGCTGCCGCGCGTGGTCTGCGATTACATCGCAGGCATGACCGACCACTACGTCGAGGACCTGCGCAAGAAGCTGACGGCAGGCAAGACCAGATGAATCATGGTCGCTGCAGTGCGAGCCTGAAGACGGACAGCGCAACTGGCGTCCAGAGGTCTCGGTCGTCCTATTGTGCGGTTCTCCACTCCGTTTTCTGAATCTCAGGCAACCCGTCGATTGACACCTGCATATTGTAGGTGATGACGAAGGCACGATAGTTGAGCGGGATGGGTCGCGAGAGTACGATACGCGTCCCTGAATACGTGCAGGACATCCAGTATTGGGCACCAGGTGTGAATCGCCACGTGGAGACCGTCGTGTTCTTGGACGTCTTCCGCTGTTCACCGACCAATGAAACCTGTTCCTTGGGGTCACCTTCGAATATCGTTATGCCAGAAAGACGCCGCGGAATGTCGGCTCGTCCCTCGATCCAGCCCTCAGGGCTTTGTTTCAAAATCTCTTCGACAACGAGCGAAGCCGGACAGTTGGGTTCCACAGCCCAGTTGGACACCGTTATAAAAAGAAATGCGGCCAGGAGCGCAATCCGCATGCGTCACTCAATGACCGAAAAAGCTTTGGCGTCGTTGACGATGTCGCCAGCCTTCAACGGGATCCAGCGAATTGTGCGGTTCAAAACCTTGCCCTGCGTTGCCCACTGGTCCAGCACCTGAATACCGACCGCGTTCTGGCCCAGGTAGACGGCAGCATGCCCGGTAGCGTTCTGGGGATACTCGCCGTTCACGAACGTCGCGATCGCAGTACCGACATCAAGTGAGGTCCCCTCTGTCACGTCGTCGCCCTTCACCCACGTTTTCGTTGTTTTTCCCGAAAGGGCGGGAATCGCTGCTTTGAGAAAGCTGACGCATTGCGTGCCCGTTGCACCGGGGACGGTATAGCCTTTGCCGGCGTACGCTCCTTCCAGGGTCTTTCCAGTTGCTCCACTCGGCAATTCCAGAATGTATGGCACTTGGGGGCCTCTCCGTCACAGTCGTTCCGATGAAACCGATTCACCTGCGAAATTCGGTTTCCACTTAGTATATTCCTGAAGCTTCCTGGTTGACCTCATGTGATCTTGTACTTCGGCGTCACACCGTTCAGCGTATATTGTCCGCGATTACTCGAGGTGCCGTTGGCCTTCCAGATACCAAAGAACGCCTCGCTGTTCGAGCCGTCCGCAGGGCCTTTCCAGGGCTCATCGTAAGCTGCGAACATAACGGTCTTCACACCGTTCGCAGCCGCCCACTTCAACATCGCCTGGTAATACCACTGGGCCTGCGTAACACTCGCGAGGAACGCGTTCGGCTGGTCTTTCTGCGAACCTTGGGTGGGCCAGCCGGTTTCACCGATGCGAAACTTGAGGGTGATGCCTTGATTCGCAAAGGCCTGCTTCAGCCCCGTCAAGATATTGGTCATGCTCGCCGTGACCGCCTGGATGAAGGAGTACTGGGTTGGATTCTGCCCAATCTGGTTGGCAATGTTGGGGTCGAAATAAGCGTACATATTTCCATAAACGTGGGCTTCGCACGCGGCCAACAACTGAAGAAGCTTCTGTCGCATCGTTGCGTATCCAGGACTTGTGTTGTCCACACCGCCGAGCACGCCCCATTGCTGGCGAGTGGTGATGGGCAGCGTATCGCTGGTAAGCGGCGCGCGCTTGCTCTTGGCGTAATTGATCAGGTCAATGATCGCCTGGGTGGAATTCGGCCCCCAGATGCATTCGTTGCCGATGACGAGGTCAACCACGTTGTTGTAGGTCTTGGCTTGCGCAATGGCATAGTCAATCTCAGTCTTCGTCAGCTCCACGTTGATGGAATCGTTGTTCTGGTCGGCGCCCATCTGGTAACAGCCGGCGGAAACCTTCAGCCCGACGCCGGCAGCGGCCTGGATGTTCAAGCGGTTGGCATCCTGCACAATCGGCTTGCCCTGCCAGACGAATGTTCCCTGTCCGTAGGTTGCGATCAGAAAAAAGTTCTGGGCAACCGGCTTTAAGAGCTGGGTCACCTGGTCGAGTGTGTAGGTGTTGTAAAGTACCGGGCCATCAGAATCCCAAGGTCCGACGTAAGGCTCAAAGGCTGCTCCGTAGATGCTCATGATCTCCTCTGCGGAATCGGAACTTTCGAAGCGGTTCACTCACGGTTGCGGACTGACAGTCTATACCCGATTGACGGGAACTCTTCGCTGTTCCACTCGTCGCTCTTCGCTTTTCGCGCTGTCATTCTGAGCGAAGGCCTTCACTTTCCCCCTAAATTGTCATCCCGGCCAAGCCGAGGGACCTGCTGTTCGCACTTGTCATTTAGCACCCAGTAAAAGCACCGCACTCTAACCCCTAGCCCCTGACCCCTCGTCTTTCTTTTCCCATTTTCCGACTGCACTATTATCCAGTTGATTACTCCACCCCCCTCCCCCTGTTCTTTAGAATCAGTAGATTACAAATTGTTTCGCCGCAATTTCTTGACTCCAAATGGCTTACAGGTAACTGCTTTGTTTCCCTCACTTAGCCGCCTCAATTTTGAGCAATCCCCATCTCAGGTTTTGTCATCCTGAGAGGCGGAGGTTCGTCCGCCTCCGCGGACGAACCGGAGTCGAAGCTTTTGACATCCGGCGGCGTGAAGTAAACCCCCACCGAGTCTTTCTGCTGAATGATGCTGGCGAACCACAGCTCGTCCCTTTTGCGCCCGCCGATGACCAGAGGCTTCTGCAGAATAAGGTGGTAATCGCGCTTGTTCTTCACCATTCCTTCGCGCTCGGTGAACAACCTGGCATGGCGGGCGAGGATGGTCTTCAACTCATCGAAAACTTGGTCGAGAGATGCGGATTGGTTGGCTTCACGTGCGGGCATAGCGCAGTATCTTATCAGGAAGATCCTCCCAAGCCAGTGTGACGAGCGCCCTTGACTCCGGCCGCGCGGGAACATAACCTCACATCTTCCGCGAAAGGAGCCCTAAAGCTGATGGGTTTGCTCAAATGGTGTGACGAAGGGCCCGCAACCGTGTCGCTGCTGGCGACGGTGGAAGATGCGGTCCACACAATGATGGACAAAGAAGTGGGCGCGGTCGCGGTGATTGACGAGAAGGGCGTTGTGGCGGGCATGTTTACCGAGCGCGATGTGCTGGCCAAGTTCGCCCTCAGCGGACGCGATCCCAAGACCACGCCTGTGCGCGAGCTGATGAGTCCCATCGTGGAAATGGCGACCGAGGAAACCACGCCGAGCGAGGCGCTGGCGGTAATGCTGGAAAGGCACTATCGCCACATGCCGATCGTGGACGATCATGGCAAGGTGCTGGGCATTTGCTCGATCCGCAACATTCTCGAGGCGCGAGTGGACGACCTGCTGGCGCAGCTCGATGACAGCCATCAACCCGGCGCGAAGGTGTAGCGGGAGAATATTAGCCACGGATTGGCACGGACGAACACGGATCTTCTTGAATTGAGCACTTCAGGAAGCGATGGCCTGCGCGTTTGGTCTTGGCTGATGTTAGAGTTGCTAGGACGAATCCGTGAGATCCGTGAAAGTCCGTGGCCAGGATTTTTCTTCAGCGCTAGACGCGAAATCTGAGTCACTTTCGCTCAACCTTCAGCGGCGCCTGTCTTAACGCTGTTATAATCAAAACTCATTCATGCCTAAGAAGCGTTTGATCCGCTCTACTACAGTTCTCTGTGTTCGCCGGGAGGGGAAAGTCGTGATGGCCGGAGACGGCCAGGTCACGCTCGGGGAAGGCATCATCAAGCACTCTGCCCGCAAGATCCGGCGACTTTATCAGGACAAGATTCTGGCCGGATTTGCCGGCTCCACCGCCGACGCGTTCTCGCTGTTCGCGCGCTTTGAGTCCAAGCTGGAGCAGTATCATGGCAACCTCGGCCGCGCCGCGGTCGAGCTGGCCAAGGACTGGCGCACCGACAAAATGCTGCGCGCTCTCGAGGCGCTCCTGCTGGTCGCCGACCATGAGCAAACATTCCTCATCAGCGGACAGGGCGACGTGATCGAGCCCGACAGCGGGATTGCCGCCATTGGCAGCGGAGGCCCGTATGCTACGGCCGCCGCCACCGCGCTCTGCGAGCACACAACGCTGCCTGCCCGCCAGATCGCCGAAGAGGCAATGAAGATCGCCGGGAAGATTTGCATCTATACCAACGACAAGGTGACGATCGAAGAGCTGTGAAGCAGTTGCCGGTTGTCAGTTGTCAGTCTGAAGATGTCTTGGAGGATGGCTACGCGGTCGCAACTCCGGGAGTTGGGTATTAAATGCCGTATCCGACGACTATGAGGACCTGGAAACGATTCTGGGCTACCTGTAGAGATTTCATGACACGACCACCGGCTCAGGCCAGGCGTCTCGGGCATTAGGCGAGCTGGTAGAAGATGGCTTGGCTCAGGCATACGAGCTCTCAACACAGCCGCCATACGCCCAGGCGGTCGATTTTCATCTCGGTCGGGTTAAGGAACTGTGGTTCTATGTGACGCCGAAAGGAAAAGATCTTGTGCATTCGCTGAACGCGAGCCCATGACTTCGAGCAGATTGATCAATTTGTGTGTCAACTGAAAACTGATAATCGACTACTGACAACTGAGGTTTACTTTGGCGATTTATCTTCCCGCAACCGCAGATGAAGAACATGTCGCACTGGACGAGCTGACGCCTCGCGAGATTGTGCGCGAGCTCGACAAATACGTTGTAGGCCAGAACCAGGCGAAGCGAGCTGTCGCGATCGCACTGCGCAATCGCATGCGGCGCCAGAAACTTCCCGCCGAACTGGCCGAAGAAGTGATTCCCAAGAACATCATCATGATTGGGCCGACGGGCGTCGGCAAAACCGAGATCGCGCGCCGCCTGGCGAAGCTGGCTAACTCACCGTTCATGAAGGTTGAGGCCTCGAAATTCACCGAGGTCGGCTATGTGGGACGCGACGTTGAGTCCATGGTCCGCGACCTGGTCGAGATCGCCATCGACATGGTGCGCGAAGAGAAACTGGAGGACGTCACCGACAAGGCCGAGATGAATGCCGAGGAGCGGCTACTAGACCTGCTTCTACCCGCGATGCCAGCGCCGGTCCCAGCGCGTCCTGCCGTGCAAGACCAGCAGCAAATCGGCTTCAACATCGGCAACGAGCCGCTTCTGGCCGCCGAGCCGGGCTCGCGCACGCGCGAGAAGTTTCGTCAGCAGTTGCGCGAAGGCAAACTCGACGAGCGCATAGTCGAACTGGACGTCCGCGAAAAATCGATGCCCGCGTTTGAGATCATCACCAACCAGGGCGTCGAGGAGATGGACGTTAACATGAAGGACATCCTGCCCAACATCTTCGGCCAGCGCACCAAGAAACGGAAGATGAAGGTCAGCGAGGCCTTCGAGTATCTCATCCAGGAAGAAGAGCAGCGCCTGGTGGACATGGACCAGGTGACGCGCATCGCCGTGGAGCGCGTGGAAAACTCAGGCATCATTTTCCTCGACGAGATCGACAAGATCGCCGGGCGCGAAGGCGGCCATGGGCCTGACGTTTCGCGCGAAGGCGTGCAGCGCGATATTCTGCCGATCGTCGAAGGTACGACCGTCAACACGCGCTACGGAATGGTGCGCACCGATCACATCTTGTTCATCGCCGCGGGCGCTTTCCACGTTTCCAAGCCCAGCGACTTGATCCCCGAGTTGCAAGGGCGCTTCCCCATTCGCGTGGAGCTGCAATCGCTGACGGTGGAGGACTTCATCAAGATCCTCACCGAGCCCAAGTCTTCGCTCACCAAGCAATACATCGCGCTGCTCGACACCGAGGGCGTGCAGTTGGAGTTCACTCCGGAGGCGCTGCAAGAAGTGGCACACTTCGCCTTCCGCGTGAACGAAGGCACGGAGAACATCGGCGCGCGGCGATTGCACACCATCATGGAGAAGGTGCTCGACGTTATCAGCTTCGAGGCCTCCGACATGAAAGAGAAGCACGTGATCGTGGACGCGGACTACGTGCGCAACACGCTTACCGACATCGTAAAAGACCAGGACTTGTCGCGATACATTTTGTAAACGCATGGTTGTGCGATTGCACAGAAGCGGCAACACTGAGCAGTCCCACAATGTGATATGCCGGCTTATTGTGCCACAGCGTAGTAGCCGTGGCGGGCGTGTACCTGCAATTTCTGGGGAGCGCGCACTTCGACTTGCAGCGCGTGAAATCCTGGAGAGTCCTGCTGCGGCGGGAAGGAAACGTAGTGACTGGGTGCGCATTTCCTGTTCGATTTCGGCGAATACCCCTTGTAGTTCCTTCGCAGACTGGGCCACAAAAAGCCCTCCACCAGTTTCGTCGGCCAGGCGCTGCAAGACTGCGTCGCCTGCAGGAAGCAGGCCCTTCTTGTGTACCGTGAGCGCGTAAATCTGGATCTCACTGCGCTGTGCGGCCGCGATGACGTCGGCTAAGGTATGGAGACTGTGTGTGTCGTCGCCATCGGTCAGAACCACGATTGCGCGATGCACCAGCATACTGTCCTCACTATTTGGCAAGTGGTCGACGCACGCCGAATACAAGGCGTCGAACAGGACCGTACCCCATCCCGGTTGGTGCAGCGATTCACAGCCTGACTCAACCCCGCGCGATCATTGGTCGCGCCCTGCCAAACCTGAACGTCCACGCTGAGAGCCATCACAAAAGCGCGATCGGTTTGCGGGCGCAAAACGCGATCGAGAAAGTCCAGTGCGGCGGTCTTTTCCTCGGGGAGCACGCGCTTCACCGAATCGCTGACGTCCAGAATGATACCCAGGCGTAACGGCAGGTTCTCGTCCCGCGCAAAGTCGTGAAGTCTTGCCACTGGGGACTGGTCCTCGAAAATGCGAATGTCGTCTGGTGAAAGGTCTTGCACCAATCGACCATGCTCATCGGCAACGGTGAACTGAAGCCAGACTTCCGGAACGGTGCGGCGGATCGTGTATCCCGGTGCGGTGGAGAGGTTGACATTGGTGACCGCCGGAAGATTAACGGGCGGCTGAGGCGGAAGTACGGAATCGCGGTTGTCCGCATATTCCCCCGACGCGACAAGCGAACTTGGCGAATCCGCCGCTGTCCCGGAGCTTTCGAACCCGCCCGTAGCCCATTCGCTAATTCCGGCGAGCGTGGTGGCGCTCAAGGCCAATAAAAAAGCTGTAGATGAGCGCCGCCTTCTGCACAATTGGGTAATCGGCCAACCGCAATGCCGCGTGCGAGAGCGGTAACTGAAATGGCCGTCCGTCCCGGTAATCGAGAACGCGGGTTCGCCGTTGCGAAAGGACAAACGGCGGCGTGTTCGGCGACACGCACCGCACGGCAGCTTTGGGCGCGACAACGTGATACCCCACACACTCGGTACCGAGTGCTGCAAAATCGGCGGTTTGGATGTAGGTTCCCCGTCCGGGGTTGCTCAATAGTTTCATCATCCTGTAACACGGATATGCGTAACTTATTCATGTGATACCTACACATGAGAGTCCAGCGCCCACCCTCGGCTACAATACAGCCGTGAAACAAACCATCTTCGCTGTGGAAGACGATAGCGATATTTCGCGGCTGGTTCGTCATCACCTGGAAGGTGCCGGTTACGGCGTTCGCACATTCACGGCCACTGCCGGTGTGATCGCCGAAGCCGAGAAACAGCCGCCGGCACTATTCCTTCTGGACATCATGGTCCCGGGAGGTGACGGGCTGGAGCTTTGCCGGCGCATCCGCCAGACCTCGACGCTGGCCATGCTCCCGGTCATCTTCTTGACCGCCAAGGTCAACGAGTCCGACCGTGTCATCGGATTGGAACTCGGCGCGGACGACTACATTCCCAAGCCGTTCAGCCCGCGCGAACTGGTGGCACGCGTGCGCGCGGTGCTGCGGCGCTTCGAACGTCCGCTGGCGCCCGCGATCGTGAAGGCTGGAGACATCGAAATCGACACTGGCGGCATGACGTTGCTGGTGCGCGGCCAGCTCACCCAGACCACGGCCACCGAATTCCGGCTGCTGGAGTATCTCGCTCGTCATCCCGGACGCGTGTTCACGCGCGACCAGGTGCTGGATGCGGTTTGGCACGACACCCATTACGTCACGCCGCGATCGGTGGACGTTTATGTGCGCCGCATCCGTGAAAAGATCGAACAGGATCCTGACGAACCTCGCTATCTGAAGACGGTCCGCGGAGCCGGTTACCGCTTCGAGGTACCAAAAACATGAAGAGTCAACGGTGAGAAGTCGCATCTTCCTGAAGTTGTTTCTCGCGGCGCTGTTGATCATCGTGGCATGCACGCTGACCTTGTACGTGCTTATCGAGCACACTTGGGAAGGCATGGTGCGAAGCGAAATTGAGACTTCGCTCCGGCAAAAGACGCTGATGTTCGCTACGCGCGTGGAAAGCACTCCTCCTGCGGCTCTGGCGGAAATCACAGCGCAGGCTTCGCGCGCGGCAGGAGCGCGCATCACCGTGATCGACTCCACGGGCAAAGTGCTGGCCGACTCTGAGGCCGATCCGGCAAACATGGAAAACCATGCCACCCGGCCAGAGATCGTCTCCGCGTTACGCGGCGAGGTGGGAAGTTCGACGCGCTTGAGCCATACCCTCGGCGTCGACTTGCTTTATGTAGCCGTGCCGATTCCAGGCGGAGCGGTGCGCATGGCGTATCCGCTGTCCGCGGTTCGCGAAGCTAATCGGCACATTCGCCGCGACTTGATAGAAGGCTCAGCCCTGGCGGCGCTTCTGGCGATGATTCTGGCCCTCACTGCAACGCAATCGATTGGCCGCAGACTGATTCGAATCACCGACTTCGCCGAGCGTATTGCCTCTGGCGATCTATCGGCGCGAATTCAGGAGGGACCATCCGGCGACGAGATAGCCCACGTCGCTTCAGCCCTCGACAAGACAGCGCGCAAGCTGGAAGACGGATTCCAGGCTCTGGAAAACAGCCGGCAAACTCTGGAAACGCTGCTGAACTCCATGCAGGAGGCCGTGATCGCGGTGGCGCAGAACGGTCGAGTCTTGTGGGCCAACCAGCGCATGGAGCGTTTGCTGCCGGGCGGAGTACGCCTGGGAGAGCCGCTGGTGCAATCGGTGCGCGATCCCGAGATCCTCAGTTCAGTGGAGAGCGCCCTCGAGAACCGCGACGTCACCGTGGCGCACGCGGCGAAGATCTTTTCAGGCCGCATCTTCGACGTCACCGCAGCGCCGATGCCGGGAGGAGGCGCGGTCGCGGTGTTGCACGATCAAACCGAGATCGAGCGCGTCGAAAAGACACGGCGTGATTTCATCGCCAATGTATCGCACGAGCTGCGTACGCCATTGACGTCCATCCAGGGCTACGCCGAAACCTTGCTCGACAGCCACCACCTGGCGGAACACGTGCGCGAGTTCATTGAGATTATCCGCAAGAACGCGACGCGCATGGCACGGCTCACCGAAGACCTGCTGGTGTTGGCGCGCGTTGAATCCGGCGAGAAGAATTTCAATTTCCAGCTCACCACGCCGGGCGAACTCCTCGACGACGCGGTGCAGATGTTCCAGGACCTCGCAGCCAGCCGGGGTGTCGAGCTCTCGGTGATGAACACCTCATCGTCGTCAGTTTCGGTCGACCGCGATGCGATTCACCAGGTGTTTTCCAACCTCATCGACAATGCACTCAAGTACGGCGACACCGGCAGGAGAATTCTGGTGGGCGCATGCGACACGGAAGACGGTGTGCAGTTCTACGTGCGTGATTTTGGCGCTGGTATTTCCAGCGAACATCTGCCGCGGCTGTTCGAGCGGTTTTACCGCGTGGACAAAGCGCGCTCACGCGAGTCAGGCGGAACCGGTCTCGGACTGGCAATCGCGAAACATGTGGTGCGTGCGCACGGCGGCACAATCAAAGCAGAGAGCGAGCTAAACCATGGCTCGACGTTCCACTTCACGTTGCCGCGACAGCCAGCTCCGGTGCGGGCCTAGCGGTACTCCAACGCTTGCAATTTGAATGCGCCTCCCTGTGAATTCAAGTGAAGTTCACGCTGATTTCATGGAAAATTAACAAATCGAAGCTATGGTGTGAATTATCTGCCCATCAATTCACTCGCAGTGCTGGCTAAGGAACGCCGAGGCCAGGAACACACTGGCGGTGTCTTTGGCAGCTTCATGAGATGACAATGGCTTCAGCTGATCTGGCTCCTCCCAGTCCCGACGCGATCTGTGCACAACTTCGAGAGCAAACACTTCAGGCTTGCCGCGTCGCGCGCATTGCTGCCGGCATAGTGGCCGAGGGCATCGCGACTGGAGTGCCTTCTCTCCTGGATGGTGTGCGCGAGCGCGAGAAGGAACTCGACACGCTCGACCGCGTCATCGATCAGGGCGTGACTTCGGTTATCACCAAAGTGAGCGAAAATGACGCCCGGGAATTGCTGGCGTGCCTGAAGTTCATCATCGATCTGGAGCGCATTGGCGACCTTCTGCTTAACTGCAGCAACCGCGCTGCGACCGTCGGCAGCCGCATTGACCTGCAGGACATTCGCGATCTCACGGTTATGGCGTCACGACTGGAGAAGATGCTGGTCGATGTACACGATGGGTTCTGCGAGCGCGACCTGAATCGCGCGCTCGCCGTGCTGCGCTCGGACGCGGAGCTTGACCGGCTGCGTAATCTTATCTTCATGCGACACCTTGAAAATCACGAGGGATCTCCCCGCCAGGAAAGCTTCCATGTGTTGTTCATGACGCAAGCTCTGGAACGCGCGGGCGACCATGCGAAGAATCTGGCGGAAGAGGTTTGTCACCTGGTGAGTGGACACAGCGTGCGGCACGTGCTGCGCACCTACGACAAACCGATGGAGCAGATGTTTATTGAGGACCTGAAGCGGCGTCAGAAGAGCGCGAAATAACTGGCGAATTGGGCCCTTTCGAACGCGAACGTCAGAAAACTCCCAGCCCGTTGCGGGCTGGGAGTGGGTGATCAGACTATTTCGTGCGGCCGCCTTCGATCTTTAGCTCCGCGCTGGCGCCCGCCTGCGCCGCCGCCAGTCGCGCCGTGAGCACACGGAACGGTGAGCACGAAACGTAATTGAAGCCGAGATGCGCGCAGAACTCTACCGATGATGGATCACCGCCGTGCTCCCCGCAGATGCCGATCTTGATGGTAGGACGGGTGGCGCGGCCTTTTTCCACCGCGATCTTGATGAGTTGCCCAACGCCTTCGCGGTCGAGCACCGCAAACGGGTCCTGCTTCAGGATGCCTTCAGCAAGATACGCGGTCAGGATCTTGCCAACGTCGTCGCGCGAGAAACCGAAGGTGGTCTGGGTGAGATCGTTGGTGCCGAAGCTGAAGAACTCGGCTTCCTGGGCGATCTCGTCGGCCATCAGCGCGGCGCGCGGCAGCTCGATCATGGTGCCGACAAGGTATTCGACCTTCTGCTCCTTCTCGGCGAAGACCTCTTCCGCCACACGGCGCACGATGGCCGCCTGATTGGCCATCTCCTTTAGTCCGGTGGTGAGCGGAATCATGACCTCCGGTTTCACCTTCACGCCCTCCTTTGCAACCTTTACAGCGGCCTCGAAGATGGCGCGCGCCTGCATCTCGGTGATCTCCGGGTAAGTGATACCTAGCCGGCAACCACGCAGGCCGAGCATGGGATTCACTTCGTGCAATTGCTCAACGCGATTCAGCAGCTTATGCAGTTCCTTCAGCTTGGGTGATTTCGGCTTGGTGACTTCCAGCTTGGCGATCTCGACCATCAGGTCTTCGCGGCGCGGCAGGAATTCATGCAGCGGCGGATCGAGTGTGCGTATGGTGACCGCCAAGCCGTCCATCGCTCGGAAGAGACCGACGAAGTCGTAGCGCTGCATGGGGAGCAGCTTGCGCAACGCTGTGCGGCGATCCTTTTCGTTGTTAGCGAGAATCATCGTTCGCATATGAGGCAGACGGTCTTCGGCGAAAAACATGTGCTCGGTGCGGCAAAGCCCGATGCCTTCTGCGCCGAACGCCCGCGCTTGAAGAGCGTCGCGCGGAATGTCGGCGTTGGCGCGAACGCCCATCCGGCGGAACGGCTCCGCCCAGCCCATGAACTTCTGAAGCTCGGGATCGTCCGGTCGTGCCGGAACGGTGTTGAGCTTGCCGTGGATCACGCGACCGGTCGTGCCGTCCAACGAAAGCCAGTCGCCATCTTTCAGGGTCTTGCCTTTGACGTGGATCTCGCGCGCCTTCTCGTCAACTTCAATGTCCCCAGCGCCGGCAACGCAGCACTTGCCCATGCCGCGAGTCACGACAGCAGCATGGCTGGTCATGCCGCCACGGGCCGTTAGAATGCCGGCCGCGACTTCCATGCCGCCAATGTCTTCGGGTGTGGTCTCGCTTCGAACCAGGATCAACTTCGCACGCGGGTCTTTGCTAAACCTCTCCACTGCTTCGTCGGCGGTAAAAACAACCTGGCCGACAGCCGCTCCCGGCGAGGCCGGCAGGCCGGTGGCGAGCACTTCGACATCTTTGCCCTTCTCATCGAGGCTCGGGACCAGGAAGTCGTAAAGCTGGTTCGGTTCGACGCGGAAGATCGCCTCTTCCTTTGTGATCAAACCTTCTTCGACCATCTGGATGGCGACCCGAACTGCCGCGCGACCGGTGCGCTTGCCGTTGCGCGTTTGCAGCATGTAGAGGCGGCCATCCTGGATGGTGAACTCGAAGTCCTGCATGTCGCGGTAGTGCTTCTCCAGCCGTGTGGTGATGTCGCGCAACTGGTTGTAAACCTCCGGCTGAATCTTCTCCAGCTCGGAGATATGTACCGGCGTGCGAATGCCGGCGACCACATCTTCGCCCTGTGCGTTCATGAGGAACTCGCCGTAGAATTCCTTCACGCCGGTCGCCGGATTGCGCGTGAAGCCCACGCCGGTGCCGCTGGTCTCGCCGAGGTTGCCAAAGACCATGGCCTGCACGTTGACCGCGGTCCCGAGGAAGTCGTCAATGTTGTTGATGCGGCGATAGGTCTTGGCGCGCTCGTTCAACCAGGAGCGAAACACGGCGTCGCGCGCCATCACAAGTTGCTCGTGCGGGTCCTGCGGGAACTCGCGCTTGGCGTGCTTCAGCACGACTTTCTTATAGTCAGCGATCACTTCCTGCAGCGCCTTGGCGTCGAGCTCAGTGTCGAGCTTCGCTTTCTTCTGCTTCTTCTTGCCGTCGAAGACTTCCTCGAACGCGTGCTTGGGGATATCGAGCACCACCGAGCCGAACATCTGAATGAGGCGGCGATAGGAGTCATAGGCGAAGCGAGGATTCTTGCTGCGCTTGGCGAGGCCTTCGACAGACTTGTCATTCAGGCCGAGATTGAGAATCGTGTCCATCATGCCCGGCATCGAGAACTTGGCGCCGGAGCGCACGCTGACCAGCAGCGGATTGTCGGACCCACCCAGCTTCTGCCCCTGTAGCTGTTCGAGCCGGCGCAGCGCCTCATCCATCTGATGATCCACTTCTTTCGACACAGCATTGTTGCGCATGTACTCGCGGCAGGCCTCGGTCTGGATGGTGAAGCCGGGAGGCACGGGCAGCCCGGCGTTGGTCATTTCGGCAAGCCCGGCGCCTTTGCCGCCGAGTTCGTCCTTCATCTTGCCGTGACCCTCGGCGTGGCCATCGCCGAAGAAGTAAACGTATTTAACAGCTTGGCCGCTGGTGCCGGCCGCCTTCTCAACGTCGGTCGCGATCGTGCTCATGGTAGGAGTCCTTTACGGTTCGGAAAGTTAGGATGATTTGTTTTCGGTAACGATCTCGCTGAAATCGGCGATGGTCGAAAATTCGTTTAACAGGTTCTGCAACAGCGCCAGACGGTTGGCGCGCACGCGCTCGTCGTCCACCATAACCATTACCTTGTCGAAGAAGGCGTCCACCGGCTGGCGTAACCGGCTGATCTCGGTGAGCGCGCTCACGAAATTCCTCTGCTGGCGCAGCTCGCGCGCTTTCGCGGCAACCAGCGGAATCTGCGCCGCCAGCTTCTTCTCCTCGTCCTCGGTGAGCGCAGAAGAGTCGAGTCGCCCGGCAACAGCTTTGTTCGTTTCGCGCGCCTGGCGGAGAATGTTCTTAATGCGCTTGGAGGCAACGGAAATCGAGGCGAAATCCTCGGAGCCTCGCACTTCTCTGACGGCCTCAGCGCGCTCGATCACGTCCACGACGTTGTCGGTCCCTGCGGCGAGCACTGCGTTCACCACATCATAGGCGAAACCTCGTGCATCCCGCAGGTAGAATTCCAGGCGTTCGCGCATAAAGTTTGCGATGGCTTCGTCAAAATTAACGTCTTTGCTGAACCGGCCCTCAGCTTCCGAGCCAATGTATTCGGTGCGCGCATCCGAGAAGAGCTTTGAGATGGGCAGGGGCAGCCTGTGTTCGGCGATGATCTTGACGATTCCGTTCGCGGCCCGACGCAGCGCAAAGGGATCTTTCGAGCCGGTGGGTTGAAGCCCGAGCGCGAACATTCCGGCGATGCTGTCGGCCTTATCGGCGATCGCCAGGACCGCGCCTTCGAGGGTGCGTGGCACGCGGTCGTCCATCGACTCAGGCTTGTACTGGTCGTAGATCGCGTCGCCGATCGCTTCCGCAGTGGAAGCGGGCAGAATGGGATCGAGCTGCTGGACCTTGGCGTACAAGCCACCGACAATACCCTGCAGTTCAGTAAATTCTTTTACCAACTCGGTGGTGAGATCGGTTTTCGCCAGCAGCGCCGACTTGTGTACCACGCCCGAGCGGACGGCCGCACCGGCGCTCCGCAGAGCCTCCGAAGTCAGGCTGCCGAGCTTCTGCACCCGCATCGTCTTGTCAAAGTAGCTCCCGAGGTCCTTCTGGAAGGTCACGGCTTTGAGCATCTCCACGCGCTGGCGCAGCGGAATCTTCTGGTCGGTTTCCCAGAAGAAGCGCGCATCGTTGAAGCGGGCGCGGAGCACGCGCTCGTTACCGTGGCGAATGAGCCCGTCGGGATCGCCGTCTGTATTCAGCACCGCCAGGAAGTGCGGCAGCAGCGTGCCGCTTTCATCCTCCAGCGCGAAGTACTTTTGATGATCGCGCATTACGGTGACCAGCACTTCGTCAGCAAGCGAGAGAAACTCGGGATCAAAGCTGCCGAGAACGACCGAGGGAAACTCGGTTAGATTTACGACCGTGTCCAGTAGAGGCTTGTCTTCGCGCCAGCGTGCGCCGGGAATGGTTCGGGTGGCCGCATCGAGCGCCTTGCGGATACGCTGTTCGCGTTCGGCGGCGCTGACCAAGACCGAACCGCTTGCCAGCTTTCCTGAATACTCAGACGGATGGCCGATCTCCAGCTTTCCTGAGGAGAGAATGCGATGTCCTTCGCTGTTGTGTCCGGCGCGAATCCCTGCAAACTCCAGCGGTACCACGTCGCCGTCGAGCAGCGAAACCAGCCAGCGCACCGGACGCACAAAGCGCTCCGCCGACTTGCCGCGCCAGTACATGCTCTTCGCCCAATAAATGCCGGCGATCTCTTTCGGCAGCGACTCGGCAAGAATATCTGAAGCAGTTCGGCCTGCCTTATTCTTTTGAGCGACTACGTATCCCCCCTTGGGAGTGTCTTCCCGTTCGAGTGAGTTGACATCCACCCCAACCTTACGCGCGAAGGCCTCCGCGGCGGCAGTCGGCACTCCATCCTTGAAGGCAACTTTCACGGAAGGCCCCAGGATCTTCGAGGTGTCGTCCGCCTGCTTATCAGAAACGTCGCGGACCAACACTGCAATGCGACGCGGTGTGGAGTAGGCCTCCGTGGGGAGCGATGTGAGGCGGCCTATCAGGCTCTCACGCTCCAGCAGAAGAAGAACCCGGCGCGCCAGCTCCTCGCGAGCGGCGTCAATCATACGCGCGGGAATTTCTTCGGTGCCGATTTCGAGAAGAAAGTCAGGCATAAGAGGCAACTAGCGACTAGCAATTAGCAAAAGCGAGAACAGACATCTATTGTCGTGCGCGACCGAATATCCCGATGTGATTCCAGTCACCGTCAGGAAACAACGACGAGTAGCGCGCCGCTCGTTCACGACCGGCTCGCCGCCAACTGCTCGGCCTTGTCCGACCCGTTTTCCTGTGCGGCTGAAGCAGTCTGTTCGTCCGCCTTCTGTTGATCAACGTACGCCTTAGCCACGCCGACCGCCAGCGCCCGAATGCGCGCTATCACGCCAACTCGCTCGGTAACGCTGATTGCTCCGCGCGAGTCGAGAATGTTAAACAGATGCGAGCACTTCAGGCAGAGATCGAACGCAGCCAGAACGGGAAAGCGCTTGCGCTCGGCTGCACTGAACTCACCGCCCAGGGTTTCCTGCGCAGCCTTATCCTTGCTTCGCTTCGGCTTTGTTGTTCCGGCGGCGTACTCGTTCAGCAGTGCCTGGCATTCGGACTCGTACAACTCAAGATGCTTCCAGGCTTTCTCCACCTCGGCGCGTTCAAAGTTATAGACGGAGAACTGCAACTCATCCTGCAACCGGATCTCTCCGTATTTCACTGGCCGGTCATCCGGACCGATCACCCACGTGATGTCATAAATGCTGTCCACATCCTGGAGAAAGGCTGTGATGCGCTCCAGTCCATAGGTCAACTCCGCTGAGATGGGATCGAGATCAAGTCCGCCGCACTGCTGGAAGTAGGTGAACTGCGTGATCTCGAGACCGTCGAGCATCACCTGCCAGCCGATGCCCCAAGCGCCCAGCGTTGGCGATTCCCAGTTGTCTTCCTCGAACTTGATGTCGTGCTTGCGGAGGTCAATGCCGAGCACGGTGAGCGAGTCAAGGTACAGGTCCTGCACGTTCTCCGGAGGCGGCTTCAGGATGACCTGATACTGCATGTGCTTGAACAACCGGTTCGGGTTCTCGCCATATCGGCCGTCAGCGGGGCGGCGCGAAGGCTGCACATACCCCACGCGATAGGACTTGGGACCGAGCACGCGCAGGAAGGTTTCCGGCGCCATGGTCCCTGCGCCCACCTCGACGTCATACGGTTGTTGCAGAACGCAACCATGCTCTGACCAGAAAGTCTGCAGGCGCAGTATCACGTCCTGAAACGTCAGCGGATTTTGCGAGGGAGCCAAATGGTTTTCCTGTTGAGGGCCCTTACAGCTTCGCCAGCATACCGGCCGTCACCAGCTTCTTCTCGATGTGGCGCTCCATGATCTGTACCAGAAAACGCCGCAAGTCTGCACATTGCCTCGCTGGCCACGGCTCGGCGGCAAAGCTCTCAACCGGTGAGCGAAACATCTGCGCCGCCAGGACTCGCGACTCCGCCGAGAGCTCCGAGGACGCCAGCCGCTTGTGTTGCGGGCACATCAAGCCATCAGCAAGCGCGTGATAATAAGCCCGGCTGCCATTGAGAGCCTGACCGCACCTGAGGCACTCGCTCAACTCAGGCAAGAACCCCACCAGCCGCACCAGCCAGAGCTGGAAGTACGTCAGCGGCATCCAGATGGAGCCCGACCGCAACTGATGCAACACCGAAACCGCCAACCGGAAGATCGCATCGTTGGCTTCCCGGTCCGGCAGCAGCTCATCCAGCGTTTCCGCCACGTGCTCCAGCGCGGCCACTCGCGGATAGTCCACCGTTGCCGACAGCGGCGACTCCAGGATGTCGCAGGAATCGAGCCGCGCCAACTCCTGCCCCTCGCGGTCCTCATAGTACGCGCGCACCCACGTTAGCGGCTCGAGCGCGCCACCGAAACGGCGCTTCGACTTCTTGGCCGACCGCGCCACGCCCTTGATCTTGCCCTCGTCGCGCGTGAACAGCGTCACCAGCAGGTCGGCCTCGCGCAGCGGATAAGTTCGCAACACGATCGCTTCCGACTGCTTCAGTGGCATGGAATCGTATCCGGCGGGAAAGCCCGCCAGGGTTGCTCGTAATTCTTGATTCTACTGGCGGGGGTTGGGATGTGCAAAGAGAACTACGATGAAAAACATTCGAGCAAGCCCCGTCTGCGTTGCAAACAAAAGCGCGGAAGCCCGCAGGCTCCCGCGCTTATCACCTCGATCCAACCTCTTGTTAAGGCTGCTGGCTGCCTTACAGCGCACTCATATTCGACAGGAACTCGCCATTCGAGCGGGTCTTTCCCAGCTTGTCGATCAGCAGCTCCATGGCTTCCACCGGCGACAGCGGGTTCAACACTTTGCGGAGCACCCAGATGCGAGCCAGGTCTTCCTTGGGGATCAGCAACTCTTCCTTACGCGTACCGGAGCGCTGAATGTCGATGGCCGGGAAGGTGCGCTTGTCGACCAACTTACGGTCGAGAATGATTTCCATGTTGCCGGTGCCTTTGAACTCTTCGAAGATCACGTCGTCCATGCGCGAACCAGTTTCGACCAGGGCCGTCGCGATGATGGTGAGCGAGCCGCCCTCTTCAATATTGCGGGCCGCGCCGAAGAACCGTTTCGGGCGCTGTAAGGCGTTGGAATCAACGCCGCCTGAGAGCACTTTGCCCGAAGGCGGAACGATGGTGTTGTAGGCGCGCGCCAAACGGGTAATCGAGTCGAGTAGAATAACGACATCACGCTTGTGCTCGACCAGGCGCTTGGCCTTCTCAATCACCATTTCGGCCACCTGTACGTGACGGGCTGCCGGCTCGTCGAAGGTGGACGAGATGACCTCGCCCTTCACCGAGCGCTGCATGTCGGTTACTTCCTCGGGGCGCTCATCGATCAGCAACACGATGAGCACGACTTCCGGATGATTGGTGGTGATCGAGTTGGCCAGGTTCTGCAAGAGCATGGTCTTGCCGGTACGCGGCGGAGCCACGATCAAGCCGCGTTGCCCCTTGCCGACGGGGGTCAGCAAATCCATTACGCGTGCGCTGATGTTCTCCCTGACCGTCTCCAGCTTAATGCGCTCCTGGGGATACAGCGGCGTGAGGTTATCGAAGAGAATCTTGTTGCGCGCTTCTTCGGGCGATTCGAAGTTGACCGCCTCGATCTTCACCAGCGCGAAGTATTTCTCCCCCTCGTGCGGTGGGCGTACTTGACCGCTGATGGTGTCGCCGGTTTTCAGGTCGAACTTGCGGATCTGCGACGGCGACACATAAATATCGTCAGGACCGGGAAGGTAGTTGTAATCGGGCGAGCGCAGAAAGCCGTAGCCGTCGGGCAGGATTTCCAGCACTCCCTCGGCGAAGATGTGGCCTTCCTTTTCGCTCTGGGCCTGAAGGATCTTAAAAATGAGGTCCTGCTTACGCAGGCCGCTGGCGCCGGGCAGCTCCAAGGTCCGAGCTATTCGGGTCAACTCGGTGATGTTCTTTTCTTTTAACTCTGAGATTGTCATTTTCACCTACGGGGATTTTGAAGAAAGGCGGGCCTGAGGAACTGCGGGGAACGCGCCGAAGGGCGCGGCGCGCTTACGCTGCGCGCCGCTGCGCTTCGGAGGCGGTCTCCGGTTCGATGATTACATCCTGCCGCTCGGAATCGGCAATTCGAAGCAACACTTCATTGGTTGTGTCTTGAATACGCGTGTTTGGCTTATGAAACTTGCGTGTTGCCTTGGAAGCCAGCTGGCACAGCATATATCGGTTGCGCAGAGTATGTACAGCGTCGAAGACCAGTTCAGACCGCTTCATTTAGTTTTCTCCTCGTTTCTATGAATGAATGTTCAGGAGCCCCGGCCAGATAGAACCCTTGCTCCTGGGCGTATGAAATGCAAAGCGGTAGGAACCAACAACGATTGCCGCGGCAGGAGCCACTTCTTTGGATGCCCCTCTGGTCGCATTGGTTCGACTTTTTTCCGCTGTTCTGTCCAGTTATTTCAAAACCGCAAAGCGCATTATCCAGCAATAACTTACCCACGCTCTATCCGTCGCCCGGCGAAATACGGTGCCGGGAGATGCCTTCCTCGTTCCCTGGTGATGGCATTCAGAGTGTGGCCGTTTCAGAGCGGGACGCCGCGAACTGGTACCTACAGGATGACACCTTGCTCGAAAGCAGTAAGGTAGTCGCTGGAGGCTCCGGAGTCAAGCTAATTCTTGCGCCCATGGTTACTATTTACGCGTCATCTGCGGGGATTGTTCCCCGTTCCCGTTTAGACGCAGCTTTCCATCAAAGGTGCCTACCTTTCGTAACCCGTTTCAAGACAATAAGTTGCTGACAAACCAGACGGCTACTTCCAGAAAATCGGCCATTTTCTTCGTATGTAGTTGACCGTCCACTATTTACGTCATTTCCGGTTGCCCAACAGGCCTAAAAGAGCCTGTTTCCCAGATTAGTTACGCCCAAAATGTGCGATCCAGCGTTCTGTACTGAATTGCTTCTGCGATATGGCCTGGTTTGATGGTCTCGGCGCCGGTGAGGTCGGCGATGGTGCGCGCGACCTTCAGGATCCGGTCGTGAGCACGGGCGCTTAGTCCCTGCTTGACCATGGCTCGTTTCCAACAGGTGCTCCGACTCGGTGCTCAGCTCGGAGTGTGGCTGATCGATGTCCTCCTTCATCTGCGCCCTTCCCTCCCCAGCCTCCGCAGGAAGTTGCCTTCCCTTGTTCGGTCGGTTCACAGGCAGTACGGCGCAGTCCGACTTCTCCAGCGCGTGCGTGTCCGTCGTGCGGCTATGTGCCTTCACGGACCGGCCTTCGTCCATTACCGAAGGCGCGCTGGAGATCTCCCGGTTCTCGTGCATGTGGTTTCACAGCGTGCGCGGGTTCTTAGACTACGCAGGACCGGACAGCCACTCGCGTCTAACGCGGCTGCCGTGTTGCCTTCCTCCTACTCGTCAGGGAGTCAGCATCCTGATCTGGCGTTTTTCGAAGCTCAATCACCCCGCCCACCGATGCCTCGGTCTACGCTTCACAACACCCCTCGCGATGTGCCACGCAAGACTAGAGGTCAGGATGGAGTCGCTTTCTCCTTTCCTGTGGGGCTCTTGCATCCCCTACAACATGCCGGTTTATCCCGGCGCTCGACGAGGAACGCCCAACCCGTGCTGTTGAAGAGCTCCACCAGGTCGCGGCCACAACGACGGAACGCCGACTTCTCGTCACGGTGATTTAGCCGCCCGACAGGTGGATAACGAGTGCAATGGCTGACAGCGTCAACCGCCGTTCCTAATCTCGTTTCCAAGTATTTCCACAGGATGAACGGGACGAGTGCTGCAGTTGTGCAGCATCAGAGCGACTTGTCCATCAATATCGGACCCCCATGCTCAGCGATGGATGCAAAGACGTGCTGTCCGTCGAATCGATGAGCCGCGTATGACCGTTTTGCCCGTTCGACGAATCCCTGCTTGCGGAAAATATGCTGAGAGACTTTATTCGTCGCCTCGGTGACCGCTAACCGATAACCTCGCCGGTTCCCGTGCTCCAGGCAAGCCACGACGAGTTGCTGCGCCACACCCCGTCCAGCAACGCGATCGGATACCCCGAGCAGGAACAGGTGGAGGGACTCGCCGGGACGAACTGTCCGACCACTCCGGTACTCCATATCTAACTGCCCCAGGATTTCGAAGATCGGATTGAACTTCGCACTCAGGCGATCTATCCCGTCAGGCATCGCGGATGCCGAGTCCTCCGTCAGCAGCGCACCGACCAGCTCGCCCGTACCGGCGAGCCGGGCCACAATTGTTAAGGCGTCGATGGCAGCTTTAGGGCAGAGCAACCGCACAAATTCTTCGAATTCAGGAGCAGTAAGCGCGACTGCCACGGCGGGTGGATCGTGACGACTGAACACCTCGCCCAGCAGTTGCACCATTGCTTCGGCGTCGGAGGGGACATAGACGCCATATTCGATCAGTGTGTGTTCGGGTGAATCTGCCATCGGCATCTCCCGCCTCTCGCCATTCTAGACTGTCCTTTTCTGGGCGATGAGGCTGGACTGGCCCGATTCGTCAATGGGAGGACCGGAGACGCCGTCGCCTTGGATATAATTTGGCGCACGGATGACGCTAGCCCCCGGTATCAAACTCGGCCCCTATGAAATTCGTTCGCCGCTCGGCGCCGGGGGGATGGGTGAGGTGTATCGCGCCCTCGATACACGGCTGGGGCGCGATGTCGCCTTAAAGATCCTGCCCGAAGCGTTCGCTGCCGATACCGAACGTATGGCGCGCTTCGAACGAGAAGCGAAGATTCTAGCCTCGCTCAATCATCCTAATATTGCTTCAATTTACGAACTCGAAGAGTCGAATCATCGGCGCGCACTGGTGATGGAGCTGGTGGAGGGACCATCGCTGGCGGAGCGGATTGCGCTCGGCCCGGTTCCTGTGGACGAAGCCTTGTCCATTGCGAAGCAGGTTTGCGAGGGCCTGGAGTACGCGCACGACCGGGGCGTCGTTCATCGCGATCTCAAGCCTGCAAACGTGAAGGTAACGCCGGAGGGGCAAGTCAAGATTCTGGATTTCGGCCTCGCAAAAGCTCTCGATTCAGCCGATGCGACCGCGAGCGATCCTTCGAGCTCTCCGACGCTCACTCGCATGGCCACTCACGCCGGCATCATCCTGGGCACAGCCGCGTACATGTCTCCCGAGCAGGCGAAAGGCAAGCCCGTTGATCGCCGCGCCGATATCTGGGCATTCGGATGCCTGCTCTACGAAATGCTGACCGGCAAACGCGCCTTCGACGGCGAAACGGTTTCGGAGACGCTGGCCAGCGTCATCAAGGATGAGCCGGATTGGAGCGCGCCGCCGCCGCCCGTTCCGCCGTGGATTCGGGCCCTGCTGAAACGCTGTCTTACCAAAGACGTAAGGCAGCGCCTGCAGGCCATCGGTGACGCCCGCATCACCATTGATGAAGTGCAAAACGGGGCAGACGAAACAAACGCGATCCCCGGCATCGCAGGCGCTGGTCGTTCTTCTCCCTGGAACCGCGTCGTGCCGTGGACGGTCGTCGCGATTCTGGTTATTGCGCTGGGCATAGCGTTCCTTGTGGTTCCGTCACGGTTGGGCCGGCCGCGTGGTTCGGTGATGCACCTCAATTTGGCGGCACAGGCACGGCACGCCGAGTCGGACATGGCGAGTTCCGTGGCTATCTCACAGGATGGAACTCAAATAGCCTACGTAGCGGTGAAAACCAATCCCAATCGTGAGTACGGGGACTTGGTATCCCCTCAAACAGCAACGGTGGGTCTGATGCTGCGGAGACTCGACCAACTCGCACCAACTCCTTTGCCGGACACCACCGGAGGCTCTGCACCATTCTTCGCCCCTGACGGCCGCTGGATTGCGTTCTATGCCGACGGAGCGCTCAAGAAAATCCCCACCGACGGCGGCCCGCCCATCACTCTGTGCCAGATCCCGAAGCTCATCGGAGGCTCCTGGGGAGATGATGGTTTCATTTATGTCGCTTTGTACGGTCTGGCGGAAATCCAGCGCATTGCCCAGGAGGGCGGAACCCCCACGACGGTTGTGAAGGTCGGGAAGGATGATGCAGTTTCGAGCTTTCGCTGGCCGCAAATGCTTCCCGGCAGCAAGTCCCTTCTGTTTACCTCGTCAGGCGCTGCTTGGCTGTCGAAGCACTACAAGACGGAGGCCTACTCGCTCTCCACCGGCAAGCGAACGGTGGTGATGGACGAAGGCGCCAACGCGCGCTATCTGGCTCCGGGCTATCTCGTGTTCACGCGCGGCGACATACTGATGGGCGCGCCGTTCGATGCTAGCAGCCTCAAGGTGACGGGTACGGTGGTGCCATTAATCCAGGGCATCACACGCGACGAATGGTTTGGAGCCGCAGACTATGCGTTGTCATCCACGGGCACCCTGATTTACTCAACCGGAGGTATGCAAACCGACTATCGTCTGGTCAGTGTGGACATGGCCGGCAAAATCGAGCCAGTTGGAGCGCAGGTGCGCGGGTTTGAAGATCTGAGCGTCTCGCCGGACGGCAATCGCGTGGCGACAACCATCGTGGAGAATGGGAGCGCTGACGTCTGGATCTATAACCGGGAGCGCGATGCCCTGACGCAACTCACGGAGAAAGGCGCTTGCGGCGATCCGCTCTGGTCCCCGGATGGCAATCGCGTTGTTTATACAGATCCCGAAAACCTCTATATCGTGCCGGCGGACGCCGGTAGTCCGCCGGTGTCACTCAATACAGGTCAATGGGCAGAAGCGGACTCGTTTTCGCCCGACGGCAGTGAATTGGTGTACAGCACGTTCACGCCAGCTACCCAAAATGCCGCGACCTGGCTGCTGCCGATGAAGCCCGCCGCCCAGCCAACGCGAATATTCCCCGACGTACCACGCGTTTTCGATGCTCGATTTTCGCCCGATGGCCACTGGATCGCCTACGCTTCCGCGCAGTCGGGTCGGACGGAGGTGTATGTGCAGGCGTATCCCGGTCCTGGCGCGCGAGTGCAGGTATCGAGCGGCGGTGGCCATCAGCCGCTGTGGTCGCCAAATGGATCGGAATTATATTTCCGTACACCCACCAAGTTTTTTGCTGCCGACGTCACCACGCGACCAGCACTCGCCGTCGGCAAGCCGCGACTTTTGTTCGAAGGCAATTTTGTGATGAGCCACCATGACTACAGCCTGCTGCCCGATGGACGCCACTTCATCATGATTCAGCCGGTAGGAACCGAACCGCCGGCAGAGTTGCATGTCGTGGTGAACTGGGCCGAGGAATTAAAGGCCCGCCTGGCCGCCGTGGGAAACTGAGGAGCAAAACAGTGGCACGTACCCGGTCAAACGCGCGAAGGCGGCTGCTGACTACGCCGAAATGATCTGTTGGATCAGAGCTGATTATCGCTTTCGGCTGTATGGAAGTATCTTCCGGTTGGTCGGCTAGACAGATATCCTGAAATTTCAAGGAAGTTTGCCCGCATTGGTAACCGCAAGTCGGCCAGTGTTTACGAATGCTTTTCCTTTCATTTGGCCGTATAACGCCCATCTCGTGCTCTCGCCAGAAGGACGGAATGCCGACTTTTCTGCAAGGTGGCGAGCTTGCGCGTCCAATCGACCGGCGGTCGCGAGCCGACTGCGGCACTGCAGGAT
>Ga0181532_10000574_pt1 | contig 37585 bp, 47 predicted proteins | sample PEATcosm2014_Bin_33_FD_119768 | JGI IMG/M metagenome (GOLD analysis project Ga0181532, IMG submission 119768) | Peatland microbial communities from MTU Mesocosm Facility, Houghton, MI, USA - PEATcosm2014_Bin11_30_metaG | ecosystem: Environmental > Terrestrial > Soil > Wetlands > Peat | place...
CAAGAGGGTTGGTCTACACTACATTCGCTTTTCAGAAAGGTCGGACTGAAAACAAAAACGTTACCAAGTCGCGGAGGGCCAAAATAGATCAAAAACCCCCTCACCATGACGAACTTGGGCTAGCGACCAGCGAGGGGTAATCTGCACTTGGGTTGTCGCGGCGGTGCGGCGCTGGGGAATTTGTCAGGATTTAGACACCGACTCGGTGAGGATGCGTCGTATGGCGGTAACGACCTGTTCTCGGGACGTGAAGACAAAATCCAAATGGGTGCCGGGGACGTTCACGATGTCGATGTCGGGCACTTGGCGTTTGATCCATTCGAGGCGTCCAATTGAACAGAACCGGTTCCGTCGCCTTACGATGCCGCATACCACAGATCTCCTTTGGATCCTCTGAAGTCGCAATGCGACCTTTATCCAAACCGAAATAAGTCAAATCGGATTTCCGCTGAAAACAATGAGCGGGATTGTTTTCGGGTGGTTACCTCTGGGTCTCAAAACGTGCCTGGGAATGAGGGCCGGAGCGGTGGTCCAAACAAGGCGCGATTACCTACATCCTTCCTGGCTTGCCCCGGCGCGCATCTTGAGCGAATCGTGATGTGCCAAGGTATTCAGATGCGCCTTCGGCGCCTGCCTGCTCCCCACACGCCGGGGCCCGGGGTTGGCCTTCGCGGCGGCTCCGCCCTTAGCTTGCCTGATGATCATGAAAAGCGGTTTACGTCTTCATCAACGCCCCGGCGTGATTGCGAATCCGCTCGACGGCCTCCAGGATGCTCTCCATGTCACTCTGTGATCCCAACAGCATGGATTGTTCAAACCCTACCTGGTTGCGTACCAGGTGCATGGCCCGAGGACAGGCACGGCTGGCCTCGGCCCGCTTCAACTGTTCAGGCGTACAGACAGCTCGGAAATGCCGGCCTTGATAGAGACGGTCCAGGCTGTTGTGGTGGGACATGATGTCGGCCTTGGGATCACTGCTGCACGGGATGCCCTCGGCACGCAGCGCGCTCGTAAAACGGTCTATGGACAGGCCGCCCATGGCCTCGGTGTCGTAGTGCATGAGATAGTCGTAGTAGTTGTGACACCGGGTTTTGGCATAGACCTTGAACGGATCCAGTCCCGGAATCCGAGCTAGGCCCCGGTCGAGAAAGGCCGCATTGCGCTGGCGAACGGGGGCCTGTCGCTTGTACCGTTCGGTCTGGGTCAGCAACAGGGCCGCCTGAAACTCTGTGGGCCGGTAATTCATGCCCATAAAACCGCTGTGCGGTTCCGAGGTGCGGCCGTTATTGCGAAAGGCGTCGCAGGTCCGGGCCACGCCGTCATCCGTGGTGACGATCATGCCGCCCTCGCCGCATCCCAAGGTCTTCCACACATTGAAGCTGACCGCACCGCAGTTCCCAATCGTACCCAGTTTGTGCCCCCCCCATTCCACATAGGGTGACTGACACGCGTCTTCAATCACCTTGAGATTGTGTTCTTTGGCAACCGCCAAAACCTTGTCCATGTCGCAGGCGGCCCCGTACAGGTGCACGGGCATGATCGCCTTGGTGTGAGGGCTGACAGCCTGTTCCAGCAGGTCGGCATCCATCAAGCCTGTGGCAGGATCCACGTCCACAAAGATCGGCAGGGCAAACAGGTTAAGAATGGACTGCATGCTGGCGACAAACGACTCTCCGGTGACCAGGACCTCGTCACCCGGTCCGATATCCATGGCATGGAGGCAGGCGTGCAGGGCCGTGGTGCCCGCATTGGTCAACATGACATGGGCTCCATAGTCAGAACCGAGTTGCTTTTCATAGTCCCGGCAGAAATGGGCCCCGGAACGCAGATAGCACCAACGTTTCTCCTGCAGGGCCCCCATCATGATCGCCTCGTCCGGCGGCCCCTCCTGCGGCCAACTCGGCCAAGGACCCTGGTGCACAGGTGTCCCCCCCAGAAGGGCTGGTTTACCCGCAGATCCCTGAGAGGGCTGGGCAGCCCAATTCACGGTACCAGCTAGAGACGACGCGGAGGCAGTGACTCCCAAGGATTTCATGAAGGAACGACGTGTCACACGATGTTTGATATTCATATCACTCTCCTTTGCCTGCCAGACTTGTGAGCATGGGGCGTGAAGAAAAGAGACACCCAATCGAACTGCCTCGCTGGCAAAAGCGACAAGAAGGGGCCAGGTTGTTCTTCCCCAGGATGTTTGGGATTAATACAATGAATAGGGTCTGGCCTGTGATTACCATATTGGCCCCGATTGTACTTCCTTCGTTCATTCGTTGCAACTTGGCTAACATGCTTCTAAGTCTCTTCAAAGTCGACCTTGGCACCAATGAAGCACAGCCATGGAGACTTCAGAATGGCCGTTGGAACGAAACTGAATATCCGCCGATTGGCCCTTCGGAGCTTCATGCCAGCACCCACCTGACAGTAATTCGGCTAACCTGGGGTGGCCACGCATTCCCGAGACGGCCTTTTGGGTTTAAGGTCTACGCTAGTCGCCAAGTGTAGACTTATCGGACGTCAACGGATTAGTCGCCGTTATGTTGATCGCGGGTAATCGGGTGGGCTTCGGCAGGCTTCTGAGGCGTTCGTTGGCGGGGCTCACTGCGGTCGCTGCAGCGCAGCACGGGTTCCCGCAATTTGAGGCAGATTGGCGAGCAAGCTTGCGGAGTCAAAGCGGCACCCAGCCTGCCCTGGAGCGAAGGGAAGGGCTGTCGCGCTCGAAGGCCTTGCCCGGAATTCCTCCAGGCCTTGCTCAGAAGTTCTCGAGAAGGCGCTCGTCGCGCCGAAATACAGCGCCTCGACCTTCCGCAGTCGCTCGCGTAGCTGCTCTTCGATCCTCATCGGCATCGCTCGTCCAGCGGAACGAGCCCGTCCGGCGAACCGGCGGTCAACCCGCGTTTCCACGATGTCCACAACCGATCAACGTGGTGAGGGCGCACCGCCCACAATCCACCCTTGTAGGAGCGCGTGCGTTTCCCGAGACCTGCGCCATCGCGGTATTGGGCACCGATCACCTTAAAACAACGGCCTTCGAACTATCCAACGAACAGCTGGAATATCTCCTGGCCGGAAGCCGGTACGACATCGCCGTACAGGACATTGGACGTCTCACCCGTGCCGGGCTGAGAGCCACCGCAGGTGTTCGTATTCTGTACCGCAAGCGTGCCTGAGGATACCCAGTAGGTCAGGACCCCCAATCCTGATGTGAATGTGCAGGTGTGAGTGCCGCTAGGCGGCCCTACGAGATCGACCTGGAAGCCATCGATCGCGCACAAGCAGTCAGACGGGAACGTGAACGTGTGGCTGGAACGCGTACCCGCGGGATCGGTAATACTGAATGTCGCACTTGTCACATTGCCGTTGGGCTCAGTAGCAAGCGCAATTCTCATCACTGAGCCTGCCGGCACCTGATTCGATGTGGCGGAGGCGAATGGGACGTAATTTGGGCTAGGGCTAAAACCGAAACCCTTAACCTCGGACCAGTACTGGATCCCCCCCTGAACCGAGTTGTTTTCTACGGCGATTACGTACTGAAACCAATTCAGCGGCTTGTCACGATAGGTAGCTTGTGGATTGGTCTGCGGATAGCAATTCAATTGCAGCGAGAATCCATTATTCCCGGACGTGACCAAGTCCAGCGTGACATGGAGGGTTACAGTCAGGTTCTGCAGACTCTTACAATTGTCGAAGAGAACTGCGTTGTTGCTGCTACTCAAGGGCATGTTCATCACCTCTCATTATCGCGAGTGTGAGGCCTCACGTTTCCGAAGTCCCGCCGCGAGTTGTAGGCGGGGATTTTCATTTTGGCTTCCCTGAACGCTGGTAGAGTATATGTGTTGGAGCGCTTTGGCGCAAGACGTTTCAGACTTTTTGTCAAGGCAAAGTAGAAATGTCCTGTTTTTAGCAAAGTAGAAAGTTCCGTTTTTCGTTTTTTGCCGGCTAACCGGAGGAGCCCGTAGGGCGACGGAGGTTAGCCGCCAAAGAACCTCGGCGACCCGCCCCAGGTCGCGTCCGGCAGAATTACTCCCAAAGGAGGACTCTTCCGGAGATGGAAATCTTTCATCCAGTTGTGCACAACCTTGGGGCGAAACCTCGGCGCGCTTGCCGGTTTCCGGGGTGGGGGCGTTTTCGGTCGTGGCGGGCACTCCGCCACGCTCAGGCCATACTGGCGGAACTTCACCGCCGACGCACAATATGCACGGCTGGAATCTCGCCGTAGTTCCGCTGTCAGCGAAGGAAAGGCCGCATCAGAGATGACAAAGGACGAAAGCGTCGGGAAGACCCTGAGGGAAGCAGGCATGTTTCCGCCTTCGGTTCAGGACAGCCATTACGGCGACAAGCCTGAAATGACCAGGGAAGAAATCATTGAGAAGACCCTGAGAGAAATGAACTTGTCGTCTTCCTCGGAAGATGGCAGCCAGTCCAGCGACGAAGCCGGTCGGATCTCGACCGTCATCGCGGAGCTTGGGCGGAGGCTGCCCTATGGCAGCATCAAGACCTGCGCCGCATTCAGGCACCTCAAAGCAGCCTGCTGCGACCCCTGCCACACGTCTAGTCCGCACACTGACATGAGCCTGATTGACCTGCCCGATGGCACCCAGGCGTGGGTGTGCTGTGCGGTGGAATTTGCGATTTACCCAGAGCGCTACGCAGAACTCATGGAGCGGTCACGGAACTGTCCGGAGGGGAAATTGTTCATAGACATGTTCAGCGGTGAGGACCGCAAGAAAGACTAGCAAGGCGGCGCAATCTCAGCAAATCGTTAAGGAGTTCAGCTGTCAAATCGGGGCTGGCAACGCGAGACGCCTGGAGCCAGGTTGTGCGTTTGCATGTTGGACAGAACCCCTTAGCTCACTTCTTTATCCAGGACGTATCGGACTTCAAAACTGCCTGCCTGGCCGGCTGCAAAACCGGCTTTTGGGACGGTTGGGGGATTTTTGAATCGATCCTATTCTTTTCCAGCTTGCCAACGCCTGGAGTAAAGACTTTCACGATCCTTTGAATCTTCCATTCGGGCGGGTCGGTCCCTGGGGGCAAATAAGGAATGCCGCCAGCTTCAGCGCTTCCCCTCGCCTGCAGGTCAACGAGAAAGTCATGCAGCCTCGTGACGCCGACGGTGCTGCCCAGTAGCCTCTGCAGGAGCGTCGCGGGTTGTAGCCAAGACCAGCCCTCAATCACGATCAGGTGTCCGAGGTTGGCCTCTTCCCCATAGTGAAGCCGAATTACTGGGACACTCGCCAGGTGATAAATCCAAGGAATATGCTCAAACGCGTATTCTGGAAAGCTCCCAGCCCCGAGCTGCATTTGCCGCTCCTGAGTATTCCACCCCCCCGTGGTCTTTACGACGTAAATAGTGGTCTTCGATGCGGACAGCACTTTTACTTCGGCCTTATGGCTCTGAATATAGTTCTGAGCCAACGCTTTCGTTCCCTTGCCTGTTCCAAGGCCTTGCGGGATTACTTCCACGGTGGCCGTGCCGAGAGCGCTGGGATTCGTAGCCCGCAGCTCGTCCTGCAAGGGAAATTTGGTTGCGGTGTAGAACTCCGGCGTAACGCTGATCGCGGTAAAGAGGCAATTATCAGTATTTGCGCCCTTCCGGAAAAACACCTTGTTTCCCAGAGTGTTGAATGGGTGCCAATCCTGGTCCATATTGGACTTTTGCCGCAAATGTGGAATTCGCGACTGGGGAAGAGTTCCCTGGTTGTTCTCAATCTGCTGCGGAGTGCGGCCATCCCCTCGAAACACGATACGAACGCCTTGACCTTGCAACTGGTAGTTTCTAGCGGAATCCTTGTACAAAACCTCCGGATCCACCTTCTCTCTTATGGTGAACTCTTCGAATCCCTCTCTTCGCATTTCGTCCAAGAGCCTTCTCTTATCCAGAACTGCCTCCGCTATGTAGCTCCCGTCGACATTGGTGATTTGGTCAAAATAGAACTGCCTCCGGGCAGGATTGGGAAGTTCGACATAGAAGTAATTGAACCAGTATTGGAAGCTAAACTCCGTTAGTGGTTTGGGATACGCAAACTTGTCGGGCGCCTTCTTTCTGGGAGGCTCGATCGTGTCTGCCATCTCGGTAATCAGTGTCTTGAGCCCTCTGAACTCTGCGGCGGTAATCTTCTCGAACCCTTTTTTCTCGAGCTTGTTGTTAATGGTCATCAACGACAACCCGGGGGACCCGACGCTCCCGATAAGCACTTCTTTCATGCTTTTCTTTGTCACCGCCGCGACTTCGGCGGCGATTTGGCGCAAAAGATCAGGCCATTGCTCGGGGGTTGGTTTGGGCATATATGTCCTCCTGTTATCAGTATTAACCCCGTGGGCTCAACTGATGCCGTGCTCTTCGGCTTAAGGTATCGGCTCCCGTTTCCTGCAATACTACATCATATTGCCGAGGGTTAAGCGCCCCGGGCGTGGCCTATGGCGGAAAAATCGAAGAAGCCTCCATCCGATGGCTACCTGGCTAAAATCCTGCGTTTTGGGCCGTTACTTAGGGAAAACCCCCCTCTTTTCCTTCAGAAGGACCGGCGCCGCTACGTAGGTTATGAGTGCGGGACATCCCCCCGACATCAAGTTCCATTCGAGCCGTCGAAGCTGTGAATAAAGCAGGAAACACGCCCTTGTCGGGAACCCGGATGTTGCAGGCATCCTTGTGCGGGAACGGCCAGTCCTATGCCGCTTCTGATTCGTTCACACGGCGATCATTTACACGACTCCCCAGAAAAGATGCTGTGTGGTTGCTGGGTAAATTGCCGGAGGTCGAATTTTAGGCGTTTCGTATTCTTGAGTCAATGACTGTTTAAGAGATGGTTGAGAGATAGTGCTTCCGGGAGGGTTCGTATCGAGGCGTCTGGCTTGAGAGAGTGATCCGAACTCCAAAGGCAGGGCAATCCCATTTTGGCCTCTCAACCTGACTGGAGAGCCACGGCGCTAGGATTGAGACTGAGGCTCGCGGCGGGGTAGCGAAAAACCCCCCGCTTCCGGGACCGCTGCCATAGTTGAAATTTAAGGGGTTAAGTCGCCGGTTCCAGTGAGCGGCAAAGACTTGTTTTTTGCTCACGGATAACGCTATCGAAGAAACTTCAGCGCAGGATCCAGCCCGACATCAAAGTCAAGGCCTGTGGTGTTTTCAGGCACCTCAACTCAGGCTGCCGCGATTCTGACCGCGATGTTGACTATCGTGATCATTCCCACCGCTCGCTCCGTTTGACTGTCTCACGCTGACACCCTGAAGCGCTCGGCTGTCGACCCCAGGCGTAGTTACGAGACGGGAAGCCGACTTCCCAGGCGGAATCCCAAATAGCACCGGAATTGCTTGAGCGGTCGCAAGCACGAAACACCCAACCAAGGTCTGGCCCAGATTCTCAAAGGGAACTGCAGGTATTCGGCAGAAGCTTGGTGATCTCTCGGGGGCACAGGAATGAATGGACCGTGGTAGGGCGTTCGCGATAGAATCCAGCGCTTGGAAAGGAGACGTCGTGGTGCGAAACAAGGTGCGGTGGGGCGTTTTGGGCGCTGCCCAGATCGCGGTTCAAAAGGTGATACCAGCCATGCAGCAGGGAGAGTGGAGTGAGATTTCGGCGATCGCCTCGCGCGACCGGCACAAAGCCGTAGCCGCGGCAAGCGCGCTCGGGATCACCAAGGCGTATGGATCGTATGAAGAGCTCTTGCGAGACCCAGAGATTGAGGCGGTCTACAACCCGCTCCCAAACCAGCTTCACGTCCCGTGGACCCTCAAGGCGGTAGAAGCGGGCAAGCATGTTCTGTGCGAAAAACCGCTGAGCCTGACTGCCGAGGAGGCCGGGGCCCTCTTGCCAGCGCGAGAACGCACCGGCGTCAAGATCGGTGAAGCCTTCATGGTCCGCACGCACCCGCAGTGGCTGCGGATTCGGGAGATCATCGAGGCTGGCCAGATCGGCACGTTACGATCGATCATGGGCTTCTTCAGCTACTTCAACCGAGACCCCGCCAATATCCGCAACGTCCCTGAGTGGGGCGGCGGGGGTTTAATGGACATCGGTTGCTACCCGATCACGACCTCGCGTTTTGTTTTCCGCGAAGAACCCCTACGGGTGATGGGGCTGATCGAGCGCGATCCCGAGATGAAGATTGACCGACTGACCTCAGCGATCCTCGATTTCCCGTCGGGACAGTCCATCTTCGCCTGCAGTACCCAACTTGTGCCCTATCAGCGGATGCAGTTTTTCGGGACGCAAGGACGTATCGAGGTTGAGATCCCGTTTAATGCCCCGAACGACAGGCCGTGCCGGATCCTCATTGACAACAGGGGGGACGTCTTCGGAGGGGACGTGAGAGCGGAAGAGATCGCAACCTGCGACCAGTATACGATTCAAGGCGACGTGTTCTCGAGGGCAATTCGCGAAGGAGGCGAGGTTCCGGTTCCAGTCGAGGATGCGATCAAGAATATGTCCGTGATCGATGCCGTCTTTCGGTCAGCGGAATCGGGCAAATGGGAAAGACCCTAGGTCGGCCGGACTGCAGATGCTGCCGGCCCCGGGTGCAGCCAATGCGCGTGAAGCCGACTTATCATTCCCAATCCATTTTGTGTTCGCCCGCCACCCGCAATACGCACATGACCCCTGGGGAAATCTTGGTCTGCTGCAAGGACCGCTTCACAGTCGCCCTTACCACCACCGGGAGGGCTTGAGCGGGGGGAGGCCTTGGTGCTCTCCGGCTCAGGTCACTTCGGAGGAGCCACTCGTTCCGACTCCGCCGTTTCCTGCTGCGCTCGACGCGCCCGAACGTCGCCGCGAATCGCCACGGCTTGGTCTATTGAGAAGGTGAGTTGTCCACGCGCTGCGAGCTTCAGTTCCCGAGTACTCCAGTGAGCACTCATCAGGCCCGACGGGGAGTGACTGTTCGTGCCCAACAGCAAATGGCCGATCTCGTGCGCAATGCCGTGTCCGAGTAGTTGTCCAAGCGACAACTGCGGCGTCTCGAGGAGCACTGCCTTTGCTCGGGCATAGGAAATATACGCAAATTGTCCATGGCGCGGTGGAGGTATTGGCACGGCCATCCCCATGGCGAACTTTTCCACCCAAGGGCCCTCGGCGATCTCGGGCACGACGTTCAGGCGGATGTCCGTCGGAGCATGATGAGTGGTGCAAGCCAGGTTCAGCTCAGCCCTCGGACTGGTCAGCGGACAATCGACCCAAGACATTTTCACACCCACGTTCTGAAAGATGTTCGATGCCGTGTGCTCGGCTATGGCCAGATCGCGCAGGGGAATAGGGGCGTAGATATAGACCAGGACAGTGAGATCTACGGTCGCGCTTCCGTCTCCCGTGAGTTGGTCTTGAGCCCAACAATTCCCCGCGGCAAATGAGACTATCAGGAGGATCGCCAAGCTCGAACCGGCTAATCCCCAAGACCCCTGCCTGCGCTTGATCCCCCGCCTATCGCTCTGTGCTTTCCAACCTCTGTTGTTCATGGCGCTTACCTCCGTCGCGAGATGGCGCCAGTTTGGTTGGGCCCAGCTACTACCTCAATGCAAGGCAGGTGAAAGTTATCGGAAGAGTAGGTGAATGGCTAAGGCATTGATAGGATGGTGGTTAACGGGAATGAAAGCGTTACAAATGCACCTGTACCCCCCACTCAAGTCGGCAGCTCTCGTCGACCTTGGCCTTAATCCAGTGATAGCATCGAGCTATCTTTGGGGACTTGGAATAGCAGCCGGCCAGAGCTCGACGGCTGTGTCTGGAATCTAATCTCAAAGCAGGCTGTGTTGGTCATGGCGCCCCTCACCTCTGCCGTGCGTCTTGTTCGGTTCGGAGCCTTCGAGTTTGACCGGCATACCCTGGAACTGCGCAAGCATGGGCTGAAGATCAAGCTCTCGGGTCAGCCCATAGAAGCGCTGGCCATGTCGGTGGCGCGTCCGGGCGAGTTGGTCACCCGTGACGATTTGCAGAAGCGGTTGTGGCCTCATGACACCATTGTCGAGTTCGAGCACAGCATTAACGCGGCGGTCAAGACGCTGCGCAGGGCGCTGAGCGACTCGGCGGATGAACCTCTATACATTGAGACGCTGGCAAGGCGCGGCTACAGGTTTATCGCACCGGTGGAGGTTATCGCGTCGCCGCAGGGGGCTGCCCCCGTCGTCGAACCGGGCAGCCCTGAAGGGCTCGCCGCTTCTGAGCCGACTTCACTTAAGGCTTCTTCCAAGGAAGCGGCCAAAGAGGCATCCGCCGATCTGGCAGGGCAGACGGTTTCGCATTATCGCGTGCGCGATCGCATCGGCAGCGGCGGCATGGGGGTAATCTATAGAGCTGAGGACACGCGGCTGGGCCGGATGGTAGCGCTGAAGTTTCTGCCTGCGGCATGGGCCTAGGACCGGCAGGCACTGGCTCGTTTCCAGCGTGAAGCCCGCGCCGCAAGCTCCCTGAACCATCCCAACATCTGCACGATTCACGACGTTGACGAATACGACGGCCAGCCCTTCATCGCCATGGAACTGTTGGAGGGCCAGACGCTGAAGGATCGGCTGGCTGTGGGGACAGGCCTTGGGGAGCGCCCACAAGAGCCTGCCCTGAACGCAGTAAGGGGGGCGCCCCTACAAATCGAGACGTTGTTAGACCTCGCCATCCAGATCGTGGCGGGGCTCGAGGCGGCACACGGCAAGGGCATTATCCACCGCGACATCAAGCCGGCGAATATCTTCCTGACCACACAAGGCCAAGCTAAGATTCTGGATTTCGGCATAGCGAAATTGCCTCGCAGCGCGGGCGTCTCGCCGTTGGGGCGGAGTGAACACGGGCAAGGTGACATGGCTCCGGCGGGGCCGACGCGCACAAAGGACGATACTCTCACCCAGGCGGGCTCCCCCATTGGGACAGCTGCCTACATGTCGCCGGAACAAGCACGAGGGAAAGCGCTCGATGTGCGCACGGACATCTTCAGCTTTGGGCTAGTGCTCTACGAGAGGAGATCGCCCAAGAGATCTCCGAAAGCCTCCGGCTGAAGCTGACGGGGCACGAGAAGAAGCGGCTTGCCAAGCGCCACACTGAAAACCGTGAGGCTTTCCACCTCTACCTCAAACGCCGGTTCTTCTGGAACAAGCGGACGGAGGAGGGTATCCGAAGGGGAATCGAATACTACCGCCAGGCCATCGAAATGGATCCCACATACGCCCTGGCGTATGCGGGTCTGGCGGAATCCTACTTGCCTCTTGGTTACACGGGATATCTTTTGCCGGGTGAAGCGTACCCCAAAGTAAAAGCTTGGGCGCTGAAAGCCCTCGAGATCGATGACCAACTCGCCGAAGCTCATGTGCCTCTCGGCTCTGCCCTCATCACTTATGAGCGCGACCAGGAATCCGGCGAGAAAGAACTGCAAAGAGCCCTCGAGCTCAACCCGAACTACCCGCGCGCTCACCAAGTCTATGGAGAGGTCCTCACGTGGCTGGGGGAATTCGATGCGGCGGCTGAGGAGCTTCGCCAAGCCCTCGAGCTGGATCCGCTGTCCGCCGTACTGCACCAAGTGGATGCTCAGACCTGTTATTACGCTCGACGGTTTGAGGAGGCCATTCAAAGATGTCGAAAGAGCCTTGAGATTGAGCCTGGGCATCCTTTCGCCCATTATTTTCTGGGGCTCGCCCTGGAACAGCTCGGCCGCTTCGAAAAAGCTGTCGAGCATCTGCAAAAACCCCTGGAAGAGGCGCGGGCCAGTCCGATGATGCACGCTGAACTGGGGCGCGCCTACGCGCTGTGGGGGAAGGAAGCTGAAGCCAGACAGATTCTCCACGCGCTCGAGAGAACCCGTGAGGAAATGTACGTCCCTGCTTATTCGTTTGCACAAATCTACGCCGGTCTGGACGACAGGGAGCACGCTCTCCTCTGGCTGGAACGAGCGAACGAAGAGCGATCAGCAAGAAGGATGTTCATGAGGGTGGATCCCGCCTTCGATGCCCTTCAATCCGACCCGAAGTTTCAGGATCTGTTGCGCCGTGCTCAGCTTCCGGCCAGCGGAGGCCTTCATGAACGCTGAAACCTCCCCATTCAAGGGGAGCGCCTTCAATTGCTCGGCCGTCAATTGTAGGGCAGTTTAATTGCGAGCGAATTGTTCGAGGAGAACCCGTAACACTTTCTTGGGTTGAGTGATCGCGGTCACTCCGTTACTCCCACCCGGGACCCGGAATGGAAATCCCGGACTATCCACTCCAAAAGGAGGCGAATGTGAATCTTGTCGTTGGAGCTACCGGTCTGCTCGGCGGTGAGCTATGCCGCCGGCTGACCGCCAGGGGAAAACCTGTTCGAGCCCTGGTTAGACCTTCTGCAGATGCGGCTAAACTAGAAAAGCTCAGGCAAGCAGGCGTCACCTTTTCGCAGGGAGACCTAAAAACCCCCTCTACCCTTGAGGCTGCTTGCCGCGGCGTAACAACAGTCATCTCCACGGCTTCTTCGACCTTTTCGAGGCAAGCCGGAGACTCAATCCTAACCGTGGATGAGCTAGGCCAACTCAATCTTCTTGAAGCTGCTAAAGCTGCCGGCGTCCGGCATTTCATCTTTATATCTTTTCCTCCTATGTCGGAGGATTGCCCCTTGCAACAAGCCAAGCGGAAAGTCGAGCGAGGCTTAATCGGAAGTGGGCTCACCTACACCGTCCTGCAGCCCACTTTCTTCATGGAGGTTTGGCTGAGTTCTGCACTTGGATTTGACATTGCAAGCGGGAAAGCCCGGATTTACGGAGCCGGGCACAATAAGATCAGTTGGATTTCCTACCTCGATGTCGCCGAGTTTTCTATTTTGAGCATTGACAACGCGGCGGCTCGCAATGCCGTCGTCCAGCTGGGAGGACCTGAGGCGCTGAGTCCGCTCGAGGTCGTAAAGACCTGCGAAGGGATCGCGGGTCCCCAGTTCGCCTTGGAATACGTGCCAGAAGAGGCTTTGCGCGCACAGAAGGCGGCCGCGACAGACCCGTTCCAAGAATCGTTTGCCGCGCTGATGCTTTCTTATGCGGCGGGCCAAACGATTGAGATGCGAGCCACGCTCGAGAATTTCCCACTGAAACTCATGAGTGTTGGGGATTGCGCCAAGGCGGCGTTGGGACTCAACTGAAGGAGGATCGGACCCATGTCTGAGGAGACAACACGGAGTTTTCGAATAGGCGATATCCAATGTAATCTGGTGAATGATGGGATCTTCTCATATCGATTATCGATGACGATGATTTAATGCGCAGCTCAACGGAGGGCCTGCTAAGAGCGGTCGGGTTGCCGGCGCGAACATTTGCCTCCGCGGAGGAATTCCTGAACTCTGGCCAACAGCATCAGAGTGCATGCCTGATCACGGATATTCGAATGCCTGGAATGTCCGGTCTGGAATTGCAGGCGAAGCTGAACGCCGAAGGTTGCAGGATTCCTATCATCTTCATCACAGCGCATGGCGAAGCTAAAATGCGGGCGCAGGCGTTGAGGGCCGGCGCTGTGGAGTTTCTGGCAAAACCGTTCGATGACGAAGCCCTAATCGAGAGCGTTAGAGCCGTTCTGGAAAGCTGAGCCCTGTCATGGAGGTGCACATTCGGGTGCGCCGGGAGGTGCTCTGTGGGAGCTTCCGAAAGCCATCTGTGCCGTGACCTGAAACGAGATCGGCACAAATTCGAGCAAGTGATTGGTCAGAGTCGTGCTCTGGAAACTGTGTTCGAAAATGTCGAACGCGTCGCACCCACAGATTCCACGGTTCTTATCCAGGGAGAAACGGGCACCGGCAAGGAACTGATCGCGCGCGCTATTCACAAGATCAGCGCGCGGTGCGGACGCTCGTTCATAAAGCTGAACTGCGCAGCCATCCCTTTCGATCTGCTGGAGAGCGAGCTTTTTGGCCATGAGAAAGGCGCGTTTACAGGAGCCATCGCGCAAAAGTTCGGTCGTTTCGAGATGGCTGACAAGGGGACGCTGTTCCTCGACGAAGTGGGAGATATTCCACTAGCGTCGCAGTCCAAACTGCTGCGTGTCCTGCAGGAACAGGAGTTCGAGCGCTTGGGCGGCGTTCGAACACACCAGGTGGACGTTCGGCTCGTGGCTGCGACCAACCGAGATTTGGCCCACATGGTGAAGCGGAGCGAATTTCGCAGCGACCTCTACTACCGGCTGAACGTCTTCCCGATTTCCATTCCTCCCCTTCGCGACCGACGTGAGGATATTCCCCTATTGGCGTGGCACTTCGTCGAGAGATACTCGCAGCAAATAAACAAATCTATCCAGAGAATCCCAGAGGAAACAATTCAGGCGCTCATTCGCTGCTCTTGGCCTGGCAATATTCGTGAACTTCAAAACCTTATGGAACGCGCGGTGATTTTGAGACAAGGAAACATTCTGCGTGTCCCGTTGGAAATGTTGGAGAAGATGACGGCGCTCGATGCACCGAATCCTGCCATGACGCTGGAAGAAAACGAGCGGGCGCACATCCTGAGAACGCTCGAAGAGACGCAGTGGGTCATCGGGGGCGCTTGCGGCGCCGCGAGCAGGCTTGGGATTGCCCGCACCAGTCTTATTTACAAGATGCAGAAACTCGGGATACCCACGCGGCGGAATCGGCTCATTGCTTTCGCGCTATCTAGTGAGATTGCGCCTCCGGCCGCACTGGGAGGGCCGCGTAGCCAAGCTCAATGCGCCCTCAGTGATGTGTAACAGGTTTGAGCATTGCTGATGATTGGGTCGGCGTTGCTCCTATATCACCGAAATGAGTGCCATCCACGTGAGAAGCGCCACCGGGGGTCCACCTAGCCCGCATGATTCACGTTTTTTAAAAACACGAAAAGCCTCCTGTGGTACAAACACGTTGTCGAGACGATGTTTGAATGGCCAAAGGAGGCTTTCGCTTGGCTCGCGATGCCACAACACAGCGTCTGCTGTTTCCTGAAATGTTTTCCAGGCCAGTGGCCGCACAATTTGACCAGCTACAAGGCAGGTGCTATTCCGATTGAAAGAGCAAGGCCGCATTTCCTTGGCGGAGACCATCTGCATGGCGCTTCGTGGCCTCCCCGCCCAAGGTTTGGAAAGTTAGCGGCAAATGGCTGCCAGCGAGAATTCCATCCCGGCGTTTGGCTCCTTTCTGGGCGGAAGAAAGCCCGCTGGTGCACATGCCGGTGATTCGCCTGACGCGGGGTGCGGCCCAGTAAGCATAGTCATCCCTGATCGCCATGTTTCTCTTGCAGCCGTCTTCGAGCTCTCGTCACATACTCGCGGAGGTACTGGCGATATTGTTCTTCAGTCTGGGGATTGTCGAGGATGTCTCGGACTTGCTGGGTGGGGTGTGTGAGCTCAAGCTCGATTTCCTCGACCATCCACAGCAGCACCTCGGGTGGCTTGGATGGGACACCGCTCTTCTCAAGCCGCTGAAGCGGATTGGAGTCGAAGAGTATTTCATAGAGCACGAGGGAGATCGGGTGCAGCCACCTGAATGTCAGTGACCCACCCGGTTTTCGCGCGTATTGCCTGTGGCAGGCAGGACATTTACAGAATTCGATCTTGGGCACGAAGGGTCCAGAAGGAACCAGTCCGACTCCGTTGCAGCGCAGGCATATGATGCGTCTTTCCATCATAGAGGGCCCCAAGAAAAGTAACAGTTGTTCCTCCCACAAACAAATCAATTGCCTATCGGACTCGCGCCCGAGCCGCTTCCGGACTCCCATGATGTCAGCCCGCCGGGGAGGCACTCTTTTGAGCTGTTTGGGCCGCTGCCGCTGCTTGAGACGCGATACCGACTCTGACGGCCGTCTCCAGTCCGGGTGATGGTTGCATTGGATCGGGCCCGCTAGCCACCCCGAACAGGTTCCGGCCAATCTGGATGGGCGTGACCACCAGTCCGAAAGGGAATCCCCACCAGCCCAAGGCCAGCGAGAACCCCGCATCGAGCAGTTGAGCTTTAACCCCACAGGACCGGCATGACACATGCGGCCTGCTGCTCCAGTGCGTGACCAGGAGCGCCGACCATACCCGGTAGCTGGTGTGCACATCAATAGGGCCGGGTCCACCGCACTTCGGACAGAGTCCCCGGTGAATTTCCCAGATCTTTTGTTGAACGAGGCTCTCGGGCAGTTGCCGGGAGATGCTGATGAGCGCGCCCCTATTCTGGCATCGGTCATTGCAGAACCGTAGGCCGCCCTGACGTCGCCCGCCGAAAAGTATGGTTGTTCCACAGTAGTCGCATTTGGCCATGTCGGAATTCCCCTTGAGTGACGACTCGGAACTGGCTTGTTCGACCCTGTTTTTCCTGCCCCTGGCAATTCCCCAGTCTGACTTCGCATCCTAGCACTGACTGGGCGTGAGGGCTAGGTCACATTCGACTGTGGTCCGGCATGCTGCATACCAGGATCACCTGTCGGGGAGCCCCGCACCATTTTTCACCAATCCTGCGAGCAGACCTGCGAATATACCCGGCGTTCGCGGCGGATTTGGAGAGCCGGATAAAACCCCGGGACCGGGCTGAATGGCAGAAGGGTGGCATCGAGGATTGGGTGATGGAGGGCGATCGGCTCGCTCAAGCGGTTGCGTACATTCGGGCTACGATGTGATCCAAGCGGAACAACCATGGGCTTAATGTGCCGGCGATAGTATCATTAGTCCACCTTTCGCTGCTCTCCACGACAGGCCAGCTTTGATGGGCGGGCCAGACGACAATGCGAAAGGCTGGAGGTACCGCCAGTGCCCAATGACGCATTCTTCAGGCCTGACCTCTTCGAATTTCTGCGCCAGCTAAAGCGCCACAACAACCGGGAGTGGTTCGCCAGGAACAAGGCACGGTACCTGGAAGCCGCCCAGGACCCGGCGCTGGTGTTCATCGCGGCGTTCGTGCCGCACCTGCGCAGACTCTGCCCCCACTTCGGCCGACCCGCGCCCAACCCGCGGCTCGCTGTTCCGGATATACCGCGACACGCGGTTCTCGCCGGACAAGCGCCCCTTCAAGACCCACGTCGGAATCCACTTCTCTTACGCCAGCGGCAGGGACGCCCATGCCCCCGTGTTCTACCTGCATCTGGAGCCGAGCAACTGCTTCGCGGCGGCGGGCGTCTGGCATCCGGACAATGGCGCCCTCACGAGAATCCGCACCGCGATTGTCGCCCAGCCCGGAAGGTGGGCGAAGGTCAGGAGGGGACTGGAGCTTGAGGCTGCCGTTGGTCGAGTTCTCGACCAGGGCGCTGGGGTTGGATGTTTAGGTGCTGCCGCTTCCGGACCAGCGGGTCCTGACCTTTCGCCGTTCTGTTATGCTGCCATTTACGTATCGACGGATTTCCCGCCCCGACTGCGAACTGGCGGGAATCAAGCTCCTGCACACTGTCATATGGGCGGCGTTGGCTGGGGTCCACCGTCGTGGTCACGTAGAGAAGTTTGACGAGTATGCAGAAATTCGACTCTGCCGTCCGAGCTCTTCTGGAAGCCAAGAAACTGGCACCGGCTTTGCCCGCCATCGATTTGAATTTGGGCTTGGCATATTATCATCAGCGAGATTTCGCCAAGGCCATCCCGGAGTTTTCACAGGTGCTCCAATCGCAAGCGGACAATTACCAGGCTCGCTACCTCCTGGGAATGAGCTACTTCATGCAAGACGAATACCAGCATGCCCTGGTGACACTTGAACCCCTCGCCAGTGCGGAGCAGGACAACCTGGACTTCCTCTTTGTTCAAGGCATCTGCTATGGAAAACTGAAGCGCGAGAAGGAATCTGAAAAAGCCTTCGATCAATTGGTGCGCGCGGGAGGCGACACTGCTCACTTGCATTTCCCTCTGGGAAAGGCATATCTTGATTTGTATATAAACCAGCATGCCGTTACCGAATTGCAGGAGAGTATTGCGCTCGCCCCTAAACTGAGCTTCGCGCACTGCAATCTAGGCGTGGCTTACCAGCGCCTGGGAATGCTCGAAAAGGCCGGCAAGGAGTTTGACCTGGAGATGACCATCACTCCTCAAGAACCCTGGAGTTATGAGAATCGCGATGAGGTTTGCCTCGACTTGGGTCAAACAGATATGGCCATCAAGCTTTATCGTGAGGCGCTGGCGCCTCAGCGCAGTCAGTAGCCGCCCTCCAAGGCGGATGGTGCATATGGACTGTCGATCGCGCACAAGGCGACGCAAATTTCGCGGAGGCGTTATGCCACAACCAGGTTTTAACCGGCGCAAGCTGATCATCGTCTTCCTACCTTTGATCCTGCTCGCACCATTCAAGGATGTTGCGATCAAGGCGCAAGTACCGGAGCGAAGTGAGAACACTTACCAATGGAATAATCGTGAGCCGGATGCGCGCTTCAAGGCCGACATTCTCCTTGTAGTCGCGCATTCGGACGATGAGACCGTGATTGCGGGCTATTGCGCTCGCGCCGCGGACCAGAAGCTGCGCGTGGGCATCGTGTGGGTGATTGACACAGGTCAGAGCATGAATGGAGGGCTGAATAGGGTTGGTCCGGAGCAGTCCGCTTCTCTGGCAGCGGTCCGCCAGATCGAAGGCGAACGCTCCGCCGCCGTCCTAGGGATCACCAATACCTGGAATCTCGGCGGCTCCGACACGGCCAGCCAAAATCCCCTCGAGTCCCTCGAAGGAAACGACCACGGCCAAATGCTGGGACGGATGGTCCGCCTGGTTCGCTTGACCCGTCCCGAGGTCATCATCACATGGCTGCCCGAATTCGTAACCGGGGAGAATCATTCCGATCATCAGGCATCCGGCGTTCTGGCCACCGAGGCATTTGACATGGCCGGCGATCCCACAGCATTCCCAGAGCAGGTTTCACCCGCCACCGACCCGGGTCATTATATGAACCGGACGGAAGGACTCCGTCCCTGGCAACCGGAGAAGCTTTATTATTTTGCGAACCCCACTCACTTCGATTTCTTCGCTGGGAAAGGCCCTGAATATAACGTAACGGACATCTCGCCCACCCGCGGAGTCAGTTATGCCGAGATCGCCGGGCGGACGGTGGCGGAGCATAAGACCCAGTTCGGTTCGGCCGACAAAGCCGACTGGGTGCGGGATCCCGTCCGCTTCATCCTGGGGAGGTCACTGGTGGGGGGCGCTGCCACCGATGATGTCGCTGCCGGCGTCGTGCCCGGCGGCATCCCCTTTCAACGCCCACCCGGGTACATCGCGCCAAAGCATGCGCAGCCGGTGATGGAGCTGGGTGACCCGTGGCACTTCTATCGCCTGTTCTGGCAGGCCCATGGATTAGACAGCTTGTTCGGCCTCGTGCCCTACGAAATCTCCCTCACTCGGGGGACCTATTTAAGCATCCCTCTGGTGATTGACAATCCCCTGGACACGCCCATCGACGTGAATCTCTCGGTGCGCGCACCGGAAGGATGGAAGGTCTTGCCGGTGGCCCCCGCCCATGTCGCTGCTCACGAACCCCGCTACTACCTGCGCGTCCAGGCTGCTTCGCCGGCGGAGGTGCGGAGGGAGTGGCAGCAGTTTACGGTGACCGCGGAATCGCAGGGAAAAACGATCGGAACAGTTCCTCTGCGGGTGCAACTGGCACAGGACAGCTTTCCACAATAAGCCGCTCAGGGAGGGCGTCCCCCGAAAACCTAAACCGGGTATAGTGAGTTGCAGCAAACAGGGCCAAGGTGGGGCCAAGACCGCTCGGCGGGATGCCGCGCCCCGTACTTACTGATAAAGCTGATGGCGAATTAGGCCATGTTCATCACCCGAGAAAGAGATCTTCTACGGACGGACAACGCTATTAAGGGGGTAATCCGCTGCAACCACATCATTGTCACAAACTGGCGGGAAATTGACCGTTTGCTCCGTTGACGCCCACGGCTGCCCTGGTTTTTCGCATCAGCGACGCGCCGGTCCGCTTGTCTGTGGCTGCGAACAGAAACCGTAGGTTCGGGGCTGCGGTAAGGGTCCTTGTGCCACTGCCGAGACCCCTTGAGAGGAAAATGCCTAAGTTACGTCGCTCCCAGATGCGAACGGCATGCAGTTCAGCGTTTTTCTTGGTTTTCCTGGGCGGTACCGCTTTTCTGAATGCGCAGACGCCCACACTGGCCGAGAGGTTGGGGTACCCGAAGGGCGCGAAGCTACTGAATATTCACGCCGATGACCTTGGGATGGACCATTCGATCGATCAGGCATCGTTCGAGGCGATCGAGAACCATCTGGTAAGTTCGGCGTCGGCGATGGTGCCTTGTCGATGACCGCTGCTGGGCACGGGCCTCCACTTGGGCGACGAGCTTGCGGTGAGCTACGGGAAGGTGGTCGAGCACAGGAAGGCGTCGGAGTTCCAGAAGCAGTAAGGGGCGGCAGACTTTCAGCCACAGGTAGGGCACACAAGGACGGTTGAAGCTTGGGTGCAGGATTGGGTGCAGGCTAAAGCAGTCCTTCGGAGGCGGAGGTGGCGTCAGGTCAACGACTTAGATTTGGTTTCCATCCGCTTCGTAGGCAAGTGCTCTATTCAGCTGAGCTACGGGCGCATGTTACTGACGGCCGATGACTTGTTCAAAACGGCAGTTTTTCAAAATCTGGCTCTTGTGGGGGATTTTGTGGGCACTCGGCCTCGCTTTCGTAGATTGGAATTCCCCACTCATCCTCCGGCGGCTTCAAGCTCTCTGCCTCTTCCTTTTCTTGCAATTGCTTGTCTTTCCGTGCTGCCTCAACGAATGCTTGAAGCTTCGCCGTGGCTTCGATCTTCTGCTTGCGGGCTGCGTGCACATAAATCATGGTCATCTGAATGTTCGCGTGACCCATGAGTTCCGCCGGCACAGGCAATTCCGTCCCCGCTTGCGAGTGCCTCGTGCGGTATGTGTGCCTAAAAGTATATATCGTAAAGGGGTCCTTCGGGAAGTTCTTTTCAATGACTAGCTCATGCGCCGTTGTGACGAAGCCGCTGGCGTGGCGGACGCTATCCCTTTGTGCCGATGGCTCGCACGAAGCGATAGACCAGCTTGTCTCCGACTGCCTCCGGCCCGGTGATTGATGCCGTAGCAATGTCGGGGTACTGATGGGAGTAAAGGGTGCGTATTTCCTCTGGCGAGAGCTTTTAGTCAATGTCTGGAAGTCGAACCCCATTAAACTCGAAATGGCGGGAGAGTGGATGGCTTTCCATCACAGTGCCAAGCCTCCTTGGCAGGCTGCGAGAATTAGTGAAATTCCGTGCCCGAATTCTTGAAAATGAGTCTCAGAATTACCCTTCCGGACTGGATTGTGGCCCCCAGCGGAGGGTCCCAGACACACTTTCTCGAGTTGCGAGTATAATGAGGGTGCGGGTGGCCACTCTAAGCTTGTACAACTGCAAGGAGCCTGGGATGAGCGGGCGGAACAAGGCGGCTCGGATTCTGGTTGCGATGGGCAGCATCGTGCTGTTCGCTAGCGCCGCGGTGCATTCACTCGCTGCCTACCCAAGACTTTCGACCGCGCTGGGTGCGTCGAATTTGAATGTACAGTTGAAGGAGCCTTTGCGTGCCGTTTTCCTTTTGGTGGGATGGGACTGGATCGTCATTGCGATTGTAGCGCTATTGGCTGCTTTTACAGAAACGAAGCTGCGCAAGATCCTCGTCTTGTTCTGCGGCGTGGCCGTACTGGTCGAAACGGCCTTGACTCTGGCCTTCATAGGCGTGTTTGTCGGCAACGAGATGATTGGTTCGGCGGCGGTGTTGCTTCTAGTAGGCGGCCTACTGGTTCAGAACGGCCCCGCTAAATGATGAGCATTCGCTGCCCGATTATCACCGACAACGTGATCGCGGGAACTAGAACGCCGGGAAGAGTCCAAGTGTGCCGGTAGATGCCTGGGAGGGCGCCAGCTCAGCAGGAGCTACCGGTGCAGGTGAGGCAGACCCAGCCGCAGCAGTCGCCGGTGGCTTCTGGGTCGTCTTCTTGCGTTCCTCGGCTTTCCGCTTCGCCTCCTCATGCGCTGCTTGAGCAGCAGCCTGCATCGTGGCTTTGGCTTCAGCCAGCGTGCTGGTGGTTTGCTGGTGGGTTTGGACATAGCCGGCCAGATGCTTGCCGAGTTCGGCGTCGAGTTCCTCGGGCGGGGTCGATGAAAGTGAGTGGAGTGCTTAGAGCGAGGTTCTCGTCGGCCTGTGCCGGGGTGGGAATAACGTTGACACGAATCGTCTTGTCATCCACCTTGGCTACCGTGATGAGCACGGTGCGGCCGGCGTGCAATGGCAAGAGTTCAACGAGCACAGGACCTCCTTTTCGTGGCACAGGCGCCACACGCGTTGTTAGTCGGGAAGAAGATTGAGTTGATCGGGACGGGTACCCTTGCCAACCACGCGATGATCCCTCAAGAGAACGGCGCCATCTTCACCTTTGACGATGACTCCGAAGCTGACAGTTCCTCTCAGATTTATAGGTTTGCAGGCGCCATCGAACCAGGCAAAGTATTCATTCATGCTGCCTGGTCGACTTGGAGGCGGTGAATTTCATCTCGCTGTCGGCGCCGGCGTACCCGATAAGCAGGGCTTTATTCAGCATATGTGGTGTGGCTGGAAACTTGAAATGGCCGCCTTGGCCACTCTACGGTTCCAGTGACTACTTTCATTGACAATTGTGCCCGGCGGGCGTGCTTCAAGAGCTACAATGAGTTGCATGGGAGCCCAGCGGACAGTTGAACTCCTTTTAGTTGCGGCCTTATCAGCTTCTGCGCTCGCACTGAGTGTTGATTGGGATTACCTGATTTGGATACCACGCGACCCCACAGCCGATCCCCTGTACCGCTTTATTAAGAACCGCAGGTGCGGCTACATTGACCAGGCAGGAAGAGTAGTTATGCCGCCGGTTCTGGACTGCTTCAAAGACAACAGCGGCGGCGAATTTCACGACGGGTTGCTCGAAATCGGTGTTTGCGATGGCATTTACGTGAACACCAAAGGTGAGAAGGTCATCGACAAAGGCTTCAACCGGGGATGGGATTTTTCCGAAGGCTTGGCTGTCGCCATGCCAGAATATGGAGGCAAGTGGGGTTACATCGATAAAACGGGGGAGTTTGCCATTAGCCCGCGTTTTGCCTCATCTGGCTCGTCTATGACAGACTATGTCTGGCCCTTCGAAAACGGGTTTGCGAAGATCGAAGTAGCCGGGAGGTTTGGCTATATTGACCATACTGGCGGCTTCGTTATTCAACCTCGATTCCTAGACGGCGATGCGTTTCACGACGGGATGGCGCGGGTTGTCGTGGACGGCCCGTGTACTTACATCCAGCCTCTGGGAATAGACCCTCCAGAAGATAGTCATGTTGTTCCATGGGACGCTGTTCGCAAAGGTCCGTTGCCTCTTTGCAAGTATACGTTCACGGATGTCTCCGGCACGCTTATTTCCGGCGCGCGTTACGATTATGCTCTTCAGTTCGGAGAGGGTCTCGCGCCGGTGAAGGTTGGTAAATTGTGGGGCTTCATCGACCGGAAAGGGACCATGGTCATCGCCCCGAGATTCGAGAACGCACGTTCGTTTTCGGATGGGCTTGCCTTGGTGTCCGAGAAGGGGCTCTTCGGTTACATTGATCGGAGTGGTGCCTACGTTATACGGCCCTCATTTAAGCATGCCGAGAGCTTCGCGGATGGGCGCGCGGTTGTCGGGGACATACAATCGGGCTATTGGTATATCGACCATGCAGGCAATCAGGTCATTCCGGGCAAGTTCGCCATTGCAAGCCCGTTCTTCAAGGGCGTGGCCCACGTCAAGCTCTTGTCGAAGACTAGAGCGACGGAAAGTATCTACAATGGTAAGTACGCATACATTGATAGAAGCGGCCGAAGAATCTTCACCTACAAGCGGTGAGCGGGTGGGAACCAAAGTCGGTGAGGATTGGACCCTACGCCTCATCAAAGTGGAACTTCCGGCTCACGCGATCACCTGCCAGCACATCCATCTGGGCAGCGAGGTCTGCCATGCCTTCCCGTACCTGGGCACGAATCAGGGGCATATTCCGCAAGGCGTCAGTGCTGACTCCCTCCAGTAGGGCACGCGCCTTATCGACCTGCTCCTTCAGTTGCTGGTCGTCCACCACGTTGCGCAAGTCAAACGTCCTCAGGAAATCACGCAACTTCTGCAAAGTTGATTCCCGCAGACGCTGCGGCTTGCCGTCGGGCTGGTCAGCTAGCCCGTCGCGCAGGTGACTGAACAGTTCCAGCAGCGAAGCCCGCATCACCTGTTGGACTTCAGCGCAGGCTTCCGACATGGCCTGGACTGCCTTCTCACGCTCCGTCTGGAACATACGGGCGCAGATCTCCCGCAGTTGTTCGGGAACGCCGTAGCTGACGTATTGCCAACTGAAGGTAAAGCGGGAACGAACTTCCGCCACCGGCGGATAGTCAGCCGGGTTATGCAGGGTGCGCAGTCGGCCGGCTATCGGCGTTTAGTTCCACCTGGGATGAGCTAACCTTGCGGCTGTTACCCAGCAAGACCAGGCGAAGCTTGATGAAGACGGTTTTCCTGGCAAGGTCTGCGCCAGGCTCCTGGATATCAAGGATCGGTAATGCAGTCGCCATTTAGTCCTCCTTGTTGTGGTTGGAAGTCTTAACACGGTACTTCAGTGCCATTGCGCAGGGGTTTTATAAGACTATCGTGCTTAAGCATAAGCTGGTTGGAGGTGAAGATTGGTGTGTGAACAGGGCGTCATCGTAGGATGTTTGGCTCAGTCGCTCAGCGGTGGTGGTTTGCCCTGCTTGGGTACCGTTGAGCTGTCCGCTGCCCTTATCGGGAGGAGCAATGCGCATTCTTCTGGTCGAGGATGAGAAGCTGGTGGCCAAGCTTGTGAAGCGAGGTCTGGAATCGGACCAATATACGGTGGATGTGGCGTACGATGGCGAGCAAGCCCAGACCCTGATTGATGAGGCTGACTTTGACTTGGTGATCCTGGATTTGGCGCTTCCCAAGGCTGACGGGTTCGAAGTGCTGAATCACTTACGCAACCAAAAGGCGTCTCTCCCTGTATTAATCATGTCCGGCTGGGCACAGGTTGAAGACCGAATGAAAGGGCTGGATCTCGGGGCCAGCAATTACCTGGCGAAGCCATTCTCACTCAGCGAGCTGTTGGCAAGCGTGCGGGCCTTATTGAAGCGATTTCCCGGGTCGCCTGATACCGCCAGGCAATTGGAGGAGTCCCGCCTAGGGCAGGGGCAGGACATTCTATGGGGCAAAGCTGGAAAACGCGAATGACATCTCTGCGCGCCCGCGCGAACTCAGTACTGTTACCTCAGTGCTCTTGCCACGTCGAAGCAGATAGGCGAAAACTGATCATCTAGGAGATAACTGTGGATAAAACTATCGAAAGACATAATGAAAGAGAGTGAACCCATGTTGATTGGTGCACGCCTGCGTCAGCTCCGTGAGCAGAAACAAATGTCGCAAGGGGATATTGAGGAGCGTACGGGGTTATTGCGGTGCTACATTTCCCGAGTCGAAAACGGTCACACTGTCCCTTGCCTGGAGACTCTGGAACGCTTTGCTCTGGTTCTCGATGTCCCGTTATATCAGCTGTTTATCTCTGGAGAAGAGGCTCCCTCGACCCCAAACCTCACGCCGCGGCAGACTTTGGAAGAAATGATGGCGGACAACGGCGATAAGGGGCAGGATGCTCAATTCCTCGTGAAACTCAGGAACCTCTTGACCCGTCTGGCAGGGCCAGATCGGGATGCCCTTCTCAGTCTGGCCAAGAGATTAGCCACTCGCTAGGGAAACCCCTTCACCGGCCACGACTTCCCCATGACATGGGGCATTCAGGCCTCGGATCTCGAGGGTGGCATTACGGTCAGCGGCCCTTCCAGGGCCCGGATGACACGCCCCCTCGGGACGGACTGGTTTTCCTGGTACTGGTAAACCCCTGGCGTCGAGGCGCTGATAAACTTCCCGGAAGCCATCTGGCGGAGTGCCTTGACCTGCTCAGCCGCGGATCGTGACACTGGGACGATGTATTTAGCCGCCTGAACGAAAGTCATTCCCAGCCGCTGGCCGACACGGCCGTCTTGGTCATCCGTGACTCCGATGATCATCGGGATTCCTCCGTTCGAAATGATGTTGTGCCACAAAGGCACAGCGTGCTGTTTCAGGGCGCGTGACCAAGCCCGTGTCACGAATCCGCGACCTCGGATTCCCACCCCCTGTTTGTCCGCTGGCCAACGGCTAGGCCGAAAACCACCACTCTACCCGGAAACCACCACCATACGGGCGGTGGGCCATCTTGGAGCTTGGTCGCTCTGTCCCTAACCCCATGAAATAACGAGCCTTCGAGCCACGCGGTTTGGCAGGTCGATTGCCCTAGTGATTAGCGTTGCAGTTCGGCAAGAACGGGGCTCGGGGGAGGAATCAAATGAAAAACGTAAAAGTCTTAACATTGTTGGGAGTAGGCTTGATGGTTGCAACCTTTGCGAATGCCCAAGCTGGACCGCAGGCGCAACCGGGGTACGGAAATCCAGGCTACGGGAATCCAGGCTATGCAGATCCAAATCAGGGCTATGGGAACCAGGGTTATGCGAATCCAGGTCAGGGTTACGCGGATCAGGGCTATGGGGGTCAGGTCTACAATGATCCCGGACCACCTCCGGCGTGCCCGTATGGTTACTACCCTAATTACCCTTACGCATGCGCGCCCTACGGCTACTATGGACCCAGCTGGTTCTCCGGCGGAGTCTTTATTGGCATCGGGCCTTGGTGGGGTTGGGGTTGGCGCCACCTCTTTGGGGGCCTTGGCTTTGGCGGGCGGGGCTACTATGGAGGCGGTCGCGCCTTTGCCGGGCGCGGAGGATATCGCGGAGGGTTCGGTAACGGTTACGCCGGCAGAGGCGGACGTGCCTTTAATGGCGGTGGACGTGCCTTCCGTGGCGGCGGACGTAGCTTCGGTGGAGGCGGACGTGCCTTGCGTGGCGGCGGACGTAGCTTCAGAGGCGCTGGACATGCCTTCGGTGGTGGTGGACATGGCCACGGGGGAGGCGGAGGCAGAGGCGGTCATGGCGGTGGGCGCAGGTAGCTTCCACCGCGAACTCGAAACTGTGGCGGCCGACGGCATTTGCTGTCGGCCGTCTTGTAGCTAGGCACCGGCTCTGGCTTCCCGAACGATTCTCGGGCCTTAGTAGCCACTTTCTTACAGGGAGTCAGACGACGCGTGAGCTGCCGGGGCGTGAGGAGGTTCAGATTTTCAATCAGCTCACCTCCTCCGCCCTGCTGAGCTTTTCAGCCTATTCATCATCGGCCTGCTCTCGTCTGGATCTGTCGACCCAGCCAAGCTTTCGCTGTATAGCAGAAGTCCTTGCTCGGACTTGGATGGGTGAAAGCGCACGAACACTCCTGCCCTGATTGCTCCATTCGCATTGACATTCAGCGCTCGCACTTCGGCGATCTGGCCCGTCAGGACGTCACGGTGTTCCCATAAGCCTCTTTTCACCTTTTCTGTAGCCTTCGTTGATAACTTCGTTGAAATCGTCCAGCCAGGTTTGCCAGGACTCATCTTTGACCTCGATGGGGTGGGGAGTGGAAATCTGCGGTTCTCGAGTAGGGACATCGTGACGAGGAAGTATGGACTGGGAAAAAACAGCGACGCAGCTACGACACTTCGCTGGAATACGGCACCGTCAACGGGGTGGCCGGTCAATTCGCAGGTCTCACAGGCGGAGCGCTGCGCTACCTTGCTGCCACTCATTCATGGTCAGGCGAGTTCTCGGACTTGCTGACCGATAAGCGCAACGGTTATAATTAAAGAAAAGGTGGGATCGAGGTGCGTTGCCAGACCTCATCCCGTCCATAAGGGAAAGGATATCGAGATGGCGACCCTCTACGGCAATTCACCTTTCTATCGGACTTCAATCCTGCTGTGGCTTTCTGTGGGCCTCGCTCTCCTGCTGCTGGGCGCTGCTCCGATGGCCACTCAAACTGGTTCCACGCAATCTCCCGCTGGAGGAGTAACGAGACGGGAAGCCGCCGCCGAAATAGTAGCTCAGCAGCAGAGCGAGATAGGTAGCGGGCAGGAACAATCACAAGCGTCAACCACGGCAAGACAAAAGCAGTACCTCCTGAAAGCCAACCTCGAAAGATTGAGGCGGGATGCCGGGGAGCTTGCCGACCTCAGCAAGGCCCTCCAGGAAGAGCTCAACAAGTCCAGCGAAAACGTGCTCTCACTGGATGTCTCCGCCAAGGCGGACAAAATTCAAAAGCTGGCGAAAAGGATTAAGGGGAACGCGCGAGGTCTCTAGCGGGATGCCGAGAAGCCGCTGGCACTCTGAACGCAGTACTCAGTCACTCCGCACCATTGCCAATCCGTGAACTGAGGACCGACGGATAGGCGTACTCATCGGTTCCTTACGCGGCCTGGACCAACTTGTTTCTCTCTCGCTTGTCCATCCGGGCCACGACCTGGCCGCTCAGCAGGTCCACAGCGAACACACCCAGCACGGCGACAGCTTCGAAGACGATCCCGGCGAGATGGCTGACTGCCAGGATGGAAGCGAAGGCCGCGGTGGATTGCATGATCTTGTTCTGCAAAGGACTGGTCAGCCAGATCACCACGTACTTCAACAGCAGGGCGGGTGCGTACAGGACCATGAGCAGCACCTACCCTGTGTCGATGGCGGACTTGCCCAGTCTCCAGAGCCTGTATTTGCGTGGGTAGCTTTTCGAATTCTTCCAGAAGGCCAAGCTGCAGAGCGCCGCCGTCCTCTGGACTTATTGCTTCCTGAGCGTTCGGGTCGTTCATAGGCTGATTCTCTCCTTTCATATGTTTACCGCCCGCGACAGTTTTAGAGGCGGGAAGGGACAAAACTGAGAAGCTGACGCGGTTGTTGTCGTGTGACAGCGGCTGTTGGTCTTGTCTGTGGAGGTATTTACAGGGCTGACAGATGGCGCTAAACAGCGTAGAAGAGGCTCAAACCCCTTGCGCCTATATCTTAGCTCTGGCTGTGGTTGAAATAAGATCTAGCGGAAGCCGCCTGCGATGAGCAGTGTTTCACCGCTGATCCAGGAAGAGTCGGAAGAAGCAAAGAATACCGCCGCCGGAGCAATGTCCTCGGGCCGTCCCAGACGTCTTAGGGGCGTTTGCGATTCCACGAATTTGGTGACCTCGCTTTCCGCAAAACCCGCTGCGTACCATCCCTCGGTTCGCACCATTCCGGGATTAATAGCGTTAACCCGAATCTTGCGCGGACCGAGTTCCTTGGCCAAAGACTTTGTCACCGCGTCAACGGCTGCCTTGCTGGCGCTGTACACCGTTGCGTTCGCAGGGCTAAGGGTGCTGACAATGGAGCTGATATTCACGATGCTGCCACCCTCGGGACCGAAGTGCTTTACCGCTTCCCGCGAAGCAAGTATCAGGCCAAGCACGTTCAGATCAAACTGCTTGTTGAAGTGTTCCTCGGTAATGTTCTCGAGCGGAGAGAACTCATACATCCCCGCATTGTTAACGAGGATGTCTAGCTTGCCAAAGGCGTTTTGGGTCTCGGTAAAGAGCTGCCCGATCTCCTCCTGTTTTGTGACATCGGCCTTGACGGCAATGGCCTTGCCTCCTTGGGCTGTGATCTCATCAACCACGCGGTCCGCGCCCTCTTTGCTGGCGGAGTAATTGACAATTACCGCGGCGCCTTCTGCCGCAAGATGCTTGGCGATCGAGGCCCCAATCCCCTTCGATGCCCCCGTGACTATAGCGACCTTGCCGGCAAGCTTTTGCGACATGACAGCGCCTCCTACTTCGGTAGTTTTGTCCCCTCTGTTAAGGATGTCGCGTGTGGACCGAAGGATTCAGCCAGAGTCTCGAGTGCCTCCTCCACCGTCGTTTCGGAGACCTGCTCCTCGGGCTCACCCAGGAAGAAGAAGCGCTGCTCACAAAGCCTGCCTCGTTTTGGTTGTGGTGGCGTGCCCATATCGCCGGCTTCGAGTTGCCCGGAGGCGCAATCAGCGCTGAAATCGAGATGCCTTCACCAGGGAAGCACCGATACTTGGGGCAATACTTGCGGACTTCCTTGCGGGTGGTAAACACCATCGCGTGGCAGTCTTCTTCGATCTGGCGCTTGAGTTGGCTCTCCGGCGTCAGCCACAGCACCAACGAAAAGGAATCAATCCTTCCTGCGAGCTTCACCGGGGCGCCCATCATCGCCGTCCCGACAACGCGATTTTCCCACACGTTATGAAGGTTATGGTATATTCGGCAGGACTCTGGAGGGAATGAGACACCATGGGCGTCGTGGAGCAAGTTGAAAAAGATTTGGTTGCCGCCATGAAAGCGAAGGAAGAGCTAAAGCTCTCAGTTCTTCGCATGGCTAAAGCAGCCTTCATGAATAAGAAGGTTGAACTCGGCAAGCCGCTGGAAGACCCGGAAGCGCTGGCGGTCCTGCGCACACTCGTTAAGCAGCGGCGCGATTCCACCGAGCAGTTCCGAATGGGCAAGCGCGACGATCTGGCTGACAAGGAAGAAGCCGAAATCAAGATCATTGAGCTTTACTTGCCGGCCGGCGCAAGCCCGGAGGAGATCGACGCCGCGGTGACATCCGCCCTCCAGGAGACCGGCGCCACGAGCGCCAAAGACATGGGCAAAGTGATGAAGGCCGCAATGGCCAAGTTGGCGGGCAAGAACGTGGACGGCAAGCAAGTGAGCGAACGGGTTCGCGCGCGGCTCGGCGGGTGACACAGGCCTTTGGCCGTCAACGCTCAACACACGGCGACAACAACCGGACTTTGAAGTTGCGAGGCTATTTGCGGAGTGAAGACAGAGTTTCACTCACAGGCAGAAGCTATGCGAGGGTCGCAGACAAAAACCTGCGCGTCGTGCACCGTTGCGCCTTAGTCCGTCAGCCGACGGATGAGCTGTTTTACTTTTTCATCCACCATTTCAGACCAGGACGAGAGAGAAGAGCCTAGTACCCGAGGAGACTTATGGCCACTCAACCCCTACCAGAAAGCCACCCTGCTGAGTTTCGTCCTTACGTGCCCGCGGAGCAGGAGCCACTCGAATTCACTTTGCGCGCGGTCGTTCTAGGGGCCCTGCTGGGAATCGTCTTCGGGGCGGTAACTGTTTACCTGGCGTTGCGCGCCGGGCTGACGGTGAGCGCTTCGATTCCTGTCGCAGTGCTATCCATCAGCATCTTCAAGTGGCTGGGGCGTTCAACGATTCTTGAGAACAACATCGTGCAGACCGCGGGCTCGGCAGGCGAGTCCATCGCCGCCGGGGTTGTCTTTACGCTGCCGGCGCTGATTTTCCTCGGCTACTCTCTCGGCGTTTCGGACATCCCCCGGGTGCTGCTGCTGGCGCTTGTGGGAAGCGTGCTGGGCGTCCTGTTTATGATTCCCTTACGACACCAGTTGAATGTGGTGGAACACGGCTCGCTGACATATCCCGAAGGCACGGCCTGCGCAGACGTGCTCATCGCGGGCGAAAAGGGCGGCAGCTTCGCCGGAAAGGTGTTTGCCGGCTTCGGTCTGGGGCTTGTTTACAAGTTGCTCAACGAAGCCCTGTTGTTCTGGCGCCCGCGGCCAATCTATCAGCCGGGTTGGTTCGTAGGGGCCACCTTGGCCGCCGACATCACTCCGGAGTACCTCGGCGTGGGCTACATCATTGGCCCTCGCACGGCGGGAATGATATTCGCGGGGGGCGTGCTCTCCTGGTTGGTCACCATCCCCATGATCAAGTTCTTCGGCGCCGGGCTCGAGCACGCCATTTTTCCCGGCACCGTGCTCATCCGCGACATGGATTCCTTCGCGATCTGGCGCGCCTATATTCGCCCCATCGGCGCCGGCGCTGTGGCAACAGCCGGCCTGTTCACTTTGGGCCGTACGCTGCCGACCATCGTGCGCGCCTTGCGTTCAAGCTTCGGGCAGTTACGAAAGGGACAGGGCGGGACTGAGCGCGTGGCACCCATCCGCACGGAAAGAGAACTGCCCGGGAGCGTAATTTTCGGCGGGTCGCTGGCGATGATCCTGATCGTGTGGGCTGTGCTGGCTTTCCGGATCAATCCGGGCGTAAGCGGTAACCTGATTGCCTCCGTGCTGGTGGTGGTTTTTAGTTTTCTGTTCGTAACCGTGTCGGCACGCATCGTGGGACTAATCGGGGCTTCCGCCAATCCCATATCCGGAATGACCATTGCGACCCTCATGCTAACGGCGCTGCTTTTTGTCGCCGCGGGTTGGACCGGTGGCGCTTACCCCGCCGTGGCGATCTCAATTGGCGGCATCGTCTGCATCGCCGCCGCTGTAGGGGGCGCGACTTCGCAATCGCTGAAGACCGGGTTCCTGGTCGGAGCCACTCCCCGACGAGCCGAAACGGCCATGATCGTCGGCGCGCTCACCTCAGTTCTGGTGATCGGGTTCACGTTGGTGCTGCTCAACAGGGCCTACACGAGGGTCGAGCCCTTCTCCTTGCAGAACGTCGCAATAAGCGCGGAGATGCGCGTGGTGGGGGAGGCTTCGCGAAACGGCAAGAACTATCAAGTCATTAACGTCATCGGCTCACACACCATTCCCGACGGCCGTTACTACTATGACCCGTCAACCAGGCAGATCGATTTTCAGGAACGCGTCGGCATCGGCTCCGAGCGCCTTCCCGCGCCCCAAGCTGTGTTGATGAGCACGGTCATCAACGGCATCCTTCGCCACAGCCTGCCGTGGGGACTGGTGCTGCTGGGAGTGTTCATCGTGGTGGTTATGGAACTCTGCGGCGTGCGATCCCTGGCGTTCGCCGTAGGTTCCTACCTGCCGATCGCCACCACCGCGCCCATCTTTATGGGTGGCGTGGTAAGTGGACTGCTTCAGAAGATCACCAAGCGGCAGGAAGGTGAAGTCTCCAGTGGCGCCTTGTTCGCCGCCGGGCTCATAGCCGGCGGTTCCATTGGAGGCTTGATTCTGGCCGCCGTGGTCGGTTTCGAGGTCGATCAGAAGGTCGCCATTGGAAGCAAGTATTGGCCCGGAGTTTCCAACTCGAGCGCTCTAGGCCTGGTGATTTTCCTGGCGATGGCCGGCGCCCTGTTCGCCGTGGGGCGGAAGAAACTCGAATAAAGGGTAAAGGATTAAGGATAAAGGATGCCTTTGTCCGGTAGTGGGTCAGTTTGCTATCGCGGGGCTCTCCGTGCGCCGAGAGTCCTTGAGAATCCAAAACCGGCGGTCAGAGACCGCCGCTACAAGAGTCAAACTGACGCACTATCCTTTATCCTTCACCCTTTACCCTTTAGCCTTTAACCTTAGAACTTCTTAGCTTCGCCCCGGGCACCTGCCACCTTACGTCTGAACTATGATAGGCTTTTAGGTATGCCGCGCTACCGACAAGTCGCATACTCGTTCGGGCCGCCGCTCACGCCGGTAGTCAAGCAATTGATTATCGTTACAACGGCGGCATTCGCGGTCACCTACATCCCCCAACAAATTTTCGGCTGGAGCGCGCCCTACGCCTGGTTCGCACTTCAGCCCTACGATGTCCTTCACCACTTCTATGTCTGGGAACTCGCCAGCTACATGTTTCTCCACTGGGGGTTTTTTCACATCCTTTTTAATATGTTTGCCCTCTGGATGTTCGGCTCAGATCTGGAGAGCCTTTGGGGCCGGGAAAAGTTCCTTTTCTATTATTTTCTAACCGGCATCGGCGCCGGGATCTTTGATGTAGCGCTGAACGCCGTTTTGCCCAGCGCCACGGGTTCAGCCACAGTGGGAGCCTCTGGAGCCATTTACGGCCTTTTGCTGGCCTACGGCCTGCTTTTTCCTGACCGGCCGATCTATCTCTACATGATCATTCCGATCAAGGCCAAGTGGTTCGTGGTGATCATGGGAGTCATTGAACTGGTGAGTTCTTTCGGCACCCCCGGGTCAGGCATCAGCCACGTCGCCCACCTGGGCGGGATGCTCTTCGGTTATCTTTATCTCCGCGGTCCGCATCTTCCCTCGGTCGGTTTCCCGCTGCGATTTCAGGAGTGGCGGCGCGCGCGCTTGCGCAAGAAATTCGAAGTCTACATGCGAAAGCGCGAACGAAAGGATGACGCCGGCCGCTGGATTAACTAGAAGCAGTGGCTAGTTGCTTGTGGTTAGTGCCTGGTACTTGCTGACGAAATTCCGCGTTATATTCCTGAGCGGCGGGAAGGGCGCGGCTTCAGCCACGGAAAACGGCTCGTCATTGGGGGCTTTAGCCCCTGAGGGAACGCGGCTTCAGGGCCTAAAGGCCCAACTCGTTGGAGTCCCGGAAGCGGCGAGGCTGAAGCCCCGCCCTTCCAAAGCGCCACGTTATCACGGCGACTTCCGCCACTAGGCACTAGCCACTGAGCACAAAAGGTCAACCCATGAGTCTTCCCAAGGTCTACATTACCCGGCCCCTGCCGGCGAAGGCCGTCGAGCGTCTTGCGGCGCGGTACGATGTGAAGATGCGCCCTGAAGATGCCCCGCTCGATCCCGCGCAACTGGCCGAAAGTTGTCGCGATATCGAGGGGTTAATAGCTACCGGCGTACGCGTCAGTGAGGATGTGGTCGCGCAGGCGCCGCGCTTGCGCGCCGTCGCCAACGTTGGCGTCGGGTACGACAACATCGATGTGGCCGCATGCACGCGCCGCGGTATTCCTGTCACCAACACTCCCGACGTGCTCACCGAAACCACGGCGGACTTGGCGTTCGCGCTTCTCATGGCCGCGCCCCGCCGCCTCGTGGAGTGCGACCGATACGTCCGCGAGGGCCAGTGGCAGTCCTCCAAGTGGGAACTCTTGTGGGGCTCCGATATCCACGGCAAGACGTTGGGCGTGTATGGCCTGGGACGCATCGGCAAGGCTGTGGTGCGCCGCGCCCGCGGCTTTTCCATGCGCGTCATTTACCATGATGTTGTCCGCCCCACGCCGGCCCTCGAAGAGGAACTCGGCGCGCAATTCGTGGATCGCGAGACACTGCTGAGGGAGGCGGATTTCCTGACCCTGCACGTCCCGCTCACGCCCGAAACCCATCACCTCGTCGGCGCGCGCGAACTCTCCATGCTGAAGCCTACCGCCTTCCTCATCAACGCGGCGCGCGGCAAGTGTGTGGACGAAGCTGCGCTTGTCGAGGCGCTCCAGTCAAAACGCCTGGCCGGAGCCGGATTGGATGTGTTCGAGCATGAGCCGCATGTGCACCCCGAACTTCTCAGGCTACCGAACGTCGTTCTGGCGCCTCATGTGGGGAGCGCGACGGCCCAAACACGCCTGGCTATGGCCATGCTGGCCGTGGAGAATCTCGTCGCCGGGCTGGAAGGACGACGCCCGCCTAACCTTGTCAACCCTGAAATTTACGCGTAGCTGTCCGGTAAACAAACTCCCAAGACGCGAAAAATCCGCCGTTTACGGCTAGCCTTTGTGGCCGCCCTGGGACAACCACAAGCGGTGCCCCCCAAAAAGCCCCACCACATTTCCATTCTTGTACAACGGCTCCGGCGATCCTCTCACCCCAAGCGGCGATCGGCCAGCGGTCCACGCCGGAGAGCCAAAGTCCCACCTGTCCCACCCCCTGGAACCGGGCACTAAAGTCGGCGTTGACGTTTGCCGATATACAGTACTTCCGTGCTCTGGCATATCGTAGGTCAGAAAAGTAGTATTACCCATTAAGTGCAACGCAAGGAGGCTACCATGAGGCTATTGGCAATGTGCTGGACGGCGGGCTGGGTCGTCGCCGCGATCTATATCGCCGCCAGGAAAGGGCGCTCCATGCCGCGTGCAGCCCTCGAGGCGCTGCTCCTTGGTCCGTTCGTCCTCTTCTTATTCAACTTTGCAAAGCAAGCAAAGAAGACTTCACAGCCAAGCCAGGGTGGTCAACGACTCTTCCCTCAATGAGACAAGCGGTGCCGCGTTGACGAGCCGAAGCTCGATCTCCCTCCCCTCTCCCTTGATGTCAACCACCAGGACCTGCTGGCCGTCACGGTTCTCAAAATCCAAAAGTGGACCTCTCATGACTAGCAACCGGACGGTTGCGAGCGCGGGCTCGCCGCAATTCTACCGTTGGGCTCGTGTTATACTGCGCCTCTGACCATGCAGAGGTGGAAGCGACATGCCAAAGAAAGTGACGCTCAAATTCCTCGCGGACCGTCTAGGCCTTTCCAAGTCAGCGGTCTCCAGTGTTCTCAATAACGCTCCCTTAGCCCGCAGCTTCACTCCCGGGACCCGCGAGCGCATCCTTAACGCCGCGAAGCAGTACAGCTATAAACCCAACTACTTTGCCCGCTATCTCAACCAGCAGCGCAGCTACCTGATCGGCGTGATTTCGCCGGATTTGGCGGAAGGCTACGGCGCGAGCGTTTTGGGCGGAATTGAGGAATATCTTCTTCAGAGCGACTACGGCTTCTTCCTGGCTTCTCACGAATGGTCGAAAAGCCGTATCGACCGGACAATACAAATGTTCCTGGAACGGGGCGTGGACGGCCTCATTCTTATCAACACCTCGCTCAGCTCGCCGGTGGATCTTCCGCTGGTGGTGATCGGCAAGGGCAACCGCATCAAAACCGCCATCTCGATTGCCATCGACAATCACGCGGGCGTCCGCAGCGCACTCGAGCATCTGGTTTCTCTGGGCCACTCCAAAATCGCCTTTATCAAAGGCCACATAGACAGCGCGGACACCAAGGACCGTTGGAATGGCATTGTGGCGGCAGCACGAAGCCTCTCGATAAAGGTGGATCGGAGATTGGTGGTGCAACTGGAACGGCTTGGCGCACAGCAGATTTCCGGCATCGAAGAGGGCGCCGTTTGCGCCCAAACACTCGTGGCTCGCGGCTGTGAATTCACCGCCTTGATGGCGTTCAACGATAGCTCTGCGATCGGCGCCATCAACCACTTTCGTGAGCGAGGATGGCGCTTGCCGCATGACCTCTCGGTGGTGGGGTTTGACGATGTGGCTGCCGCGCGCATCGTTTTTCCCGCCCTCACGACCGTTCAACAACCTCTGCGATTGATCGGCGAAACCGCCGCCCACGAAGTCATCGATGCGATTACGAATGGAATGAAGAAGCGGCAACTGGTTTTTACCCCGAAATTGATTATCCGTAATTCCACGGCGCCCGCACCCTCACCAACGTCGAAACAGGCCTAGCTGTCTCTCGTAATGACGGCCCTTGCGGCCACATGGCAACCGGCATCCAGGCCAGCCGGTGCTGCTTCACCAAACTCATCCTTAGCACGGTCTGTGGTAGAAAATGCGCACCGAGGGGATGGTCACAGGGGGCGTCCCGACAGACCCTGATCCGTCGAGAACGAGTGGGTTGGCGGCAAAGCAGTAGGGCGAGGCGATGCCTCGCCCTCGCACCCGCGGTGCCCGGGGCAGTTAGGAGTCCAGACGGCGTGTCGCCAGGACGGGCGAGGCGCCGCCTCGCCCCTACTGCGCCAGCGGGTGCATACGTCTGCCAGGGCCTAAATATGCAGGTTCTTGCATATATGTGTCAAAATGCCACACTTTGGGCCTGGTTCACTACTTCTATAACACTTCCAACCAACTGATTCCATTGCAATAATAATTTATTTTTGCATTATTCTCAGCCTTTCCCACTCTCTCATTTTCATCTGATAGGCTGGAAGATGGGGGACTATCGTCCCCGACCAGCTTGATTGGAAAGGAAACGAGATATGGAAGATTCAAATACTAACCCGGCGATGAACTCATCGCCCATCAACGACAGCCCATCGCCAACCGGCAGGCGCTCCGGCGGGCCGCGCACGGCGGAGGGCAAGCGGCGCTCGTGCCAGAAC
>Ga0181532_10000576_pt1 | contig 37527 bp, 33 predicted proteins | sample PEATcosm2014_Bin_33_FD_119768 | JGI IMG/M metagenome (GOLD analysis project Ga0181532, IMG submission 119768) | Peatland microbial communities from MTU Mesocosm Facility, Houghton, MI, USA - PEATcosm2014_Bin11_30_metaG | ecosystem: Environmental > Terrestrial > Soil > Wetlands > Peat | place...
CCGTGCGGGGGGCGGCGGCGGCCGCCCGCGCCGCGGGGCCCGGCCCCGCGGGGGGGGGGGGGGGCGCTGGCGGACCAGGAATAGGGGGGGGGGGGGGGGGGGGGGGGGGACGATGCGGGCGATTGCGATCGCGGGAGTCATGCTGGCCCTCGCGACGGGTCCGGCGTCGGCGCAGACCGCTGGCCAGCCGCTTGTCACGGCCAAGCCGAAGGCCTCATCGGCCAAGCCACACAATCCCGCTAAGGCGCCCCGCGTGGTCAAGCCCGCGTCGACGCCGGAAGGGCGTTCGGCCGCGGCGCTGGCACTGTCCGCCGAACCCGTCTTCGACGAGGGCACCTATCAGCGCATCAAGGAGGCGTTGCTCAGCTATTCGGCTATTCAAGTGCGCGGCGGCTGGCCAAGCCTGCCAGCCGACGCGCAGTTCGCGCCGGGAGCAAGCGGGCCGAGTGTCGCTTTGCTGCGCCGGCGTCTCGCCATCACGGAAGACCTGGCCGCGGAACAGGAGGCTGGCGAGGCCTACGACGCCGCCGTCATCGAAGCCGTCAAACGATTCCAATTGCGTCACGGCCTCGAGGCGACCGGCAGCGTCAGCGCACCGACGCTGCGCGCGCTCAATGTCCCGGTCGCGGCGCGCATCAAGCAGCTCGAAGCCTCACTCGAGCGTCTGCTCGGCGTCGATTTCGTCTTCGCCGAGCGTTATATCGTGGTGAATATACCGGCGGCCTTCGTCGAGGCGGTCAGCCACGATAAGGTCGAGCGGCGCTATCGCGTGATCGTCGGCAAGGTCGACAAGCCGTCGCCGACGCTCACCGCCTACATCACCGCGATCAATCTCAATCCGACCTGGACCGTGCCGCTCTCGATCACCAAGAACGAGATCTTCTCCCGCATGCGCAAGGATCCGAGCTATTTGAGCCGCATGCATATGCGCGTGCTCGGCGGGCGCGACGATGAGATCAGTCCGCAGTCGATCGACTGGTCGTCGGACCGCTCGCCAAACTTCACCATCCGGCAGGATTCTGGCGGCTGGAATGCGCTGGGCAATCTGAAGATCGACATGCCGAATCCGTATTCGGTGTATATGCACGACACCACGACGCGGAACCTGTTTGCCAACGACTACCGCTTCGATTCGCATGGCTGCACGCGGGTTGACAATGTGCGCGATCTCGCCGCCTGGATTCTGGAAGACGTTCCGAGCTGGAATCGCGCCGCGATCGATGCAGGCATCGCCGCAGGCGTCCTCAAGGTCGTCAATCTGCCGCGGCGAATGCCGGTGGCGTGGGTCTATCTCACCGGCTGGATGACGCGCGACGGTACCGTCAACTTCCGTGAGGACGTTTATAAGCACGACGAAGCGCTGGACCGCAACGCGCTTGCCGACGCAGCCGCCGGCGGCTTCGTGGTGCCGTTGCCGCGCGAAGTGAAGCAGATCTCCAATCTCGACAGCCGGTGAATCCGGCTCGGGCGCCCGGGAGGACTTCGTCCGTTTTTAGCAATGCCGCTGCAAAATCGCGTAAGCCCCTTCGGCGATCTATTTGCTTCGTCCGCGCGCGGGTCGTTCATGGGCAACCGCGGCGGGCGATTTCACACCGACGCGAAGACGCTGACGGCGCGGCGTTGGGTGTCGCGGCAATGGATCTGCTGTGTGCTCGACTTCAAGGGCCGCCAACGCGAGGTCTGGGGCCGTTTCTACACTGAACTATTTTTTCTTGACGAGCCGACCGCGCTTGCAGCCGGGCATCGGCCCTGCTTCGAGTGCCGCCGTAACAACGCCGAGGCTTTTGCCGAGAAATGGCGAGAGGCGCGCGGCCTCGGCGCTCGGCCCCACGCTGGCGAGATGGACGAGGTGCTGCAGAGCGAACGCCTGCAGGGCCGCACCAAACGTCTGCACCGACGCAATCTCGACGACCTGCCCGACGGCGCATTCGTCGCGCTGGAGCAGGCAGCCTTCGCGGTCCGCGGCAGTGCGCTACTGCGCTGGACGCCAGATGGCTACGATGCCCGCACACTGCGGCCGCGCGGAATCGCTGTCGATGTGCTCACCCCGCCGGCGATCCTCGCGGTTCTGTCGGCCGGCTACAAACCGCACTGGCATCCGAGCGCGAGAGATTAGTTCTTCATCGTCGCCTTTGCATTCGAGGCTCTATGTCAACCCCGCGATCGCTCCCACGCCGTGGCGACGATCGCCGCCATGATCGCCTGGCTGGCGATGATGGTCGCCACGCAGCCGGTCCAGCCGGCGGCGTCCCAGACAAATCCAACGAGGAAGGCGCCGGCGCTGCCGCCTATATAAAACGTCGAGGCGTAGAGACCGGCGGCGGAGGAGCGTCCTTCCTTGGCGGTGGTGATGACATATCCGGTGGAAACCGCCTGGCACACCAAGCCGCAGGTGGCACTCAGCGTCAGTCCTATGACGATCACCGGGACCGGCGGTGCGAGCAGCATGACAACGCCGGCCACCCATAGCGCGATGATGCCGAGCACGAAGCGGCGGCGCCCGAACAAGGTGATGGCGCGCCCGACCCACGGCACGATCAAGCTGCCGCCGAGATAGCTGGCAAACAGCGCGCCCAGCAGCGTCGGCGTAAAGAAGTAGGGCGGCCCGGCGAGGTGAAAGCTGACATAGGTGAAGGTGGCGATGAAGTTGAACAGCACGCCGAAGCCGACGGCATAGATGGCGAGCAGACGCGGGTTGCGCAGGTGCGCGAGCATTTGCCGCGCCGAGGCAAAAAAACCGTCTGAGCGGATGAAGCGGCGCTCGCGCGGCAGCGCGATGGTGACGATAAGCCCTCCGGCCAGCGTGAGCAGCGCCACCGCTGCAAACGAAGCGCGCCAGCCGAGCAGATCGGCAACCGCGCCGGTTACGAATCGACCGCAGAAACCGCCGACGCTCGATCCGGAAATAAAAAGCCCGGCCACGCGCGGCACGTCGGCCGGCGGCCATTCGTCGCCGACATAGGCGACGGCGACGGTGAAGATCGGCGGCAATAACAGCCCTTGCACGAAGCGCCAGAACACGAGTTGCGGCACGCTCGTCGCCAAAGTCATGATCAGCGTCGGCACCACCACCGCGAACGCGGCCGCGGTGATCAGGCGCTTGCGGCCCAAAACGTCGGCCAGGGCGCCGGTAAACGGCGCGGTGAGCGCGATCGCCGCGGTACCGGCGGTCATCAGCGCGCTGATGGCGCCAGCGTTGACGCCGAATTCGTCCGCCAGCTCGGGCAAGAGCGCCTGCGGCGAATAAAGATTGACGAAGGCGGTGAAGCCCGCCGTGGCAATAGCGAGCGCGCGGAAATCCAAGGCCATGCCGTATTATGGGCAAGGTGGCGCGCGAAAGCATCCCTGCGCAGCGAATGCGTCGCGCGCCCTGGTGCATAAACGGCGATACGATTTCCCAGTAACATAGCGACAATGCGTCGGATGCACCCTATGTCTTGGCCTACAGACTTGGCCCACAGTCATGTCTGTTCACTAAGTTTGCCGAGCAGGCTCGAACCCAAGCATTCAATCCGACACCCATGGCTCCTCCGCTTCTTCAACTCAAAGACATCGCGCTGACCTTCGGCGGCGCGCGGCTGCTCTCGGGGGCGGAGCTGTCTGTCTCTCCCGGTGAGCGGGTGTCTCTCGTTGGGCGCAACGGATCGGGAAAATCGACATTGCTCAAAATCGCGGCCGGGCTCATCGAACCGGACCGCGGTTCGGTCTTCGTGCAGCCGGGAGCGCTGGTGTGCTACCTGCCGCAGGAGCCGGATTTCTCGGGCTTCAAGTCCACGCTCGCCTACGTCGAGGCCGGGCTGCGGCCGGGCGACGTCCCCCATGCCGCCCACTATCTCCTCGAGCAGCTCAGCCTGACCGGCCAGGAATGTCCGGCGCACCTCTCCGGCGGCGAAGCACGTCGCGCCGCGCTGGCGCGCGTCTTGGCGCCATCGCCGGATATCCTCCTGCTCGACGAGCCGACCAATCATCTCGACCTGACGACGATCGAATGGCTGGAGCATGATCTCGATTCGCGCCGGATCGCGATGGTGATCGTCAGCCACGACCGGCGCTTTCTTTCGACGCTGTCGCGGAGTACGGTCTGGCTCGACCGCGGACGGACGCGGCACCTCGAGCGTGGATTTGCCCATTTCGAAGAGTGGCGCGCCGCGGTGCTGGCGGAGGAGGAACGCGACCAGCACAAGCTCGACCGCAGAATCGTCGCCGAGGAGCATTGGCTGCGCTACGGCGTCACCGGCCGGCGCAAACGCAACATGCGCCGGGTCGGACAACTGCAGGAGCTGAGGGAACAGCGCCCCACCTATCGCGCCACCGCCGGCAGCGCGACCATCACCGCCGGTGCGGCGGCACAGTCCGGCGCCCAGGTCATCGAGGCCAACGGCATCGGCAAGAACTATAATGGACGCCCGATCGTCAGCGATTTTTCGATCCGCATCCAGCGCGGCGACCGCATCGGAATCGTCGGGCCGAACGGCAGCGGCAAGACCACCTTGATCAACCTGATGACCGGTAGCCTAGCCCCGGATACCGGCGCGGTCCGGCTCGGATCGACGCTTGAGGTCGCCACACTCAATCAGCATCGGGATAGTCTCGATCCCGATGTCACAGTGGCCGACGCGTTGACGGGCGGGCATGGCGACACCGTAATGGTCAACGGCACTGCCAGGCATGTCGTCGGCTACATGAAAGACTTTCTGTTCGCGAGCGAACAGGCTCGCACGCCGCTCGGCAAGCTGTCGGGCGGCGAACGCGGCCGCCTGATGCTGGCGCAGGCGCTCGCCAAGCCGTCAAACCTTTTGGTTCTCGATGAGCCGACCAACGATCTCGATATGGAAACGCTGGACGTGCTCGAGGAGATTCTGGCCGAATATCCGGGGACGGTTCTGCTCATCAGCCACGATCGCGATTTCCTCGACCGTCTGGTGAGCGGCGTGATCGTGCCCGAGGGCGACGGCCGCTGGATCGACTATGCCGGCGGCTATAGCGACATGCTGGCGCAGCGCGGCGCTGATCTCACGCGCGAGATGCCTCGGCCAGCGCCGAAGGCGGCCAAAGCTCCTGCTGCAGAGGTTGCCGAGCCGCCGCCCACCAAGCGGCGTTTGATGTTCAAGGACAAACACGCGCTCGAGACGTTGCCGAAAACCATCGCCGCGCTGCAAGCCGAAATACGCGGGCTGCAGGCACAGCTCGACGATCCGCAGTTCTACGCGCGCGACCGCGCCGCATTCGAAAAAGTCACCGCCTCGCTCGGCGAACTCCAGCTAAAAATCGCAGCGGCGGAGGAGCAGTGGCTGGAACTCGAAATTCTGCGCGAGGCACTCACCGGCAGTTGAAGGACGGCCTCAGCCGGCTGGCTTTCGCCGATGAATGTCTTTCACGTCGGCGAAGGAAACGGCGGGATTGTGCTCGGCGGTATATTCGAGGTTGAAGGCATTGCGGGCGAGAAAGACAAGATCGCCGTCAAAATCCTCGGCAATGGCCGAGTAGTAGGCCGTCACGAATTGATCAAGCATGTTGCGGTCGTCCGCCGCGATCCAGCGCGCGAACTGAAACTCAGGCGTGTCCCAACGGATTTCGAGCCCATATTCGGCGGCTAGCCTTGCCTGCAGCACGTCGAGTTGCAATTGGCCAACCACACCGACCAGAGCAGGGGACCCATCCGTCGGCCGGAAAACCTGGGCGACGCCTTCCTCGGCCAGTTGCTGCAGGGCCTGCTTCAGCTTCTTGGCTCGCATGGCATCGGGCAAACGAACCCGGCGCAAAATCTCTGGCGCGAAGTTCGGTACGCCGGCAAAATTGAGCTCCTCGCCTTCGGTCAGGGTGTCGCCGATGCGGAGCGTGCCGTGATTGGGAATCCCAACCACGTCGCCGGCGTAGGCTTCCTCGGCGAGCGCGCGATTTTGGGCAAAGAAGAATTGCGGTGCGTTCAGACTCATGGTTTTTCCAGAGCGAACCTGCTTGACCTTCATGCCGCGCGCGAGCTTGCCGGAGCAAAGCCGCACGAAGGCGATACGGTCGCGATGGTTCGGGTCCATGTTTGCTTGAATCTTGAAGACAAATGCCGATAGGCCCGGTTCGGTGGCAGCCACGATCCGTTTGTCGGCCGCCTGCGCGCGGGGTGGCGGTGCCATAGCGGCGAGCGCATTGAGCAGATCGCCGACGCCGAAATTCTTCAGTGCGCTGCCGAAGAACATCGGCGTCAAGTGGCCTTCGGCGAAAGCCCGCTGATCGAAGCGCTTGCAGGCGTGACGCACCAGGTCGAGTTCGCCGCTGAGTGTCGTCGCGTCGAGATTGGCATTCAAAGCGGTAACGTCGGCGATGATCATTTCGCGCAGCCTGCCGGCGGTGCCAGCGTCGCCATCGAGCAGGCGCACGCCGCCGGTCGCCACATCGATCGTGCCGACGAAATCGCGCCCGCGCCCGGCAGGCCAGGTGATCGGCGCGGCGTCGAGCGCCAGCGTCTTCTCGATATCGTCGATGAGATCGAACGGGTCGCGGCTCTCGCGATCCATCTTGTTGATGAAGGTAATGATCGGGATGTCGCGCAGCCGGCATACCTCGAACAGCTTGCGCGTTCGCGGCTCGATGCCCTTGGCGGCGTCGATCACCATCACGGCCGAATCGACCGCCGTCAGCGTCCGATAGGTGTCTTCGGAAAAGTCCTCGTGGCCGGGGGTATCTAATAGATTGAACACACGCCCGTCATACTCGAAGGTCATCACCGAGGTTACGACGGAAATCCCGCGCTCGCGCTCGACCGCCATCCAGTCCGAGCGGGTCGATCGCCGGTCGCGCTTGGCCTTGACTTGCCCGGCAAGCTGAATCGCGCCGCCGAACAACAGGAGCTTCTCCGTCAACGTGGTCTTGCCGGCATCCGGGTGGGAGATGATCGCAAAGGTGCGTCGCCGTTCGACCTCGGCCGCAATCAGCGACTGAGCCGGCGCGACTTCGGGGGCGCGGATGGGCTTGTTCATGGCGCGATGGATGTGGCAGTTCCGATCATCGCGATCAAGGCCGGAGACTTCGGCGCGAGCGTTGACAATTGAGTGGTCTCCGGCAAGGTCGGAGAGGGGCGGGCGGAAATGATGCCGAGGACCCGAGATAGATTGCCCCATCGGGAGAGCGCCTGCGGTTCGTCCCTGGTGACGCTGTTCTGTTTTGTTCTCGCGGGTTTTTTCGCGCCGCCGGTATTTGCATGGGAGTATTGGGGCGGTGACCCCGGCGGCACCCGTTTCTCCGCAATTCCCCAGATCACTCCCGGCAACGTCGGCCAACTCGTACCCGCTTGGGAGTTCCGCACCGGCGACCTCATGCAGCACGATGCGAAGCTCATGGGACGCACGAAGTTCGAGGCGACGCCGCTGTTCGTCGAGAACAGCCTGATCCTGTGCACGCCGTTCAATGAGGTGATCGCGCTCGACCCCGGAACCGGCACGCAGAAGTGGCGCTTCGATGCCAAAGTCAGCATCATCCAGCGACCCGCCAATCGCTACAATTGCCGCGGCGTCGCCTATTGGGTGGACCGGCAGGCGCCTTTGCAGGCGGCCTGCCGCGCGCGCGTTTTCATGACCACCAACGACATGCGCGTCATCGCCCTCGATTCCAGGACAGGGACACCCTGCTCGGGCTTCGGCGAGGGTGGCGAGATCAAACTCGACGTCGGCATGCCGCTGGAATGGCCGGGCGAGATGCAGATCACCTCGCCACCCGTCGTTGCGCGCGATGTCGTCGTGGTCGGCTCCTCAATTGCCGATAATCGGCGCACCGCAGCGCCGCGCGGCACCGTGCAGGCCTTTGATGCGCGGACCGGCGGCTTGCGCGTCTGGGCGCCGATGTCGGCCGACGAGGAGCTGGGCTTGGTGTTCCTGCCGACTTCCTCGCCGAGTCCCGATTTCTGGGGCGGCGGCAGGCCGGGCAACAACGAGCACGCCGATTCGGTGGTCGCGCTGCGGGCCGAGACCGGCGAACTGGTCTGGGCCTTTCAGACCGTGCATCACGACGTGTGGGACTACGATCTGCCGGCCCAGCCGACGCTGGCCCGCATCGATACCGGCGCCGGGCAGCGCGACGTCGTTATCCAGGCGACCAAACAAGGTTTCCTGTTCGTGCTCGACGAGGTCACGGGCCAGCCGGTCTGGCCGGTCGAGGAGCGCCCCGTGCCGCAGGGCGGCGCCGAAGGCGAGCAGCTCTCGCCGACGCAGCCATTCCCAACCCATGTGCCGGCGCTGGTGCCCCAGCGCATCTCGGCCGACGATGCATTCGGCGGGATCAGCCGCGCGTCTTGTCATGACAAGTTGGCGCGCGCTCGCAACGAGGGGCTTTACACGCCGCCGTCGACCCAGGGCACTGTGATTTTTCCCTCCACCGGCGGTGGCGTGAATTGGGGCGGTATTGCCTTCGATCCCATCAAGCAAATTCTCTATGGCACGTCGATCGGCGACAGCGTCGTGGCCTTTCGGCTGGCACGGACGAATGAGGCACCTTCGCTGTGGTCGCGCACGATCGACCGGCCCGGTGGCCGGCTGCATGCGAGTATCGTGCTGATTGCCCTCACACTGTCGATTGCAGCCGCGCTGGTAGTCGCGCTGCTGCGGCGCCGGCGACGGCAAGCAGGCTAGGGCGTCGGCATCGCCGGCGCGGTGGTCTCATCCTTCTCGCGCACGGTGCGAAGTTCGTACCAGAGCGCGTTGAGAATGCCGACAGTGGCCGCGAGTCCAAGGCCGAGGATCCACGAAAAGTACCACATCACTTGGTCTCCGCTGTCTCAGTAGGCCGTCGAACCGGCGTTCTCGATGGTCGCCTCGCTGACTTTGCCCCACAACACCCGATAAACCCAAGCGGTGTAGGCGAGCACGATCGGCAGGAACACGACGGTCGCGAGCAACATGTTGCGCAGCGTTGCTCTGCTCGACGACGCGTCGAACACGGTGAGCGCATCGCCGGGATGCGTGCTCGACGGCAAAATGATCGGGAACATGGCTAAGCCGACGGTGGCAATGATGCAGGCGACGCCGAGCATGGACATCAGGAATGTCAGCCCCGCCTGCCGGGCGCGGAAGCCCATGGCGGCCAACAGCAGCGCGGCAATGCCGAGCGCGGGCACCGCGAACAGCCACGGCGCGTGACGGAAGTTATGCAGCCACGCTTGCCCGTTGACGACCACCGTTTTGCCGAGCGGATTGGACGGGCCATCCCACACGATCGGGCTCGTGACCTCGTAGCCGCCGAACAGGCCAAGCCAGATCAGCACGCCGCCGCCGGCAAAGAGGATCGCGGCGATAAGCGCCGCCCTCGCGCCGACGGCCGCCGCGCGATCGGCCACCGGACCTGATGCCTTGAAGGCGAGCCAAGCCGCTCCATGCATCACCAGCATAGCGAGCGAAACCAACCCGCAATAAAGCGCCAGCGGATTAAGCAGCCCGAACAGCGTGCCTCCGTAGATCGGACGCAGATCATCGGTGAAATGGAACGGCACGCCCTGCAAGGTATTGCCGACCGCCACGCCGAAGATCAGCGCCGGCACGGCGCCGCCAACGAACAGCGCCCAGTCCCAGTTCCTGCGCCACGTCGCGCTCTCGCGCTTTGACCGATACTTGAACCCGACCGGCCGCAGGATGAGCGCGAACAACACCAAAAACATCGCGAGATAGAAGCCGGAAAAGCTCAGCGCATAGAGCGCCGGCCAAGCGGCGAAAATCGCGCCGCCGCCGAGAATGAACCACACCTGATTGCCTTCCCACACTGGGCCGACGGTGTTGATGGCGACGCGCCGTTCCCTGTCCGTCTTGGCGACGAACGGCAGCAGCGCGCCGACACCCATGTCGAAGCCGTCAGTGGCCGCGAATCCGATGAGCAGGACGCCGAGCAGCACCCACCAGATCAGGCGCAACGTGGCGTAGGCGAAAAGTGTCTCGATCATGACTTTATTCCCTTGCCTCTGCGCTCTGGGTCATTCGGCGGGCGCCGTCGCGCCGGGCCGACTCGCGATCTTGGCGAGAACCCCGAAGCCGCCGGCGCTGGCAATGAACACGTCGGGTCCCTTTTTGATCGCCTGCAGCATCAACGTCACTTCGATGACGGCGAGAATGGCGTAGACCAAGGTGAAGCCGACGATGGTGATTGCCAGGTCGAAGACACTTAGCTCGGATGTCGCCAGGAAGGTCGGCAGCACGCCGTCGATGATCCAGGGCTGGCGACCGAATTCGGCGACGAACCAGCCCAACTCCGCGGCAAGCCACGGCAATGGCAATGCGAGCAACGCCATCTGAAAAAGCCAGCGCGGCGCTTCCGCCTCACGCATCGTGTACCAGAGCGAGATCAGGAACACAGCGAGCAGGACGAAGCCGAACAACACCATGAAGCGGAAGGTGAAGAACAACGACGGCACGCTGGGCACGGTCGACCACGCCGCATCCTTGATCTGCTGCGGCGTGGCCTGCAGCGGATCGTCGACATACTGCTTCAACAGCAGCGCATAGCCGAGATCGTCGCGGGCGTCTTCAAAGGCGGCCCGCGCGGCGAGGTCGGCATGATTGCTCTTGAGCTTCTGCAGCGCAGAGTAAGCGGTCAAGCCGTTTTGGATATGCGCTTGCGACGTCTGCACCAGATCGAGAATGCCGGGGATTTGCTCGTCGATCGACCGTGTGCCGATAAGCCCGATCACCCATGGAATGCGGACGGCGTAGTTGGTGGCGTGCTCCTGCATATTCGGCAGGCCGAACGCGGTGAAGGATGCCGGCGCCGGTTCGGTCTGCCACATTGCCTCGATCGCGGCGAGTTTCATTTTCTGGTTGTCGGTGATGGTGTATCCGCTTTCGTCACCGAGCACGATGACCGAGAGCGCGGCGGCGACGCCGAAGGCCGAGGCGATCACAAACGATCGCTTGGCGAGATCGATGTGCCGGCCGCGCAGGATATAGAACGCCGAAACGCCCAGCACAAAGGCGGCGCCGCAGACATAGCCCGCCGATACCGTGTGCACGAACTTCGCCTGCGCGGTCGGGTTCAACAGCACGGCGACGAAATCCGACACTTCCATACGCATGGTGTCCGGATTGAAGACTGCGCCGACCGGATGCTGCATCCAGCCGTTGGCGATGAGAATCCAGAGCGCCGACAGATTGGTGCCGAGCGCCATCAGCCAAGTCACGGCCAAGTGCGCCCGCGGCGACATCTTGCCCCAGCCGAAGAAAAAGATGCCGACGAAGGTCGCTTCCAGAAAGAAGGCCATCAGCCCTTCGATGGCAAGCGGCGCGCCGAACACGTCACCGACATAATGGGAATAATAGGCCCAGTTCATGCCGAACTCGAATTCCATGGTGATGCCGGTGGCGACACCAAGGACGAAATTGATGCCGAACAGCAGGCCCCAGAATTTGGTCATGTCGCGCCAAATGGTCCGGCCCGTCATCACGTAGACGGTCTCCATCATCGCCAGGAGTATGGAAAGCCCCAGCGTCAGCGGCACGAACAGGAAGTGATACATCGCCGTCAGCGCGAACTGCAGCCGCGAAAGCTCCACGAGCAACAGATTGGTCATAAGGGAGCTCCTTTCCCAGACCTAACCGAGTAGACCACCCGCGACCGACACTTCTTTGATCGAGATCAAAAAGTGGGCGCTGAACTCGATGCATGAAGATCATATGCGTGTGTCGAAGGATGCGAAGTGGGCGCGGCGCCGGAAGAATTTTGATTCCGGTGCGCTCGATCTTGCGCGCGATCTCGGCGGCCCCGGCCTACGCGCAACGCTGGTATGGCAAATCGTACGATCGCTGTTCCGGCTCGGCTTCGCGGCATCCATGGCGATCTTTGCCGGGCAGATGATCGAGGCCGGAACTTTCGCGGTAGCGGCGCTGGCGGCCGCGATTGTCAGCCTCGCTTTGGCGAATTGCGCCGGTTACCTCGGCGATCTGCGGGCGACGCGCGCCGAACTGGATGTCGTCTGCGCCTTGCGGACTGCGTTGCGGAGCGCGCTCGCCCTAATGTCGCTGGCGCGTGCACGTTCGCGGCAGGCCGGGGCGCTCATCGCCGGATTGCAGCGCTATCCCGAAGCACTGGCGAGCCTGGTAACCGGGTACGCTGTGGCCAGGTCGATGCTGGGCATCGGCCCGCTGCTCGCCGCCGCAGCGGTTGCCGTCGTATCATGGCAGGCGGCGTTGACGCTGCTCCTCGCCGTTCCGATTATGATCATTTTCTTCGTGCTGTTCGGGGCGGTGGCGGTCAGCAAGGCCGCGGCGCAGGAACGGGCTTTCGGCCGGCTGGCGGCTCAGTTTTCCGATCGCATCCGCACGCTGCCGACCATGCTAGCCAATCATGCGCTCGGTCGCGAGCACGACAAGATCGAGCAGCGCATGACGGCCTATGCCGACAGTACAATGAGCGTGTTGAATGTGGTCTTCCTCAACGCCGGCGTCATCGATTTCTTCTCAGCGCTGGCGATCGCCGTGCTCGCCGTATTCCTCGGCCTCGGTCATCTCGGGCTTCTGCACCTGCCCGGATTTAGCGGGCTCGCACTGTGGCAAAGTTTGTTCATTCTGACCATTGCCGCCGATTTCTTCGTGCCGTTTCGCCGTTACGCCGAACAATATCACGCCAAGGCCGAGGGTGAGGCGGCGGCCAACGAGCTGCAATGGTATTTCGACGAGACCGATTCGGCGTCGATGCATGATGGGCGGAGCGAGCCGAAGCCCTTCAGCTTCGCCGGGATCGAAACATTCGACGTGGCGGAGTTTCCGGCCACCGGCTTGATCGTGATCTCCGGCCCAAGTGGAGCGGGAAAGTCGACCTTGCTTCGCATGCTGGCGGGGATCGAAACCCCATCATGTGGAGTAACGGCGCTGCCGCATGCGATGCGGGGCGGCTGCGTCTGGATGTCGACAGACACTTACGTTTCGTTTGGAACGCTGGCGAATGCGATCGCCTGGAATAGCGGCGGCGTCGAACGCGCCGCGCTCCTCCGGGCGACCGCGAGCGTCGGCCTTCTCGATGAAGCATTTCTGCCGGGCGGCCTCGATGCCCGTATTGACGAGAACGGCACCAATTTGTCGGGCGGACAACGCATGCGCATCGGGATCGCCCGCAGCTTGATTGCCGGCGGCATGATCTTCGCGGATGAGCCGACGGCGAAACTTGATCCGGCGACGGCAAAGCTTGTCCGGCAAGTCCTGGTCGAGATTGCCGAGCGGCGCCTGGTCATTGTCGCAACCCATGACGAGCGGCTGATCAAGGCGGCCGACCAGCATCACCGTCTGCAACTGCGCAAAGAGCGTGAGAAGGCAATTGCCGCATGATTGGCCTCGCAGTGCTTAGATCGAGCGCGAGGGCGCCGCTGGGAAATTCCGCTCGGCAAGGCCCCAAGGCCCCGTGGCGCCTGGCTCTTATTCTCGCCGTAGCGGCGCTGGCGTCCGGCATCCTGCTCACCGGCGTCTCTGTCTGGTTCCTTGGCGCCGTGGCGCTCGCCGGCTTGGGGCCGGCCGCGGCAGCGCTCGCATTCAACTTCCACACCCCTGCCGCCTTTGTGCGCCTCTTTGCGCTGTCCAAGACCGTCTGCAAATACGGTGAGCGCGTCTTCGGACATCGCGCCGCATTGCTCGATCAGGTGCGACGGCGCTCCGTCTTGTTTTCGGCCATGGCGCATGCCCCGAGCACCCGCGCCGTCGGCTGGCAGCTTGGCAATCAAGATCGTCTCTCCGACTACATGGATGATGTCGAAGACGCCGATTACGCGCGCTTGCGCGTCGCTCTGCCGGTGCTGACGCTGCTGGCCGGAATGATCGTGATGGTCGGGGCGACCGCATGGTTGGCTGCGATGGCGCTGATCCCGATCGCCGCATTGTCGACCGTCGTTGTCATGATGCTGCGCCGTGCGATGCAAATTGTCAGTGATCAGCGGACCGCAGTGCGATTCTCGCAACGAGGAACAGGCCGCTTGCTCGGCGCGGCGCTCGCTGCTGTCGTTCCGCTCAAGGCGGAGCGGGCCTTCGCCAAGGTCTTGACGCCGGCCTTTGCGGGTTTCAGCGCCGCAGCCGGCGAACAGGCGGCCCAGCGCCGCGAGCTTGCCCTGCTCGAAATGGTCGCCAGCCTTGCCGGTCCGGTGGCGGCGCTGAGCGTGTTGGTCGCCGCATGGCATGCCGGCGGCCGCGGCAGTGGTCTTCTCGTTCCGGCGTTTCTGGCCTTCGGCTGGCTTGCATTCGGTGAGATAGTGTCAGGCCTCTCCCGCATCGCGCTCGGGCGCGTCCGCGAACTTGCCGCTAGTGAGGGACTGCAGCGCTGGACCGCGGTCCCTGGCGCGGACGGCATGTCGTCCCGTTCTTTTGCCGCGTTGCAGCGACTGGTATTGACGAATGTTCCACGGCAGGCCCCCGACGGCCGCAGGCTCGGTGAATCGGTCAGTCTGACGCTTGAGACGGGTCGCCCGACCATGCTTGTGGGCGCAAGCGGCACCGGCAAAACGACTTTGCTCAAGCAAATTGCCGGCTGGATCGGCGGCGACGATGTCGGCCGTTACGTCGGCAATGGTGTGGTGTTGCTCGCTACGCGCCGCCGCGCGATGTCACACCTATGTCTGCATGACGCCGCCATTCTTTCCGATACGATCCGCGAGAACCTCTTCGCGCCCCATGCCGCTGATTCGGAATACTGGGCGGCGCTTGCGGCCGTGGAACTCGAAGAGCGCGTCGAGGCAGCGGGCGGCCTCGATACCTGGATCGAACAGGACATGCTGTCGCTCGGCGAGGCGCAGCGGCTTAATCTCGCCCGCGCGCTGCTCAGCGAAGCGCCGCTTGTCCTCCTCGATGAGCCCGTCGAGCACCTCGATCCCGAGCAGGGCTCGCGAATCTTGAATCGGGTTTTGCGTCGGTTGGCAGGCCGCATCGTCATCTATGCGAGCCACGACGCGCAAGCGGGACCCAACAGACTTCAGCTGACTTAGGTGCCCATCAGCCGAACGGCTTGATGCTCTCGGCGACCGAATCGGCGATGTGCTCCTTCGAGACGACGCGATGATCTCCGACGGGCGCCCACGACCACGGCCTTTGACCACCACCGCCATGGTGGTGTCCCGGCGCGTGGCGCGTTTAGAGCTGCCGGATGGAGCCGAAGTCCCAGTTGGAACCGCTCGGATTTTCGCCAATCCTGATCGTCGTATTGCTGGCGAATGTGTAGGGCGGCACGGGCAGATTGTAGGGGGCCGGCACGCCTGAGAAAACGCGTCCCGCCGGATCGTATTTGGAGCCGTGGCAAGGGCAGAAATAGCCGCCCAGCCAGTCAGAGACCGGCGACGTCGCATTCGGTTGCGGGTAAAACAGGGGGATACAGCCGAGATGCGTGCAAATACCGACCAGGACGCCGAATTCCGGCTTAATTGAGCGATGCCAGTTGGTCGCGTAGGGAGCTTGCTGGAGCTGCTGGGAATTCGGATCGGCAAGCTGCGACGTCAATTGTTTGTCCTGAAGGGTCTTCAAAGTCGCCGGCGTCCGGTGGAATACGAAGACCGGGCGTTCGCGCCAACGGACGACGACCTGCTGGCCCGGCTCGATCTTGGAGATATCGAGATCGACCGGGCCCCCGGCCGCCAAGGTCGAGGCGTCGGGATTCATCTGGCTGATCAGGGGCACCAAGGTCGCCGCGGCGCCCACGGCGGCGACCGTGCCGGTGGCGATGAAGAGGAAGTCGCGGCGCGTCGCTTCGGGCGAGTGGAAGCCTGTCGGTGTGGTCGATTCGCTGCTCGCCATGATCGCGCCTTTCTCCGCCTACGGGTCCCCGCGCTTATATTGGCGCCGGCTAGCCTCAGTCAATCAAGTAGCCGCCAGCGCCGCCCTTGCTCGTGCCAGGGTGGCTTCGGGCTTTCCGGAAGCGTCGATGGGCGTCCAGTCGAGCGCGCCAATATCGTAACGCTCCTGCATCCGCGCCACCGCCGCGTCGGCATCGGAGGCATCGCGCGGGCGCGCGCCGACGCGGCCGAGCCGGGTCTCGAGGTTGGCGGTGAGAAATAGTCCGTGCAGGGGAAAATGGCTGGATTTCGTCACTTCGGCGATTGTGGCGCGCTCGTGCGGCTGCGCGAAGACCGCATCGACGATCACCGAATGCCCCGCGGCGAGGATGCGGCGCGCCTTGTCGGCGAGCTTGCCGTAGACGTGGACGGTGGCTTCGCCGCCGTAGCCCTCGGTGGGCAATTTCTCGGTCTCGCCGACGCCAAACAGCGCCTTGCGCTCGACGTCCGAGCGGAAGACGACCGCGCCGGGCATCGGCTCAATAAGCGGCGCCAGCGCCCGCGCGAGGTGCGTCTTTCCTGTACCGGACAGACCGCCGATGGCGACGAATGTCGGCGCCGGCGGCGTGATTGCTTGCAGAGCGAAGCCGAAATAAGCGTGCGCGGCACGCCCGATCGCCGGGCGCTCGCCCGCTTGCGCCCGCTCGATCCGCGCGGCGGTCACCTCGGCGCGAATGGCGGCGCGCATCGACAGAAAGAACGGCAGTGCCGCCAATGCGTCGAGGTCCTCGGCGCGCCGCGTCTCCGCGAGATAGCGGTTGAGGACGCCATTCGCCGCCCGCACCAAGCCGCGTTCCAAAAGGTCCATCAGCAGGAAGGCGAGGTCGTAGAAGACGTCGCCGGAAGCGATGATGTCGCTGAATTCGATGGCGTCAAACAATACCGGCTTGCCGCCGATCAGCGCGATGTTGCCGAGATGAAGGTCGCCGTGAATGCGGCGGACAAAGCCGCGCCGGCCGCGCTCGCCCAAAAGCGGAACGAGACGCCGATAGGCGGCGCGGCTCGCCCGTGCGAGCGCCTCGATTTCGGCGGTGGGAAAGATATCCGGATAGTGCCGGAAGGCCTCGACATGTTCGTCGATATAGGAGCCGATCGCCGCGATCCATGTGTCCGCCTCGACCGCAGGTGCCTTGGCGTGAGCCGCGCCGACGGCGCGGCCGAGCGCGTCGGCCAAGGCGTCGTCGATTTCGGCAGCGAGGTGGTCGAGCGTGCGATTCTCGTCGAAGCGGCGCATCTCGACCGCCCACTCGACCGGCGCGCCCGAGCCGCCGACGACAAGCTTCCCGTCGCCCTCGCGCGTGATGGCGACGACCCCGCGGTAGATTTGCGGTGCAAACGGCGCGTTGACCGCGAGTTCGGCTTCGCAGGCGCGTTGGCGTCGCTCGAGCGTCGAATAGTCGAGAAACGGAAAACGCACGGCGCGCTTGATCTTGAGCGCGCGGTCGCCGGCGAGAAACACCGACGCCGCATGGGTGTCGATTCGCTGCACTTTCCCGCCGCCGTGGGTTGCCGGGTCGGCGAGAAAGGCGAGTACCTCCTCCTGACTGTCCGATTCGCCGGTCATGCAGCCAAAACCCCGTTGGCGGTATGCTATGGAGCGCGAGGCCAAAAGACTGGACTATCGGCGCCGGTCACGGCAATCAAAGTTTACGCGTCGGCGCGGCGAATCGGCCGTGAATTTCCCGGGAGACGCCGATGCGCGGTAAGGACAATATGCGGACCGCCGCCGAGGTTCTGATCGATCAACTGTGCATTCACGGCGTGCGCCACGTCTTCTGCGTGCCGGGCGAGAGCTACCTCGCGGCGCTCGATGCGTTTCACGACAGCGATCTTGCCGTCACCGTGTGCCGGCAGGAGGGCGGCGCCGCGATGATGGCGGAGGCGGTCGGCAAGGTGACCGGCCGCCCGGGCGTCTGTTTCGTCACCCGCGGACCGGGCGCCACCAACGCGTCACCCGGCGTCCACATCGCGCGTCAGGATTCGACGCCGCTCGTGATGTTCATCGGCCAGGTCGCGCGCGAGATGCGCGAGCGCGAGGCCTTCCAGGAACTCGACTACCGCGCCGTGTTCGGCTCGATGACCAAATGGGCGACGGAGATCGACGATCCCGCACGCATACCGGAGATCGTCTCGCGCGCGTTTCACACCGCGGCGAACGGACGGCCGGGACCGGTCGTAGTCGGCCTGCCGGAGGACATGCTGATCGAGCGCATCGCCGCGTCGGATGCGCCGGCATTCACGCCGATCGAGACCTCGCCGGGATCCGCCGAGATGGCGAAATTGGCGCAACTCCTCGGTGCGGCCCGCGCGCCGATCTTGATCCTCGGCGGCAGCCGCTGGTCGCAAGCCGCCTCGGACGGCGTCGCGCGGTTCGCGCAAAAATTTGCGCTCCCGGTCTGCACCACGTTTCGCCGCCTGCATCTCTTCGACGCGCTCAATCCCTGCTACTCCGGCGATCTTGGCATCGGTCCCAACCCGAAGCTCCTCGACCGTGTCAAATCCGCCGACCTCGTCGTTCTGATCGGCGGGCGCATGGGCGAATTGCCATCGCAGAGCTATACGCTGTTCGATATTCCGCGGCCGCAGATGACCTTCGTGCACGTGCATCCGGGCGCTGAAGAACTCGGCCGCGTATATAGTCCGCATCTACCCATCCATGCCACGCCGACGGCTTTCGCCGCCGCGCTTGAGCATCTTGAGGTGTCAGGCACCTTGCGCGGCCAGGCCGAGGCCGCGCACGCCGATTATCTCGCCTGGTCGGAAAAGCCGACTGAGCAGCCCGGCGCGGTCAATCTCGGCGGTGTCATGGTGTGGCTGCGCGACAACCTTCCCGCCGACGCCATCCTGTGCAACGGCGCCGGTAATTATGCCGCGTGGATTCATCGATTCTTTCGCTTCCGCCGTTTCGGCCAGCATGTCGCGCCGGCATCGGGCTCGATGGGCTACGGCGTGCCGGCTGCCGTCGCCATGAAGCGGCTTCATCCCGGGCGTCCGGTCGTCTGTCTCGCCGGTGACGGCGATTTCCTCATGAATGGCCAGGAATTCGCCACCGCCGTGCAGTACGGCCTGCCGCTGACGGTCATCATCGCGGACAACGGCATCTACGGCACCATCCGGATGCACCAGGAACGCGAATACCCCGGCCGCATTGTCGCGACCGAGTTGCGCAATCCGGATTTCCCCGCCTATGCCCGTGCTTTCGGCGGCTTCGGCGTCTCCGTCGAGCGAACCGCGGATTTCCCGGCGGCGTTCAAGGAGGCACAGGCATCCGGCAAACCGGCGATCATCCGGCTGGCGATCGATCCCGAGGCGATCACGCCGGTCACGACACTCGCCAAGATCCGCGCCAAGTCGCTGGCGCAAAAAGGAGGCTAGTCGGATTCGGTCATTGCGAGGCCAGAGGCGACGATTCCCCGAATCGGGGTTCAGTTTTTGTTATATTATGGGCGCGATTCCCATCCTGCGGTCCGCCCATGCCCTACCGCCGCACAGAGAATGTCGCCCGCCGCTTGGCGGCACGCCACGACGCGATCATCGCCGCGGCGCGGCAGATCGTGAGCGAAGGCGGCATGGCGGCGGTGCAGATTGCGGCCGTCGCCGCCCGCGCCGGTATCGCGGCAGGGACGGTTTACCGTTATTTCCCGGCCAAGACCGATCTGGTTGCGACGCTGCTGGCGGAAATTGCCGAGCGCGAAATCGGTGCGCTGCGCCGTGCCGCCGACGGCGCCCCCGGGCCGCTATCGGCGCTTTCCGCAGCGATCATGACTTTCGCCGGCCGGGCGCTGCGCGACCGCCGGCTCGCTTTTGCGGCGATTGCCGAGCCGGTCGATGCCGAGCTCGACGCCGCCCGGCTGGCCTTTCGCAAATCGCTTGCGGCCGAATTCGCTCTGCGGATCGCGGCGGCCATGACCGGCGGCCACTTGCCCGCGCAGGACGCGGTGCTTGCCGCGGCGGCGCTCACCGGACTTCTTGTCGAAGGCTTGATCGGTCCACTTGCGCCCGATGCCTCAGGCCGCGAGCGCGACATCGTGCAGTCGCTCACGCTCTTTGCCTTGCGCGCGCTCGGGGTGGCCGATGCGCGCGCGCGCGGTCTCGTGGTGCAAACGAAGATGCCGACGGACACTCATTAGCTCCAGCTCCGGCTTCAGGGCGCTAAGGAATGGCAACGGGTCGTCTCGGCGTCTGCCGCTCGGATCAAACCGAGGAATGCGCGCACCGCATGACTGGGGCTGCGACACCGATGTAGACGCCTCGTGTATGGAAATCCGTTGCCGTCAAAAATCGGAAAGGGCTTCCTTGGCCGCGCAAGCATCCCCAGCGGGCAGTCGTCACGCCGGCGCCTTGCTCAATATTGTGCCGGGGATCGCGTTGGCCGGGATTGTCGCCCTCATCGGATACCTGGCCGCGCCGTATGTCGCGCGCGTCGTGCCAATCCCCGGCATGGTGATCGCATTGATTGTGGGCATCGCGCTCAACCCGATTGCCGCGCGCCCGCTGCCGCAGCCGGGGATGGCCTTCTGCGTGGGGACCGTCCTGCGGTGGGCGGTGGCGCTCATGGGATTGCGGGTAGGACTTGCAGATATCGCAGCGCTGGGCGGGGGAACAGCGGCCCTCCTGGTTGCGGCCATGGTGGCGACCATCGCCGCGGGCTTTATCTTCGCCCGCTGGAGCGGGCAGCCGGCGGGGTTCGGCGCGCTCGCCGGCGTCGGGACCGGAGTGTGCGGCGCCTCGGCGACCTTGGCGGTTTCCACCGTGGTGCCGGATTATCGCGGCAAGGCGGCGGATATCGCCTTCGTCGTGGTGGCCATCAATGCAATCGCCACGCTGTCCATGCTGATCTATCCGCTGGTTTGCTTTCTGCTCGGCTTCGACGCCCAGACAACCGGCGTTATGCTGGGCGGCACCATCCACGATGTGGCGCAGGTGGCTGGCGCCGGCTATGCCATATCCGCAGCGGTCGGCAACACCGCGGTGATCGTCAAGCTGTTCCGCGTTTTCCTTCTGCTGCCAATAGTTTTAGGAGTGAGCGGCTATTTCACGCGGATCGGCATGAAGCACGGCGAGGCGAGGGTGCCGCTGCCGGTATTCGCATTCGTGTTTCTGGTGCTCTGTGCGCTCAACAGCGCCATGCCGTTGGCGCCGGCGCTGCTGCCGGCCTATACGCCGATCAAGGGCGCGTTGGTGGAAGCCTCAAACTGGGGGCTGCTGATTGCGATCGCTGCGCTCGGCCTCGCCACGTCGGTGAAGACGATCATCGGTCTCGGTTGGCGCCACATCACCACCGTGCTCGGCACCACCGCCGTCATCTTCGTGATCGTGACCGGTGGACTGCAGCTGATGCGCGCCGGCTGAGTCGGACCGACGCGACTTCGCTGAGTCGACTGGTTCGCTAAACAGTGAGTGGCCGGCACGCCGGCCACTCACTTGAATGTCACATGCGTCCCGTCAGCTGCCGGGCCCTCCCGAGATCACCTCGCCAAACAGTTGCCAGGTGGTGCCGTCGAACTTCTCCAACTGCATCTGCTTGAACGGGGCGTAATCGGTGGCGCTGGTCGAGATGGTAATGCCGGGCAGCGACATCGGCCCTGTCAGGTGGTGGAGGCTGGCAGCCTGCTTCATCACGTTCTCACGGGTGAGATCGTTGCCGCAGGCCTTAAGTACCTCGACCATGAGGTACGCCACCCCGTAACCGTAAACGTTGTTGGCGTCGGCGACGTTGGCCGATGGATTATATTTTTTCATCCAAGCCAGCCATTCCTTGAAGTCGGGCGCGTCCTTCCACTGCGGATCGGTCGGGTCTTTGCCGTAGGCCGCCGAGATGATGCCGATGCCCTTCTCGGGTCCAGCGGGTCGAAACACCGCTCCGACCGAACTCGAAACATTGGTCATGAAATGCGTCGGCTTCCACCCGATGTCGTAAACCTTGCGAATCGCCTGCGCGGCGAATTTGGGGACGGCTGCCGTCAGCAGAACGTCGGCGCCGCTACCCTGTAACGAGACGATCTGCGAATCGACTGTCGGATCGGTGGTCTCATAGGTCTGGGTGGCTATAATCATTTTGTCCGCCTTGTCGCCCATTCCTTCGCGCAGTCCGATGAGGTAGTCCTTGCCGAAATCATCGTTCTGATAAAGCACCGCGATTTTCGCGGCGGGCAGGTTCTTGAGGATGTAGCGGCCATAGATGCGCGCTTCGATGCGGTAGCTGGGCTGGTAGCCCATCGTCCAGGGAAAATGCTTGGGATCGTTCCACTTGTCGGCGCCGGTAGCGACGAATAGTTGAGGCACCTTATTGTCATTCAGATAGCCTTGAATCGCAGTATTGGGCGGTGTGCCGAGCGGATTGAATATGAAAAGAACCTGGTCTTCCTCGACCAGCTTGCGCACCACTTCGACGGTCTTCGGCGGGCTGTAGCCGTCGTCGCGGCTGATGAAGTTGATCTTGCGGCCGTTGATGCCGCCTTGTTCATTGATCATGGCGAAATAGGCCGCCTCCGCCTTGCCGATCGCGCCGTAGGCCGAGGCTGGGCCGCTGTAGGGCATGGTATTGCCGATCTTGATCTCGATGTCGCTTACGCCGGGACCGTATTGGCCGGCGGCAAGAGCCAGTCCGCTTGTGAGAACGAGGCCGGCGATTGCCAAGCCCCTCACAATGATCTGTTTCACCGTCATGACCTTCTCCCTTTGCACTCTTCTTCACTTCCTCCGAACGCCCACTCGGTGCCGTTCAAGTTGCTGCATCAACCGGGCGACCCAAGGTCCGAGCGAGCCGACGACCCCGCGCGGCATCGCGTACATGAACAGCAGCATCGCCAGCCCATAGATCGCCCCTGGGGCGGCATCCGAAATATCATTAGCGAGATTGGGCACGAATTGAATGAAAAGTCCGCCGACAATCGCGCCGCCAATTGTCGCAATACCGCCGACAGCGGACCCTACCAGGAACGAGATCGATAGGAACAGGCTGTAGCCCTCGGGCGAAACATAACCGATGACGATGGCGGCGAGCGCTCCAGCCACGCCGGTGAACAGCGTACTGGTGCCGAAGGCCAGTGTCTTGTAACGAGCGGTGTGGATGCCCATGGCCGCCGCCGCGATCGGTTGATCGCGGATCGCGACAAAGGCCCGTCCGGTCCGGCCATGGAGCATGTTGGCGGCAATCCGCATCGCCAGCAGCAGAACTGCAAGAACCAGAAGGTAGAGCCAACGATCGCGGTCGATGCCGAGCCCCGGCGGCGGCAGTGGCTTGATCAAATTGATGCCCTGCTGGCCTCCGGTCCAGGTATCGAAGTATTTGAGCAATTGCGGCGTGGCGAGCGCCATCGCCAGAGTGACGAGCGCGAGATAAGGGCCTTCGAAGCGCAGCGCCGGCAGCCCGAACAGCACACCGAGCGCGAAACAAATGAAAGCCGCCGGCGGCACCGTCGCCCAGTAGGGCACGCCATAGTGATGCATCAGGATCGCCGCGGTATAGGCGCCCGCGGCGAAGAAGGCGCCATGGCCAAGCGAGATCTGCCCATTGTAGCCGGTCAGGATATTGAGGCCGAGCACGGCAATGGCGTAGATCATCACCAACGTCAGCTCGAACACATGATAATTGCTGACGGCGAATGGCAGCACGGAAGCGAGCGCGATCAGCGCCAGCGCGACAATCCATCGCCAGGAACCGGTGCTCAGCCCGGCGTAGCGGCCGACCGCAACTTTCTCAGGAGCAACAACGGTGAAGCCTTCTGCCATCGTCACACCCGCCGCAAGATCGCCGTGCCGAACAGCCCGTTCGGCCGGAACACCAGCACAAGGATGATCAATGCGAACGCTACCGTCAGCTTGAGCTGGCTGGCGATCAGATAGGTGCCCACCAGATTCTCGGTGACGCCGACGATCAGCCCGCCGATGACGGCTCCCACCGGGCTGGTAATGCCCCCGAGCAGCGCGCCGGCGAAGGCGTAAACAAGCACGCCCCCCATCATGTTGGGATCAAGGAATAATACCGGCGCCACCATGATGCCCGCGGCCGCACCGATCGCCGCGGCCAAGCCCCAACCGATGGCGAGCATGCGTCCCACCCGGACGCCGCACAGGCGCGCGGAAGCCGGATTCTGCGCAGCAGCGCGCATTGCCAATCCGGTCGCGGTGAAGCGAAAAAATGCAAAAAGCAGGAAGAGCATCACCAGCGTCACACCGATCACTCCGAGATCCCGCGTGGTGATCAGCGCGCCGAACAGCGGCCGATCGGGGAACGGGCTCTGGAAATCCTGCACGGTATAGGAATAGATCCATCCCGCCAGGGAATTGAAGATCAGCGCCAAGCCGATGGTCACGACGACCGCCGCCAGAACCGGAGCGTTCTCAACCGGCCGGATGACGACGCGTTCGATCGCCATGCCGCCCAGGAACGAAGCGAGCAGCGTGATGATAAAAGCACCCCAGAACGGCAACCCGGCATTCACCAGCGTCCAGGCGATGTAGGTCGAAAACATCGCCATCTCGCCCTGCGCGAAGTTCACCAGATCGGTGGCGCGATAGATCATCACCAGGGCCAGAGCGAGGCTCGCGTAAATGGCGCCGGCGGCGAGGCCCGAGAAGATCTGCTGCAACAATTGGTGCATCGGGCGCCTGTCAATATCCGAGATAGGAACGGCGAATCTGGGGATCGTCGGCCAATGCTTTGGCGCTTCCCGAAGCGACAACATAGCCGGTTTCGATGAGATAGGCGTGATCGGCGAGCTCCAGCGCAAGCGTGGCGTTCTGTTCCACCAACAGCACGCTGACGCGCTCCTCCTGCCGTATGCGCTCGACGATCGTGAAAATGTCTTCGACAATTCGGGGCGCAAGGCCGAACGACGGCTCGTCAAGCACCAGAAGCCGCGGCGCCATCATCAGAGCGCGGGCAATGGCCAGCATCTGCTGCTCGCCGCCGGACAGGGCGCCCGCCTGCTGTCGCCGGCGGTCGGCGAGAATCGGAAAATATCCGTACATGCGCTGCATGCTCGCCTGCGGCCGGCCGCCACGCGTATAGCCGCCAAGGCGCAGGTTTTCCTCGACCGTCAGGCCGATGAAGGTTCCTCGCCCTTCCGGCACATGGGCGACGCCTAGGCCCGCGATCTCTTCGGTCGTGCGTCGATCCAGCCGCTCGCCGGCGAACAGGATTTCGCCTTCGCTGCGCACCATGCCGCAGATGGCGCGCAGCGTCGTCGTCTTACCTGCGCCATTGGCGCCGAGCAGCACCGCCATGCCGCCTTCCTCGACCGCGACGTCGATCCCATGCACGACCTCGGATTGGCCGTAGAAGGCCTTGACCGCGCGCAGCTGCAGGATCGGCGCCATCAGTGCCGCCGTGTCCCTAAATACGCCTCAGTAACGGCTGGATTGCCGCGAACCTCGTCGGGCGAACCGTCGGCGATCACCCGGCCGAAATTCAGCACCACCACCTGATCTGAAAGACTCATCACCAGGCCCATATGATGCTCGACCAGTAGCACGGTGATTCCGAGCTGATCGCGGATCGAGCGGATCAGCATGCCGAGCTCCGCCACCTCGTCGTGATTGAGCCCGCCGGCCGGTTCGTCGAGCAGCAGCAGCAGCGGCCGGGCGGAGAGTGCGCGTGCCAATTCGACGCGCTTGCGCGCACCCAAGGAGAGGTTCGCCGCCGGCTGTCCGGCCAGGTGCTCCAGCCCGACGAAGGCCAGCATCGTGCGCGAGGTTTGCTCGAATTCGTGCTCCTCGCGCCGGGTGTATGGCAGCGTCAAGGCATCGCTCAGAGGACCGTTGTGGCCAAGCGAATGGGCGCCGACCTTGACGTTATCCAGGACCGACATCGAAGCGAACAAAGTCGGACTCTGGAAGGTGCGGCAGATGCCGAGCGCGGCAATGTCCGAGGGCGCGCATCGGCCCAAGGATCGTCCCTTCAACCGGATGTCGCCGCGCATCGGCCGATAGAGCCTGCTCAGGCAATTGAACAAGGTGGTCTTGCCGGCGCCATTAGGCCCAATCAATCCGACGATGCGGCCTTCGCTTGCGGAGAAGGTGACGGCTTCGAGCGCCACGATGCCGCCGAAGCGCATGGTCACGTCGGCGATCGTCAATAGCGGGGCCGAGCCGCCGCGCGGGTCGATCGCTACCGTCAGCGGTCTTTCGTTCATGCGGGCCGAACCGCCATTTGGGCCTCATCCTCGACGCCGCGTAGCCGATTTCTTGCGCGTAGATTTGACGTCCGGCGAGCCGAAACCCGACGGGCGTGACGGGGGCTGCGAAAACGTGGCATGGCCCGTGTCGGCGCGTCAACAACGGGCGCAAACTATTTGCGTGCGAAATCGGCAGATGACCCCTCTACCACGGCATGGAGGAGCAACGTCTCGGTGCGGGTCTGATCGAAGGTCCAGGTTTCACTACCCGCTTCGCGGGAACTTCGATCATCGGGACACTAGTGCGACATCAGCACCGGGGCCGTCATCGAGCGCAGAATGCTTCGGGTCACACCGCCAAGCACGAATTCGCGCAAGCGCGAGTGACCGTAGCCGCCCATCACGATGAAATCGGTGCCGGCGTCGGCGGCGTGGGACAGCAGCACATCGGCGACGTCGATGTCACCGGCGACGGTGCGCTTGACATCCACGTTCAGCCCGTGGCGGGCGAGATGCTGGGCCATATCGACGCCTTCGATCTCGTCCTGTTTACCGCGTTCGTTGGCGATGATGACCAGCTCGACGCGGCCCGCCCGTTCCAAGAGCGGCATGGCGTCGGCGATGGCGCGCGCCGCCGTCCGGCCGCCGTCCCAGGTCACCATGACGCGATCGAGCTTGAGCGGTGCCTTCTGGATATAGGGCACGACGATGATCGGCCGGCCCGATCCGAACAGGGCGCCTTCGACAATCACCTCTTCGACCGCGCTGGTCTCGGGCTCGGCTTGGCCGACGATGGCGAGATCGAAGCGCCGCGCGATACGGCCGAACTGGTCGCCAACGCCGGCGAAGCTGGCGCTGAGCGTGAGCGGCTCGGCTGCGACGCCGGCGCGCATGCTCACCGCGACGAAGCGGTCGATGGCGGCCTTGGCCGCGGCGGCATTATCACGCTCTTGCGTCTCAACCACTTCGGCGGGGATATAGCCCGCACCCGACACCGGAACGATCGGGTCGTAGAGGAAAGCGATGCCGGCGAGGTGCGCGTCGAACGCTGCGGCGACGGACACGGCGTAGTCACCGGCCGGGCGCGCTCCTTCACCGACGTTAAGATTGACAACGATGTCCTTGATCATGACGGCGTCTCCTCGGGTCGGCGGCGATCGGTCAATAACTTATGTCATGGTCGGCGCTGGCGACGTTTGAGCGAGATCAACGCATTAGGCCTAGCGTCCGGCTACTTCTTGATGTTGCCGTCGGCGTCGAACTGCCTGAGGTAGGCCCACAGGTCGTTGGCTTCCTGCTCGTTCTTGATGCCAGCGAAGATCATTTTGGTGCCGGGGACCTTGGCTCTGGGGTCCTTGATGTATTCTTTGAAGTTCGCCTCGTTCCAGACGATGCCGGAATTCTTGTTGGCGTCGGAATAGCTGAAGTCCGGGATGGTGCCGGCCGTGCGGCCATCGAGGCCATTGAGTTCCGGGCCGATCTTATTCTTCGCGCCGGCGCCAATGCTGTGGCAAGGCAGGCACTTCTTGAACGAGTTCTGGCCCTTCTCCACGTCTTGCGTCAGTCCTGTCCCCGTCGAAGCGGCGATCAATACGGCGACTATGATCAACGTCCTCACTATCATGTCTTGCCTTTCGCGGTTGGCCCGGCCGCGCTGGGCGACCGGTGATATGGGTATGTTCCTTTTGGGTTTTACGCGTCAATAGGACCTGGTGACCGCACCCGGCTTAATGGCCCTGCCGGGCGTCCATGCACGGCGAAAATGTTTGCCACCACGCGACCAACGTGATGGTGGTCACGCCCGACGGCGGTCCGGAAGGATTTTGGAAGTCGTCTGCGATCATACGCGGCAATGATTGTGGATTACCACTCATGCCGCGCCGCCCAAAGCAGCGCATCGAGCGCGATGAGCGTTGCGGCGTTCGGGCAATAATTCTTCCATTCTTCGCTCGCGGAATCGCGCGCAAAGTCCTGTGCGCATCGCCTGTGATGGTCGCACATGATGCAAACCCGCTGCAGATCCTGGAAGGTTTGCGGTTCGATCCGGGCGACCTCATTGCGGTCGAGGTCAAAGGCCGCCATTCGGCGCAGCAAAAGGTCGGCTGCTTCGGGACCAAACATCGCCAGCGTGCGGAGTTCGGAAGCAGACACCCCGACATCTTTGGCGATGCGCTCGACTTCCGCGTCGCCGAAGCAGTTCAGCTCCGATTCAGGGCCGCTTTTGACCCAGTCTCGGCACCATTGCAGAATGGCATCGAAAGGAGACCAGCTTTTATGTCCACTGGGCAGGGCTGACATTTCACCCTCCTCTCACCGATTCTGGAAATATCAAGGGGATCGATTGTCAGGGCGTTGACTTAGGTCAACCGCCGAATTCAGCGGCACCGTTCGCGGACCGCCGGGGTAGCTTGGAAGGCCGCGTCTCATGGCGCAGTCGGGACGGGATTTGACTTATGTCAATACTGTACACGTGCAATGGTCGAAAATGCGGCCTCGGAGCCATTGAGGTTGACAATGGGCTCCCAAGAAAAACACACATCGTTTCACCGCGGCGCTGCATTGGTGCTGCGACCGCTGCGGGTCAACTACGGCCTGGGCACGACGCAGCCAAAGCATTCCGGACGCCGACGAACGACCACAGCCATGTCGCGGCCCCGATACGCCGCGGCTGCCGCGCTATTTCTTCGATGCCAGCCTGCTATTCCGCTGCATGGATATGCTTGACGTGGATCGAAGCGACCTCGAACGGGATGACCCGCTGCTGTTCCGCGAATTGCAAGGCGTGTGCGCGTTGTGCCGCAGCAAGCAGGAATGCTGGCAGGACCTCGCGCATGACTTCGACGACGGCGGTTGGAATAAGTGGTGGCTGTATTGCCCGAATTCCGCAAGGCTGGTCCGGATCGGCGCCGTGCACGAAGCGGCGCACACGCCGCGCCTTGATATGCCGCGTTCTAGCGGTTTGCCGTTTAACCTACCAAACTGAGCTATGACCCGAGGCCTCAATTTGATTCGGCGACGCTTTGCTTGCATTTTGCGGCAGCAGACCCCTGAAGCCACGTGATGTCCTTCGCCCCACTGCACGGGACAACATCCCCCACATCGTAGTCCCCACCTTCCCGCCTCGGCGCGACGCCGACGCACCGCCACGATCGCTGTTTCCCGCTATAATGATCGGGAAAAAGTGATACGGAAAACGACGAAGAGGCTCCGATGCCGGTTGCAATGCCCCAATCCGATGAGGCGGTGCTGGCCCGTCGTGCCGAGATCGTGGCGGCGCTGCAGCACATCGTACCAGGCGAGGGCGTCATCGCGCTTGAGCACGCCATGCGGCCCTACGAGAGCGATGGACTCACCGCCTATCGTCAGCTTCCCATGGTGGTGGTGCTGCCGGAGACGACCGAGCAGGTTGCCGCCGTGCTCAGCTACTGCCAGCGCGAAGGCATCAAGGTGGTGCCGCGCGGGGCGGGGACCTCGCTATCGGGCGGGGCGCTGCCGCTCAGCGACGGCGTGCTCCTCGGCATGGCCAAGTTCAATCACATCCGCGAGATCGATTTTGACAATCGGGTCGCCGTCGTCGAGCCCGGCGTCACCAATCTCGCGGTCAGCCAAGCGGTGGAGCACGCCGGCTTCTATTATGCGCCCGATCCGTCCTCGCAGATCGCCTGCACCATCGGCGGCAATGTGGCAGAAAATTCCGGCGGTGTGCACTGCCTCAAATACGGCGTCACCACCAACAACGTGCTCGGCTGTGAACTGGTGCTGATGACCGGCGAGATTGTGCGACTCGGCGGCAGGCATCTCGATTCCGGCGGCTACGATCTTTTGGGCATCGTCACCGGCTCGGAGGGCATGCTCGGCGTCGTCACCGAAGTTACGGTGCGCATCCTCAAGAAACCGGAATCCGCACGCGCCGCGCTGGTTGGATTTGCCACCTCGGAGGATGCCGGCGACTGCGTCGGACGAATCATCGGCGCCGGCATCATTCCGGGCGGTATGGAGATGATGGACCGCCCCGCCATCCACGCCGCCGAGGAATTCGTCCATGCCGGCTATCCGCTCGACGTCGAGGCGCTCTTGATCGTCGAACTCGACGGTCCGCGCGCCGAGGTCGATCATCTGCTCGAGCGCGTCCAGGAGACCGCCCGGCAATGTCGGGCGGTGACCTACCGCGTCTCCAATTCGGAAGACGAGCGGCTGTTGTTCTGGGCCGGCCGCAAAGCGGCCTTCCCGGCCGTCGGCCGCATCTCGCCGGACTATTACTGCATGGATGGCACCATTCCGCGCGGGCAGTTGCCGCTGGTGCTGCGGCGCATGCAGGACATGTCGGTGAAATACGGCCTGCGCGTCGCCAATGTGTTCCATGCCGGTGACGGCAACCTGCATCCGCTGATCCTCTATGACGCCAACAAGCCGGGCGAGCTCGAGCGCGCCGAACAGTTCGGAGCCGATATTTTGCGGCTCTGCGTCGAAGTCGGCGGCGTGCTCACCGGCGAGCATGGCGTCGGCGTCGAAAAGCGCGATCTGATGCCGGCCATGTTTTCCGAGGCCGATCTCAACCAGCAACAGCGGGTGAAGTGCGCCTTCGATGACAAGGGCCTGCTCAACCCGGGGAAGGTGTTCCCGACGCTGCATCGCTGCGCCGAACTCGGCCGCATACATGTTCATGCCGGGCAAGTGGCGTTCCCGGATTTGCCGCGGTTCTGATGAACAATACTCTCAAACCGCACGATGCGGCCGAGGTCGAGCAGGCGGTCCAATGGGCGCTTGCCGGCGGCAAAACGCTCGAGCTCGTCGGCCGCGGCAGCAAACGCGCTATCGGCCGGGCGGCGCAATGGGACGCCACGCTCGATCTGTCCGGGCTGTCCGGCGTCACGCTTTACGAGCCCGCCGAGCTGGTGCTCTCGGCCAAAGCCGGCACGCCGCTCGCCGAGATCGACGCGCTGATCGCGGGGAGCGGGCAAGAACTTGCCTTCGAGCCGATGGATTATGGGCCGCTGCTCGGTGCTGCGGCCGCCACCGGCACCATCGGCGGCGCGGTTGCGGCGAATCTGTCGGGCCCGCGGCGTATCAAGGCCGGCGCGGCGCGCGACCATTTCCTCGGCGTCAACGCCGTTTCCGGACGCGGCGAGACGTTCAAATCCGGCGGCCGCGTCGTGAAGAATGTCACCGGCTACGACCTCTGCAAGCTTCTCGCCGGCTCGTGGGGTACGCTTGCAGCTATGACCGAGGTCACGCTCAAGACGCCGCCGCGGGCGGAGACCGAGGAGACCGTCTTCGTGCTCAACCTCGACGAAGTCACGGCGGGCAAGCTCATGACGGCGATCGTCGGCTCGGCCGCCGATGTCTCGGCGGCCGCGCATTTGCCGGCTCCGGTCGCCGCGCGCATCGGCGCAATCACTGCTCCGGGCGGCGCCGTCACCGCATTTCGCCTCGAAGGCGTCGCTCCTTCGATCACGCACCGCAAGGCGGTTCTGGAGAAGCTTGCGGCGCCTTTCGGCACGCTCGGCACTCTGGGAGACGGGCCTTCGCGCGCGCTGTGGCGGGCGGTCCGCGACGTTGAGCCATTCGCGGCAGCCGGACCAGCAGGAGAGCGCACCATTTGGCGGATCTCGACGGCGCCCTCGCGCGGCGCCGAAGTCGGGCGCGCGCTCGTCGAACGGGCCGAGGCCGAAATCATCTACGACTGGGCCGGCGGGCTCATCTGGGCGGCGTTGCCGGCCGCCGACGATGCAGGGACGGCACTGGTGCGTTCCACCGTCGCGGCGGCCGGCGGCCACGCGACGCTCATTCGCGCGCCAGTCGCCGTGCGCGCCGCAATAGACGTCTTCGAGCCGGAGCCTGCGGCGCTTGCCGCATTGACGAAGCGCGTGCGGGAGAGTTTCGATCCACGGGGCGTGCTCAATGCCGGGCGCATGTGGGCGGGCGTGTAACTATGCAGACTTCCTTCACCCTCGCGCAGCTCGCCGACCCGGACGTGGCGGAATCGGAAAAGATCCTGCGCGCCTGCGTGCATTGCGGTTTCTGCACCGCCACCTGCCCGACCTACGTGCTCGACGGCAACGAGCTCGATTCGCCGCGCGGACGCATCTACCTGATCAAGGACATGCTCGAGAACGAGCGGCCGGCGACGGCGGAGGTTGTATTGCATGTCGATCGCTGCCTGTCGTGCCTCGCCTGCATGACGACCTGTCCCTCCGGGGTGCATTACATGCACCTGGTCGACCATGCCCGGGCTCACATCGAGCGTACCTATCGTCGCCCGCTCACCGAGCGCATTTTGCGCGGCGCGCTCGCCAAGCTGCTGCCTTACCCGCAGCGCTTCCGCCTTGCTCTCGATGCTGCGCGTCTCGGCAAGCCGTTCGCGCCGCTGGCACAGGCCATCGGGTTCAAGCGGCTGGCCGCTATGCTGCGTCTTTCGCCCTGGAGCGGGCTGCACCGCCCGCTGGCGCCGCAAATTTTCAAAGCCGCGAGACCACGGAGAAAGGGCCGCGTCGCGCTGCTCGCCGGCTGCGTCAACGACGTCTTGGCGCCGCAGATCAACGCCGCCGCGATTCGCGCGCTGACGCGCCTCGGCATCGAAGTGGTGCTGGCGGAGGGCGCCGGTTGCTGCGGTTCGCTGGTCCATCATATGGGCCGAGAGCACGAGGCACTGGCCCAGGCGCGCGCCAATATCGACGCTTGGAGCGCTCTTGAAGGACTCGACGCGATCGTGATCACCAGCTCGGGCTGCGGCACCACGGTGAAGGATTACGGCTTCATGCTGCGCACCGATTCGGCCTATGCCGACCGTGCCCGGAAGGTGGCAAGCCTCGCCCGAGATATCACCGAATATCTCCTGGCGATGCCGATCGAGGCGGACCAAAACGCCGACGGACTTGTCGTCGCCTATCACGCGGCGTGCTCGCTGCAGCACGGACAGCGGATTACCCGGCAGCCGAAAGAGCTGCTGCTCAAGCTCGGCTTCACGGTGAGGGACGTGCCGGACGGCCATTTGTGCTGCGGCTCGGCCGGAACATACAATATTATGCAGCCCGACATCGCAAGAAGGTTGCGCGAGCGCAAAGTCGGGACTATCGAGAGATTGCGACCTGATGTGATTGCAGCAGGCAATATTGGCTGCATGACGCAGATCGCCGCGGGCACGAGACTGCCGGTCGTCCATACGGTCGAGTTGATCGATTGGGCTACCGGGGGGTTATGTCCGCCAGCGCTTCGGGAGTATCGGCCGCATTCGGCCATGCGCCCGTCCGTGACCGCGGGCTGAACGGGGGGCTCGGTCGGTTATTTGTCGCGTGAGCCCGGTCTCCGTGTGGGGGCCGACGGGATATTTTACGCAGCATGGATCGGGAGGACGATCATGGCAAAGAAGTCGAAGGCGAAGAAGAAATCCACGAAGAAAAAGGCCGCTCCGGCGCGCAAGAAGAAGAAAACAATGAAGTCGGCGGCCAAGAAGGCTCCGAAGAAGATCGCAAAGAAGGCGTCGAAGGTCACGAAGAAGGCAGCTCCCAAGCGCAAGGCGCCGGCGAAGAAACCGGCACCGATGCCCGCGGCGGAACCTGCGCCCGCTCCGTCCTCGCCATCGCTCTTGGGTTCGCTCTTCAGCGGCGGCGGCTCCGAAAGCGGTAGCACCTAAGCCCTTCTCGTTCGGCTGGAAGGACGCGCGACCGCGCGCTCCGACACAACGCTCACGCATTCGAGCGATTGCGCAAGCTGCAATCGCTCGAACGTTGCGTTTTGCCGCTTAGTCACCCCGCGCATCGCGGCTTTTGGCCTCGGGCCGGTGGCGCATTCTTGCGCGCGATCCCTCGGCGCCGCATTGCGTCGACTTGGCGGCGTCCATATTTAAGGACTGCCCCGAGTGATCGCCGGTTCGGAGCCGGCCGTGTCAGCTTTAGGAGGCGCGCGATGGCGGGCACCTACAATATCCTCATCATGGGCGCGTCCTATGGCTCGCTGCTCGCGTCCAAGCTCTTGTTCGGCGGCCACCACATCAAGCTCGTGTGCCTGCCGGCCGAAGCCGGCCTGATCAATAGCGAGGGTTTTCGCGTCCGCCTGCCGGTGCGGGGCCGCAACGCGCCGGTCGAGCTCGACTCGCGTAAGCTGCCCGGCAAGGTCAGCGCCGGCGGAACGGCCGACGTCGATCCGAAGGACTATGATCTTGTTGGCTTGGCCATGCAGGAGCCGCAATATCGCTCGCCGGGCGTGCGCGAACTTCTTGACGCCGTGGCGCGCGCCAAAGTGCCGTGCATGTCGATCATGAACATGCCGCCGCTCGCCTATTTGCGGCGCATCCCGGGCCTGGATGCCGACGCGCTCGAGCCCGCCTATACCGACGCCAGCGTCTGGAACAACTTCGATCCGGCCTTCATCACGCTGTGCAGCCCGGACCCCCAGGCGGTCAGGCCGCCGGAAGAAAAGGTCAACGTGCTCCAGGTGACCTTGCCGACCAATTTCAAGGTCGGGCGCTTTCCGTCGGAACAGCACACCGCCATGTTGCGCCGGTTGCAGGACGAGATCGAGGCGATCCGTTTCGACACGCCCGAAGGCAAGATCGAGCTGCCGGTCAAGCTGAAGGTCTATGATTCGCTTTTCGTGCCGCTGGCCAAATGGGCGATGCTGCTCGCCGGCAATTATCGCTGCGTGACCAAGGACGGCATGCGCACCGCCCGGGAGGCGGTGCACGGCGATATCGAGACGTCGCGCTCCGTCTACAACTTCGTCAACGACCTCTGCGTCAGGCTCGGCGCCAAGCCCGAGGACATGGTGCCGTTCGAGAAATACGCCGCGGCCGCGCAATCGCTGACCCGTCCGGCTTCGGCGGCGCGCGCGCTGCAGAACGGCGCGCCGAACATCGAACGCGCCGACAAGCTTGTGCAACTCATCGCCAAGCAGAAGGGCTTGAGCCATCCGGCGATCGACGCGCAGGTGGCTCTGGTCGACGCGCGGCTCGAGGCCAATCGGAAAAAGGTGGCGGCGTGACGGCGTGACCGTTCGCCGCGTGTCAGCCCACCTCGACATCCTCCCAGAAGCCGAACCTTCCGGCCACTTTCGCCATCTCCGGCCGCGGCGCTTCGTAGGACCAGGCCGCGCGCTTGTGCCGCCTGCCGTCAACGACGACGTCGTAGAATTGCACGCCGTGGGGACATTTCAGATCGGCCGCGGTCTTCTCGGCCTTTTCCAGCCAATCCATGCGCACCGCCGCGTGCGGAAAATATTGGTAACCGGCGCATGCGACGATGTCGTCGCTCTGCGCGACGATGTGGCCGTCAACACTAGCCTTCATGAGACGAACCTCCTTGCCGACCTTGGTGACCCCATGCCGCCGCACGCCCAGAGGCCAAAGCGGGCATTACCTTAAATGCCGCAGCAGCAGTGACAAGATGAGTGCGAGCGCGAGCAGCGCGGCGACACCCTGCCAGAATTGGACCGGGGCGCGTTCATAGAGCGTCAGCGGCCGGGGCATCGGCGCTGGCGCGCGCGCCGGTCCTGCCTCCATCTCGACCGCAAATTCCATCACGTCGTGAAAACGTTCGGCTGGATCGATGGCGATCGCTCGCCCGATGACAGCCTGGAGCCACGCCGGCAGATCGGGGCGCAGGCCGACAGCGGCTGCGGCTGATCTCGGCGCGGCGGGCTGGTGGCGTCGGGATTGCCATAAGGGAACTCGCCGGTGAAGGCGCGGAACATGGTGATACCGAGAGCATAAATGTCGGTGGCTTCGTTGCCGGGTTCGCCGGCAAACATTTCGGGCGCCATATAGGCCGGCGTACCCGGAATATCGTCAGCGGGAAAATCCTCCAGTCCGAGCACCCGCACCGCCCCGAGATCGATCAGCTTGAGCGATCCGCCGTCCTCGAGAATCACGTTGTCCGGTTTGATATCGCGATGGATGATGCCGGCACGGTGCACCGCTGCGGCGCCGCGGGCCAGCTTGATTGCGATATTGCGGCCTTCCTCCAGACCCAGCAACGGCCGGCGCGTCAGCCGCGTCTCCAGAAGTTCGCCCTGGTAGAGCCGGCATGACCGTGTAGGCAGGTCTGCCGCCCGGGCGGCAGTTCGATGATGCGGCCGACCCAGGGGCTATGCACGCGCGCGCCTACCCAGGCTGCTCTACGGCAACGCCCCTCAGCTTCTGCTTCAGGTGGAGGGCGCGGCGTTCATCATCGTGTACAACATCATCGCTACCTTAATAATCCTCAAGATCATCTCGTTCATCGTGCCACTGCGGATGGATGAGGCCACTCTGAAGGTGGGAGACGACCCGGTCCACGGCGAGAGCGCCTATGCGATCGGGGGGGAGGGCGAGTAGTGGTCCCGCCGGGTTTTTCGGTGCCGATAGATTTCGCTCAAGATCTCGCTGCAGGCTCTGTTTGTGCAAGCACAAACAGAGCCTGATCGCTTGCGCCTAGCGGCCACAGCAGGATTCGCTGCATCCAACTGATGCTAGTCCAGGCTTGGAGTGTGACCTCCGCAGCACACTCGTTATGAATCCGAATGAAACCGTTTAAGTCGCACAAAAAGTCAGCATTTGCTGCATGTTTCATCTTGGCTCCGCGGTAAAGTAATAAAAAAACTACTTTCATTCATGGCAGCACCTGCGCGCCACGAGGATAGGTCTGTCTGTAACCGGTCTGCGAAAGCGTCGTCCGCGGACAGGCCGAAAAAGAGGGGCGGATTATGCGGACTATGATGAGATGTGCTTTTTCGACCATTGTGGCCGTCAGCTTGGCTTCCTCCGCCGCTATGGCCGCCGATATAGCGGTCAAGGCACCGCCGCCGGCAACCGCGCCGTCGTCGCCATGGGACATCGCCATCACCGGCGCTTTGATGTCGGACTACAATTTCCGCGGCATTTCCCAGTCGAACCACCAGCCGTCGGGCCAGGTCGGATTCGAGCCACGCTACAACTTTACGCCCGCATGGCAGGCCTATATCGGCGTTTCCGGCGAGAGCATCGATTTCCCTAATCGCGCGGCCGCCGAGATCGACTTCTACGGCGGCATTCGCCCGACCTTCGGCAAGCTCGCGTTGGATTTCGGGATTTGGTACTACTACTACCCGGACGGCCAGTGCTTTAACACGGCGGCGCTTTGCAACTCGCTGGGCGGCGCGCCCAGTACCGCGCTCAGCTTGCCGAACGGCAACATCGTCAAAGAAAACCTCAGCTTCTATGAAGGCTACGGCAAAGCCACCGTCACGGTGAACGACAATTTCGCCTTTGGCGGCCAAATTTGGGGTTCGCCGTCCGTGCTCAATTCGGGCGCTCCGGGCATCTATTATACGGGGAACGTAACTCTAACTGCTCCGACTACCTGGTTTCCCAACGGCATTGGCGCCTACGCTTCGGCGGACGTCGGTTACTGGCAGCTCGGAACATCTGACGCCTTCTATGCGGTGCCGGCGTTTCCCGCTGGTGTCCCCTACACGAGCTATTTGAATTGGGACGCCGGCCTCGCCTTTACCTGGAAGGTGTTCACGCTGGATCTGCGCTATTACGATACCAACCTGACCAAGGCTCAGTGCAACGTCTTCACCAGCGACCAAGGAGCGACGTTCGCGCCGGGCAACGTGACCGCGCAAAATCCCGGTGGTCTTGGCTCCAACTGGTGCGGCGCCGCCTTTATTGCCAAGCTTTCG
>Ga0181532_10000579_pt1 | contig 37511 bp, 31 predicted proteins | sample PEATcosm2014_Bin_33_FD_119768 | JGI IMG/M metagenome (GOLD analysis project Ga0181532, IMG submission 119768) | Peatland microbial communities from MTU Mesocosm Facility, Houghton, MI, USA - PEATcosm2014_Bin11_30_metaG | ecosystem: Environmental > Terrestrial > Soil > Wetlands > Peat | place...
AGGCGAAGTGCGAATAGACATAGGACCTCTCAGAAACAGAAATGGGATTTGCCGGGGGGTGGACTTCCCCGGTCGAGCGTGGACATACTATATGCTAGCAGGGCTTAGCTGTTGTGTCAAGTACTGAAGTAGCTAATAGCACCGTCAGAGCTAGGAGCGAAATGGGGGAAGAGCCCCCTCGCCCGTCTCCTTCAACTGACGGACTGATGAAAACGCCGCGGCGGGACTCCCGAAGAAGCTGTACTACCAACGGTGAGGTTCTTCGCAGCGCGCGGACAAAAGCAGATTCTTCGCTTCGCTCAGGATGACATGTCATTCTGAGCGAAGCGAAGAATCTGCATTGGTCCGCCCGGGGTCGACAGAGGACTGTTGGATCACGGGGGAGAGGGCTGTGTTTTGAAAGGGGGGCAGCGCCACGGTTAATGGCAGTAAACATCCAGGACCCGGTCGGCGACGTGATCCCAAGTGAAACCGGACTCAACCGCAAGCCTTCCGTTGCGCCCCATCCAGCGCGCCCAATCGAAGTTGGTGAACAGCGTGCCCAGTCCCCAGCCGACCGACTGCGGGTTCGGGGAGATCTTAAGGCCGTTCACCTCGTGCGACACATATTCATCCGGCCCACCGTTTTTGCTCACCACCACCGGCTTGCCGGCGCTCCAGCCTTCCAGCACAACAATCCCAAAAGGCTCGTTGCGGCTTGGCACGCACACTACGTCGCAGGCCTTGTAAAGTTCGGGCAGTTCGTGGCCGTTCTTAAATCCCAGGAAGCGAGTGGCCTGCGCCACACCCAGTTGCCGGGTTCGAGATTCCAGACCCCGCCGCATCTCTCCATCTCCGGCAAAGACGAACTTGGCTGTCGGATAATGCTTCAGTAATCCGGGAATGGTTTCAACCAGAACATCGGGACCCTTTTGAAATTCCAGGCGTCCTACAAACAAGACCATGGGATCCATGGGGCCAATTCCGTAGCGTGCCTTCACTTCACCGGGATTCAGCCAACCCTCGAAATGTTGAGGATTCACGGCATTGTAAATCGAACGGACCTTCCACTCCGGGGCCTCGTACATCCACATGATTTCTTTCTTCAAGGAATTTGAAACGGTGATAACACGATCTGCCCAGTCCGTCGCAGCCCGTTCCTGAAAACGCACTCGGGCCGGCTGGCCGTTATAAAAGTGGTTACCACAGCGTCCGTACTCCGTCGAGTGGAAAGTCATAATCGACTTCCGGCGGCGGCCTTGTTTTATCCAGATCATGGCGTTGGCGGCCAGCCAATCGTGGGCATGCACGACGTCAAACGGCCCCAGGAGATTCTCCGTCGCAAAAACGTAATGGACGAAAGAGTGGCACATGTTATTGACTTCGTCGACAAAGTTGGAGTGCAACGCGAACGGGCAGCGGTGGTAATGCACGCCATGAATGAGCTGATAGTGGGATTGGCCGGGACCTGCGCGGGTGAAGACGTGAACGTCATTTCCCTTCCTTTGCAGAGCCGCGCCCAACTCCGTAACGTGGGCGGCAACTCCTCCCACGGAAATCGAATGCAGAGATTCCCAGGATAATAGTGCGATACGCATTACCACTTCCTCCTAGCCAAGATTAAATTTGCCCTGACCCTGATTCTGTGGGAGCCGCCCTCAGCCCTTTGGAACACTGGTGCTGGAGCAGCCGCTGACTCCTTAAACTCGCATGGAATCAGCCGCTTGAGTATGAAAGCCAGGTGGATCTACCGTCACAAATGTGTGCAGCAGTTCACGCCACACCACCAGCTTTTGGCTTATATGGAAAAGGGGGTTTTACTCTGTTTTGTGCATGAAAATGATGGCCGGATTTCTCGGAGGCAATGGTATACATTGAGTGAGCTTCAGCTAAAAAGTATGCGCCTGAGCTTTCCCCCTGATTTTACCGTCACTCTATATGATGACTTCGAGAGTCAAATAGTTTTATGGGAGCCTTTCTTTTCGCGCATTCCGCGAGGAGCGCCTCTGCCTTATAACAAGATTTTATTTATGTGCATGATAACATTGACGCTATTACGTTGCCGGAAATGGCAAGGGCCTTGCGCAGCAACGATCAAGAACGCGGTTTCAAGCAGAGTCGCAAAGAGCGCAAAGTTCGCAAAGAACAGCAAGGACTTATCCTTGGCGCCCCAGCCCGCCGTAGGGGGACGGCTTGCCGTCCCCTAGTTGTTTCGCTGCAATCGCCGTAAGTGGGGCAAGCCCTACGCCTACACCGAGCGATCCACGTACGGAAGATTGTTACCGCAATATTAACTTTTCCGTCCGTCGGCGAACGGTGTGCTTGGATGGATGCTGCCCGAAAAGGTATGATGAGAATTGGGGAAGAGCCTGTCAGGGCTTTCGATGGGAGGTACGAGTCATGAACGTTACAAACCAGAGGAGTGAACTGCCTGCATTGGCTGAGATAGTCGACGGAGTGCCAGACTTCTCAGGCTGGGAAAGCGCGGTTCTCGAAGTTGTCCAAGACCAGAAACCTGTTTTCCTTCCGGCCACCAATATTCACCTCGACCAGATCAGCTCGGCGTTTGCCGTGGCCTTGCACATGCACCAGCCGGCCATCCCTGCCGGACACGATGGGCAGCTCATCAGCAATCTGCAATATATGTTCGAGCACCCGAACGAAGGGGACAATCACGATGCGGGACCCTTTGCCAACTGCTACAAACGGATGGGGGACATCATCCCGGAGCAGGTCAATCAGGGCCTGAATCCGCGAGTTATGTTGGATTACTCGGGTGCTTTGCTTTGGGGATTGCGCCAGATGGGACGCGGCGACATTCTGGATAATCTGAAGCGTATTACGTGTGACCCTCGCTATCAACCTTATGTTGAATGGCTCGGCACCCTGTGGGGCCACGCGGTCGCGCCCTCGACGCCGATTCCGGACCTCAAACTCCAAATCCTGGCGTGGCAGCACCATTTCGCAGCAATTTTCGGTTGGGACGCCCTGGCGCGCGTGAAGGGATTTTCGCCCCCTGAGATGGCCTTGCCCAATCATCCCGACACTCTATATGAATATATCAAGGCGCTTAAGGAGTGCGGATACCGCTGGATCATGGTTCAGGAGCATTCGGTCGAAACTTCCTCGGGCCAGGCTCTCGGCTACAAGCACGTTCCGCATCGGCTGGTGGCGCGCAATTCAAAAGGCGAGACACTTGCCCTCACCGCCTTGATCAAGACTCAGGGGTCTGACACCAAACTGGTGGCCCAGATGCAGCCCTTCTACGAGGCCAAAACCCTGTCGCGCCAAAATCTGGGAGGAATTTCGATTCCGCCGCTGGTGACCCAGATTGGCGACGGCGAAAACGGCGGCGTCATGATGAATGAATTCGTTCCCGCGTTTTGGAAAGCCTGGCAGGAAATGGCGCAGGCAGGAGGCGGGACGCGGGGAGTTGTGGGGCTGGCAGGCACCGAATACCTGGAACTCATCGCGGCGGCCGGCTGCCGTCCCGAGAGCTATCCTGCCTGCCAACCCGTCGGCCAGCATAAACTCTGGCAGCGTGTTCCCTCCGGGAAGCTCAATCCCGGATCGGTCGAGGAAGCCATCAAGCAATTGAAGCAGGAGAATCCCAACTTCCATATGGAAGGCAGCTCGTGGACGAACGATCGTAGCTGGGTAAAGGGGTATGAGAATGTGCTGACTCCGATGGCTCAACTGAGCGCGCTGTTTCATCAGAAGCTGGACCCGCTGGTGACGAAAGACAACCTTACCCAACAGCCGCGGTATCGCCGCGCCTTGCTTTACAACCTCCTGCTGGAATCGAGCGACTTCCGTTACTGGGGACAGGGAGCATGGACGAATTACGCGCGGGAGATCTTCCGGCGCGGGGAGCAGGTGCTGTACAGCGAGTTCTAGGGTGCTGCGCCCAACACTTCTTTGCATTTAATCAGGCTGGCGCATTTTTGCTGATCCCGACGAGGGTAGGGCAAGCCCTACCCCTACACGTTTTCAGAGCCGTCGGTCATGCCCGTGTCGGCCCCACTCAACGGAACCGCGTCCGGGCGTTTCATGCTATATTGAAAGCTCATGGAAAAAACAGAAAAAGCTGCAAGCGGCGACGACCGCCGCCAGTTTGTTAATTTCGCATTCTACAAGGTGGACCCAGCGTGGCGCCGCCTGCCGGCAGAGGAGCGCCAGAAGGGGAAGTGTCAGTTCCTGGAAGCCGTAACGAAGTGGGAACAGGATATGCTGGTGACTGCCTATTCGCTGGTGGGCATTCGAGGTGATTGCGACTTCATGCTGTGGCGAATTGGCTACGACGCGCTGAAGCTCCAGGAAATGAGCGCGCAGCTTCTTGCCACGGACCTGGGCAAATACCTGACCACTCCCTATTCCTACTTGTCGATGACCAAGCGCTCGGTCTATGTCGATAAGCACGTGCACGAGGGCCAGGAAGGAACTCGCCTCAAACTGGTCCCCGGCCAGTTCCGATTCCTGTTCGTTTATCCCTTTGTGAAAAGCAAAGCCTGGTACCGGCTCACTAAACATGCCCGTCAAGGCATGATGGACGAGCATATCGAAATCGGTCACCGGTATCCCACCGTGCGGCTGAACACCACTTACTCTTTCGGGCTCGACGATCAGGAATTCGTGCTCGGGTTCGAGAGCGACAAGCCCGAGCACTTTGTCGACCTGGTGATGGAACTGCGGCACAGCGAAGCCACCAGTTATACCGTGCGCGACACTCCTACCTTCACCTGCATTCATCGCGAAGTGAAGGAAGTCCTGGACCTCCTAGGAGGTTAGGCGGTGCGACCATGCCTGGCAAACTCAAGTCAACTAAAAAGCCGGTTGGGGTAGCGCGACCCAAGGGCAAACCGAAGACGGCCTATACTTCGCCGGAGCGCCTGCAAAAGATCTTTGCGGCCTTGGACAAACTCTTTCCCCAAGCCGAATGCGCCCTGCGCCACGATAACGCTTTCCAACTTCTGGCGGCTACCATACTCTCGGCACAGTGTACCGACGAGAGAGTGAACAAAGTCACGCCCGGACTGTTTCAGAAATGCCCCACCCCGCAGGACTTTGCGGCGCTCCCGCAGCCCGTTCTGGAAGGGGAAATCCGCTCCACCGGATTCTTCCGCAACAAAGCCAAGAACCTTATCGGAATGGCCAAGAAGCTGGTTGCGGATTTCGGCGGCCAGGTTCCCCGAACGATGGAGGAGATGCTGACATTGCCGGGAGTGGCGCGAAAGACGGCGAACGTGGTGCTAGGGACAGCCTACGGTATACCCACGGGCGTTGTCGTGGACACGCACGTGTTCCGCATCGCGCATCGGCTGAAACTCTCCAATCAGAAGACGCCGGAAAAAGTTGAACAGGACCTGATGAAGCTCGTTCCGCAGGAGCGGTGGATCTCCTTCGGCCATCAGGTGATTTGGTTTGGGAGGAAAATCTGCCAGGCGCGCAAGCCGCTTTGCGCCGACTGCCCGCTCGAGTCGATTTGCGACGCGCGCGATAAAACGTCCTGAGAAAGTCGAGAAGGCACTGTAGGGGTAGGGCTTGCCCTACCCTCGCCGAGGCCAGCAGAAGTGCGGGGACGGCAAGCCCTCCCCCTGCGGCGGGACGTTATCGGCGGATTGGAGGGGTCAGCGGCCGCGGATGACGCTCTAACTTCTCGACTCCTTAACTTCTTGACTCCTCGACTCCCCTTTCGCCATGGCATGGGCTAGCTCCGGCGGAGGAGTGAACGTCACCTTCTCTTCGACCGCTTCAATTTCCTCGATCTGCTCAACTCCTCTTTCCTTGAAGTAAGCGATAACCCCTTGAACCAGATGTTCAGGAGCGGAGGCTCCGGCGGTGATACCCACACACTCGACGTCGTCGAGCCAGGCTGGGTCGATTTTTGCCGCGTCTTCAATCAGGAAAGCGCGCGCACCCGACATTTCCGCGACTTCTCGAAGGCGTCTCGAGTTGGAGCTATTCTCGGAGCCTAAGACCAGAATCACAGCGGCTTCCTTAGCGAGGAGTTTTACCGCCATTTGACGGTTCTGAGTGGCGTAGCAGATATCGTCGCTGGTAGGGGTCGCCACCTTGGGAAAGCGGCGCCGCAACACTTCGAGAATCTCTCGCGTGTCGTCAACGCCGAGGGTGGTTTGGGTGGTAACGGCAACCCGCTCGGGATCCGAAACCCGGACTCTTTCCGCTTCTTCCACACTGCTGACCAGCTGCGTGCAATCCGGAGCTTCACCCATGGTCCCAATAATCTCGTCATGCCCCGCGTGCCCGACAAGGATGATGGACCGGCTCTCTTTTGCAAATCGCGCTGCCTCGGTATGAACCTTCGTGACCAGCGGACACGTGGCGTCAATGACTCGCAAGTGCTTCTCCGCGGCCTGGGTTCGGACTTCCGGGGAAACTCCGTGGGCGCTGAAAATGACCACGGCGCCCGGCGGGACCTGCTCGATCTCGTCTACAAAGACGGCGCCCTTGGCCGCCAAAGTCTGGATGACGTGCTTATTGTGGACAATCTCGCGGCGGACGTACACGGGCGCCTCGAAAAGCTCGAGGGCCGTGTGAACAACATCGATAGCTCGATCCACACCGGCGCAGAATCCCCGCGGCTTGGCGAGCAGCAACTTCCTGAGCTTCATGGCCACTTTTTCTTTCGCTCTCTTCGAAAGGACTGATTCCTCGTGCGCTTCCATGCTAACAGATTCCCGGAGGTGGGTCAAAAGCGGTAGTCTCCTGGTTTCGGCGTAGCACCCCGACCTGTCGGGGCATCTGCCGACCTAAAGGTCGGCGCTACCAGAGAGTTGGAAGGACTGGCTGAGGCGCCGGTTCCGTTTGGTCAGGTGACGATATCCTCGCCGCCGTCCACACGGATGACGTTTCCGGTGATCCAATAGGTGCGGTCGTCCATCAAAGCCACGATGGCCGAGGCAACGTCTCCAGGCGTCGTCAGCCGCCCTCCCGGATTCCGCATCTGGGCGAACTCCGCCAACTTTTCGATGCCGGGGATCTTGCTCGATCCCGGGGTTATGGTGACGCCCGCCTGAATGGCGTTCGCGGTGATTCCGTGCGGCATCAGTTCGTAGGCCAATTGGCGGATATTTGATTCCAGGACCGCCTTGGCAGCGGAAACAGCGCCGTAATTCGGAATTACGCTGTGCCCGCCGGCGCTGGTCATGGCGTAAACCCGGCTGCCGCGCCCGAGCATTTTGCGCCGAAACGCGTCCTGGACCCAATAGACGAGGTTATTCCCCATCACGTCCACGGTCATGTCCATCTGCAATTGAGTCAGTTCATCTTGGGCTGAATCGGCCAGGTACGGCTTCAGTGACCCGAAGGCGACCGAATGGAGGACCAACTTAACGAAATGGCTGCCGCCCTGGTTGCGCCAGTGTTCCTGCATGCGGTCCAGAGCATCCGTGCGCTTGGCGGGGTCGGCGGCATTAATGTTATAGAACTGGACGTCGCGGCCCGCCTGCTGAATGCCGGCAATGACCTGCTCGACCTGCTGCATATTCGATCGCCGATCAAAATGCACACCGAAAATGTTCAGCCCCGCGTGCGCCAGCGCGAGGCTGGTTGCGGCGCCGAATCCACTCGATGCACCAATAATCAACGCCCAGGGCGTAGGTCCTGCATCCGTCATGTTTTTCTCCAAGACCAAAGTATTGTCGATTGATAATTGTCGATGGACGATTGCTGATTGACCATGGCCGCTTACCGTTCCAATCGGCAATCGACCATCGTCAATCGGCAATCAACCCAGGCGCTCCACCGTGATTCGTCGTTCATCGCGGCCCAGGTGCTGAAAGCGAACCCGCAGGCAGGGCCGCGGCGCCTCCTCACCAAACTTTTCGCCCCACTCGATCAGAACGGTTGCTTCCCGATTCAGCAGATCGTCAAGGCCGAGAGTCGCCAGGTCACGCGCACCCTCGATGCGATAGAGGTCCACGTGATAAACCCTGCCTTCGGGCCCGTACTCGTGCACCAAGGTGAACGTGGGGCTTGTCACCTCGTCCTCCGGGACAGAAGCCAGGCTCGCCAAAATCCCTTTCACGAGGGTCGTCTTGCCGCTTCCCAATTCCCCTTCGAGCAACACCGTGCAAGGCGGCTGAACTTCTTTCGCCAACTCGCGCCCAAAGGCGACCGTTTCTTCGGGCGAGTGAGTCACTCGACTCATTAACAAGTGACGAGTGACGAGTGACGAGTGACGAGCAGGAAACTGAGGCTCGTTAGTAGACGCTTCACTCATCACATCTCACTCGACACTACCCTTCCCTGAAAACCTATGCATTGTGCCCCAAAGCAACGACCCGGTTTCACGCAAAGACGCAAAGCACGCAAAGTTCGCAAAGAAGGGCAGGGTCCGGCTCGTCACGCGTCACTTGTCACTCTTCACTGCTCTGTACGCCTTTGGCAACGCTTCGATCAAATCGCCTGCGATGAGTGAAGCCTGCCCCGTTTCTTTTGCCGCCAGGTCGCCCGCCAAGCCGTGCAGGAAGACCGCGGCTGCCGCAACCTCGCTGCTCGGCCTATTGCGATATTGTGCCACAAGCCCTGCCGTGATGCCCGTCAGAACATCGCCGGTCCCCCCGGTGGCCATGCCGGGGTTACCGGTAGGATTCACCCAAACCCTCCCATCGGGCGCGGCCGTAAGCGTCCGAAAGCCTTTCAAGACAAGGTTTACTTGATGCTTGCGGGCAAAGTCACGCGCGGTTTCGACGCGGCGCGCTTGAATTTCCGCTGTACTCACGCCTACCAGGCGGCTCAACTCACCGGGGTGCGGTGTCAATGTGGCGTCTGGCAAGTCTCCCCCGGATTGAAACTGATCCATGCGGCCGTCGAAGGCGTTCAGGCCGTCCGCGTCCAAGACGACCGGGAGGCGGCGGCCGTTTACCAGGGTGCGAACCAATTCGGCAGTTTCAGGAACGGTGCCAATCCCCGGCCCGATGGCCAGCACCGTCTTCCCCTCAAGTAACTTATCCAGCCGCCCGTAGTCGAGGGCTCGCAGGGAAATCGTGCCCGCGTCGGTTTGCGGCAGCGGCACCGTCATGTATTCCATGCCCAGCGATGCGAGGGTCGGTATGGCGCTTTCCGCGGTCGCCACGGTCACCAAACCCGTGCCGGCGCGCAGAGCGGCCTTGGCCGCGAGAGCGGCTGCGCCTGTCTTCCCGACCGACCCGGCCAGAATCAGTACATGGCCGTAACTCCCTTTATGGGAGTCGGGCTTGCGAGGCCGAGCCAGCCACGCAAAGTCCTCGCGGCAGGCTAAATTCAAGAAGAGGTCCGGATCGTTTTCAAGCGCCTCGGGTGGCGTTCCGATTTGCCTGACGACCCATTCTCCCACATGCTCGCACGCAGGTGGAAAGACATGCGCGATCTTGGGGGCAGTGAAAGTGACGGAGAAATCCGCCCGTACGTGCTCTCCGATCTGTTCACCGGAGTCTGCGGAGATGCCGGAAGGCAGGTCCACCGCCACCACCTGCGCGGAAGCCAAGCCCTCGTTAACTTCTCGGATCACTTCGAGCAGCAGGCCACCGAGGGGCTTTGTAAGCCCCGTTCCCAGAAGCGCGTCGACCACCAAGGTGGTTCCTTGCAGGCTCGCTTTGATCGTCTGCCACGCTTCGGGACCTTCGATCACTGCCGGCATCCCGGAATCCGCCAACCGACGGAGGTTCACCGCCGCATCGCCGCTCACCTTTCCAGGAGCCGCAAACAGGAGAACCGTTGGCCTCAGACCTTGCTCGCGCAACAGGCGAGCCACCACCAGTCCGTCGCCGCCGTTGTTACCACGCCCGCACAGAATCGCGACTCGCTGCCCAGCGAGCGGGGCAAAACGCTCCGCGAGAAACTCCACCACGCTGCGTCCCGCATTCTCCATCAACGTCAGGCTGGGCACACCGTAGCGCTCGGTGGTCAGCCGATCAATGCGTTGCATTTGTTGAGCCGTGAGGATCTTCATCTTGTCAGTTGTCCGTTGTCAGTTGTCCGTGGCCCGTGGCCCGTGGTCCGTAGCCCGTGGTCCCGGGGCCAAGAAACAACTACTGGCGACGGACGACGGACAATGGACAACGGACAGCCCCTAGAGCATCCACCCGCCGCTCACGTTAAGAACCTGGCCGGTAATGAAAGCGGCCTCGTCAGAAGCAAAGAATTTAACCGCCTCTGCGATGTCGCGGCCGGTTGCGGGGCGGCCCACTGGAAACCTGGCGTCAATCACCTTCTCTGCTTCCTCGAGCGATAATGCCTTTTCGTCAATGACCGGGGGGTTAACAACGTTCACGGTAATCCCGTGGCGTGCTTCTTCCAGCGCTACGGAGCGCGAAAAGGCAACCAGTCCCGCTTTGGCAGCCGAGTAAGCGGAGATCTTGGCTTGTCCGAAAGCGCGTTCCGCGCCCACCGCTCCCAGGTTAATTATGCGCCCCCAGCGCCTTTGCCGCATTATGGGCAAGGAGAACTTCGTCGTATAAAAGACACTGTAGAGGTTCGAGGCAATAACGGAATGCCATTCCTCCAGGGTTGAATCCACCAGCGGCTTCCATTCGAAAACGCCCACGTTGTTGACCAGGATATCCAGGCCGCCAAACCGGCGCACGATAGCTTCAATCAATTCCGCAACGCGCTTGGGATCTGTGACGTCGGTCGGGAAGACAACGCCTTCAGCTGCCACGTTGCGCAGTTCGTCGGCCACCTTCTGGGCGCCCATTCTATTCGTTCGGTAGCTGATCGCTACGCGCACTCCCGCTCGGCCCAAAGTGAGCGCAATTTCCTTTCCGATGCCACGCGAGGCGCCGGTGACTAAGGCTACTCGATTCCGCAGAGGCAAACTGGAGCTCCCTGAACTTTGATCACTTGATGCAGTCTATCGGAGTCGAAAGTCGAGAGTCAAGAGTCGAGAGTTTAAGATCGAAGACCTTTGGACCTCCCGACTCCCAAACTCTTGACTCTCGACTCTCGACTCTCGACTCCCCCTCACTCCGACGCCTTTGCAACCAACATGGTCATATCATCTTGAAGTTCCGGGCTTCCGGTCCAATCGCTTACGCTGCGGTAGATTTCTTCCGTGAGGGTCTGGGCCGAAACGCTCCGCGCGCGTCTGACCACTTGCAGCAGCCGTTCTTCTCCAAACTCCTCGCCGTAGATATTCTCAGGCTCGGTGATGCCATCCGTAAACGCCACCAGCAAGTCGCCGGGCTGAATTTGAACTTCCGCTTGCTCGTAGGTCATGGGGGAGAAAAGACCTACCACCGTACCCCCCACGTGAAGCCTCTCGACTTTGCCGCGACGGAGCAACACGGGCGGCAGGTGACCCGCATTGGTATACGTCAGGGAGCGGGAGGCAGCGTCGTAGACTGCAAAAAAGAAGGTCACGTATTTTTCCCGCGGCGTACTCTCGTAAAGTTGCACGTTCAGCCTGCTGACGACCTCGGCGGTCGAGAGAGCCTTTGCCTGCGATCCGCCGGCGGACCCGAGGCCATCGTAGAACTGGGCGCGCAAAGCCGACTGGATGGCGGCCATCAGCAGGGCGGCCGAAATCCCCTTGCCGCTGACATCCCCGAGGACGAGGCAAACTCTGTTCTCACCCAGATTGAGAAAGTCGTAATAATCGCCGCTGACGGTGCGCGCTGCCTTGCAAACTCCATAGAGCGCCAAGCCGGGAACTTCCGGCGCCGAGCGGGGAAACAACTGTGTTTGAACTTCGCGCGCGATCTCAAGCTCGCTCTGCATGCGCAGTTTCTCTTCGGACTCCTGCAGGAGGCGCTCTACCGACGCGGTCATGCTGTCGAAAGCTTCACCGAGCGCGCTGAGCTGATCGTTGGAAGGAACGCCGATGCGGTAAGAAAAATCGCCTTTTTTCACCGCCTCCGTAGCCTCATAAAGCTTGTCCACGGCCTGCGTAATGGTGCGCGTCAAGCGCACCCCGATGAGAAGTGCGATGACTTCGATGATGAGGAGTATCACGGCCCCGGCTTTGAACACGACGACGTAGACGTCGGAATACTCTCCTTGCGTTTCCAGCAGGCGCCGATCCAGAGCCATAACCCTCGAGCTCACATAAACGGCGGCGGCTGTGGCCAGCTTTTGTTTTGTGTCACCTTGCCACGAGACAGGATCCAGCGACGACGCGCCAACTACTGTGAAATCTACCAGGCTAGTGGGTTCAGGAAGCCTTAGTCTCTTTGAGTGAAGGCTCGCTAATTGATATAAGGATCCCTGGGCGGTCTCGAACTGCGCGTACATCCTTGAATTCGACGGTGGAACTTCGTTGTGCGCGGACCGTGTGGTCATGATTACGACAGGTCCAATGCCCTCGCCCGCCATGTCAAGCAACTCGGGTGTGAAAGGCTGGGAAAGAACAGTAACCAGATTTCCCGCTGCCGTAGGCACACGCGCGATCGAACGCAAGGCAAGTTGGCCACTGTCCATCACAATCCCTGAGAACTCCTCCTCATTGAACCAGGAGGGAGTTGTCAAAGGGGATTGCACCTTGGTGCCCTGCAAACGAAAAGCCCTGACTTGCGACCCAATCCGCAGAGTTATTTCGAGTCCACGGTAGTTGGCGGCGTCGTCCTTGAATTCGTGTGCGCAGAAGCCCTGGAGTCGAACCAAAGCTTCTTCCGCGCTTGCAGAGGAATTGAAGCGCGCCTCGTGAGCCACGGCACGATTGACGTGCTCAAGCGCGCTGAGGCGCTGGCGCAAGTCTGTGGTGACGAGGAGCGTGGCGAATTGACCGCCCACGATGACGGCGCCGAGCCATAACAGCACCAAGATGAGAAGGATCGGCACAACCGCGATAAACACGTAAGCAACGATCAACCTCCAGCGAAGGCGCCACGGCCGGATCAATGCCACAAGCCGGCCCAGATAGTAAAACAGGCAAACGGCGGCCACGAGCCCATACAGGATCCAGAGCGTCGCTGGAACGCCGCCGGCAAGCCGGCCCACACTCTCCAGGACGGCGCCGCAGGCTAACACCCAGACGGTAAAACGGGCCATGCGGTGTGTGCGATATTCTCGCAGGAAAGTCTTGAGCAGTGCGTTTAACATCAGGAATGGACCGGCGCGTTTTCTTTAGGAACTGCCTGGTTTTGCAGGACACTGCGCCGCCGCCCGTAGCTGAAGTAAATCACCAAGCCGATCACCAGCCACACGACCAGACGAATTTTCGTCATCGGGGAGAGGCCGATGATCAGAGCGCCCGAAAACAGGATTGCCAGGATCGGCACCAGCGGCACCATAGGCGTTTTGAACGGACGGCTCAATTCGGGATGCGTCCTCCTCAGGACCCACACTCCCGCGCTCACCAGCATGAACGCGAGCAGCGTTCCCACGCTGGTCATCTCATCCAGGACGCTCAGCGGAACCAGAGTGGCCAGCATCGCCACAAAGAGGCCCGCGACGATAGAGCTTTTGTACGGCGTGCGGAAGCGGGGATGAATGGCGCTCGCCCAGGGCCACAGCAACCCGTCGCGCGACATCGAATAGAAGACTCGCGACTGCCCCAGCAGCATCACCAGCATGACGGTGGCCAGCCCGCCCAGAGCCCCGATCTCAACCATAAAGGTCGCCCAGTGTTGCCCGGTGACGCGAATTCCCACCACGACCGGATCGGGCACGTTCAGTTGGGTGTAAGGAACAAGGCGCGTCAGCAGTCCTGAGACCAGGATATAGAGGACGGTGCAGATCACGAGCGAGCCCAGAATGCCGAACGGCATGTCTTTTTTCGGATTCTTGGCCTCTTGCGCAGCCGTGGAAACTGCGTCAAATCCGATATAAGCAAAAAACACGACCCCTGCCCCGCGTAAGATGCCCGACCACCCGAAGTGCCCCTGCTCTCCCGTATTGGGAGGGATGAACGGATGCCAGTAATTCGGCCACGCCTTATGGGAGAGCAGAAATGCGGCTGCCAGCGCGATGAAGATGCACACAACGGCAACTTTGAGGATCACAATAGCCGTGGTGAAGTTGGCCGATTCTTTAATGCCGATTACCAGAATCGCGGAAATTGCCACGATTACCAGAAAACCAATGTAGTCATAGGTCAAATGCGCGTGCCTGCCGAAGAGCATGAAATCGGAGTGCGGTATGGGCGGCAGGGCCAAACCAATATCCTTGAGAAAAGCCCGCAGGTGCCCGCTCCAGCCCACTGCCACCGTAGCCGCCCCAAAGGCATATTCCAGAATCAAGTCCCAGCCAATGATCCACGCCACCAACTCTCCCAACGTGGCATAGGAGTAGGTATACGCGCTGCCTGCGATCGGGATCATGGAAGCGAACTCGGCGTAACACAATCCGGCGAAGGCGCAGGCGATTCCCGCCAGGATGAAAGAGAGTAGGATCGCGGGGCCGGCAAACTGCGCCGCAGCCTGCCCGGTAATTACGAAAATCCCGGCGCCGATAATCGCTCCAATGCCGAGCGTCAGCAGATTGAGCGGCCCCAGCGCGCGCCGTAAGCCGTGCTCGGATTCGACCGCCTCTTTCCTCAAGTCCTCGATGCTCTTTGTTGCCCAGATGCTTGGCATTCGATCTCCTTAGAGCAGGAGTCAGGAGTCAGGCCGCCTGACAGCCGACCCCTAACGACCGCCTTTCCGGCTCGTCACTCATCACTTGTCACTCGTCACTGCTCTCTTGCGCCAAAGGAAATAAACAGGAACGCCCAGTGCCACGATGCTCAGGCCTGCAAGGCTACGTCCGGGCTTGTGCGTGAGGAGCGCCCACTCCACAAACGCGGCAAAGCCGATGTAAATCGCGGGGAGCACGGGGTACCCCCAGGCCCGGTAGGGTCGCGGCGCGAGGGGTCGCGTCCGCCGAAGCTGGAAGACACCCGCCAAAGTCAAAGCATAGAACAAAACCACGGCGAAAATCACGTAATCTAGCAACTCGCTATAGGTCCCGCTCAAAGTCAAAAGTGCCGCCCACACTGCTTGCACGCCGAGGGAAACGGCCGGGGTATGGTGTGTCGGGTGGACTTTGGCCACGGACGGAAAGAACAGGCCATCCTTCGCCATGGCATAGTAGACGCGGGCGCCGGTCAGGATCAGACCGTTCATGCACCCGAAGGTCGAAATCATGATCGCTGCTGCCATCAAGGTAGAGCCTCTGCCCCCGAGCATGACCTGTGCCGCCGCCGTCGCAACCCTGTCTTCTGCGGCGTGCTGGATGCCGGAGAATGGCAGGACGCGGAGATAGACCCAGTTGCACGCCACGTAAAGGCAGCAAATAGTAGCGGTGCCCATGAACAGCGCCAGCGGCAAGTTACGCCGGGGATTGACAATCTCGCTGCCCGTAAACGTAACGTTGTTCCAGGCATCGGACGAAAACAACGGGCCCACCAAAGCGACGGAAATGACGGTCAACGTCGCCAGATTCCAATGCACGCCACTCCAAAGTCCCTCCTGGTGTGGAGCTGCCGCCGGATGAAAATACAACCACCAGACCCCCAACGCGACCAACCCCAATAGCGTGGCCACCTTGAGAGTAGTGAAAACATTCTGCACCCAAGCCCCGAGCCGCAGCCCGAATACGTTCAGGACGCTGAGAAAAAGCAACGCAACAACCGCGACCAGTTGTTGTGAGGAGAGCGTTAACGGAACCGTGCGATGAAAAACCGCAATCCGTCCGAGATTGATAAGGAGATTCTGGGTTGAGACCCAGGGTACCAGAACCCCCAGGAACTTCCCGAAGGCCACCGCCACCGCGGCCATCGTCCCGGTTTGAATTATCAGGAATAGGGTCCAGCCGTAAAGAAATCCGAAAAGCGGCCCGAAAGCCTCGCGCAAGTAAATGTACTGACCGCCGGCGGTCGGCATCATGCCTGCCAATTCGCCGTAAGTCACCGCCGCCGCAACAGTCATTACTCCGCTGACCAGCCAACAAAGCAGAAGGAGCCCCGGGGACTGTACTTGACGCGCAATGTCCGCGGCCACAATGAAAATCCCCGAGCCAATCATCGAGCCCATGACGATGGTAGTGCAGTCGTAAAGGCGGAGGCCCTTGACGAGTTCCGAGGACGAGGCCTGGGAAGTCGCGGGTTGGGAAGCGGATGTTGCCATGTCAGGCCAGTTTCATCACCAGAGGAACACCGCGGCTGAGCCGCAATTCCAAATCTCAGATTTCAAATTCCAGAACCAGCACAGAGAGCGGATTCCTCCCTGGAGGGCTGTAGCGCGCCAGGAAAGAATTCACCTGCAATTATATAGAAACGGCGACCCCGGTCTCATGGCATGGAGCTCACTAGCACTCCAAAATGCTCAAGAACTCCCGCGCACGTTCTGCAAGGTCCGGCGCGTCGAGAAGCCCGCCAATCACTGCCACTGAATCTGCGCCTGCGGTAAGCACCTCGCGGGCGTTCTGTGAGCTGATGCCGCCGATCGCCACCAAGGGCTTCGTCGTAGCGCGTCGCGCTTGCCGCAGCCCCTCCAACCCAACCACCGGGTCCGGGTTTTCCTTGCTGGCGGTAGGAAAGATCGGGCCGAATGCAATGTAATCCGCCGTGGTACCGTCCGCTTCGACGACTTGATCCAGCGAGTGGGTGGAACACCCCAGCCACTGCCCGGTGGCGAGAACCCGGCGTGCCAACTCAACCGGCAAGTCGGTCTGCCCCAAGTGAACGCCGTCCGCATCTGCCGCCCGCGCCACATCGGCACGATCGTTTACAATCAGGCGACAGCCGGACTCGTGAAGGAGCCTCCGCAGTTCTGTGCAAGTCTCGTAGAGTTGACGGGACGAAGCGTGCTTGTCACGGTATTGTATAAGCCGCACGCCCACCGAAATGAGCGCTATCGCTGCCGCGGCCGGCGCCCGACCGCCCAACCGTTCCGGGTCGATTATGGCGTAGAGGCGTGGAATCGAGACACTCATAGGCAATAACGAACCGGCAAGCATACACGCCGGGGGCGACAAGCCATCCCCCTACAAGTTGTAGGGGTAGGGCTTATCCTACCCCGGAACGCTAAATGATATCATCGCTGTTCTTGATGAAGCGTCGTAGGAAATGCGTGTCAAACTCCCCTGAGCGAAAATCCGGATCAGCCATGATCTTTTGGTGTATGGGAATACCGGTGGCGACGCCTTCGATGATGAACATTTCGAGAGCCCGAGCCATGCGGGTTATAGCCTCTGGGCGGTCATTTCCGCACACCACCAGCTTGGCAATCAGAGAATCGTAATAGGGGGGGATGACGGACTCGGCGTAGGCGGCAGTATCCACACGCACGCCAATGCCGCCTGGGGCGTGGAAGGCCGTGACCTTGCCGGCAGAAGGAGCGAAGGTTTCCGGATTCTCAGCGCAAATCCTGCACTCAATCGCGTGCCCCAGCAGCGCGATCGCCTTCCCTCCAAAATCCAGATGACCACCTGCCGCAATGTTAATCTGCATTTTAACCAAGTCGATTCCCGTCACCATCTCGGTGACCGCATGTTCGACCTGAATGCGGGTGTTCATTTCCATGAACTGGAGGTTGCGATTCTCGTCCATCAGGAATTCGACCGTGCCGGCACTCGTGTAGCCAATCTTCTGCAAGGCCTCCACAACTTGTAACCCCACTCGTTCCCGAGTCTGCTGGTCAAGCTGGGTGGAAGGCGATTCCTCCACCAACTTCTGGTGCCGCCGCTGGATAGTGCACTCCCGTTCGCCGAAATGCACCACCTTGCCGTATTGGTCACCCATCACTTGGAACTCGATATGGCGAGGCAATGCAATGTGCTTCTCCAGATAAACGTCCGGGGCGCCAAACGAGGCCGCCGCCTCATTCTGGGCGGCTTGAATGGCGTGCGGAAGCTCGTCGGGTGTCCGTACAATGCGCATGCCGCGCCCGCCGCCGCCCGCCGCCGCTTTCACCATAACGGGATATCCCGCGCGCTCAGCTTCTTCCAGCGCCATCGCCTCCGACCGGATCACGTCGGAGCCGGGAAGAATAGGCAGACCCAACTCCGCCATCGCCCTGCGCGCCTGGTTCTTGTCCCCCATCATTCGCATGACGTCCGGACTCGGACCAATAAAGACCAGGTTGGAGGCTTCGCAGACTTCGGCGAAGTAAGCGCTCTCCGCCAGGAACCCGTACCCCGGATGAATCGCCTCAGCGCCGGTGATTTCCGCAGCCGAAATGATGCTCGCAACGTTCAGGTAACTGTCGGCGCTGCGCGGCGGCCCGATGCACACCGCCTCATCCGCGAAGCGCACGTGGAGCGAGTAACGGTCGGCCTCGGAATAGACGGCCACCGTTTCAATGCCCAACTCCTTGCACGCGCAGATCACTCGCAGGGCGATTTCGCCGCGATTGGCAATGAGAATCTTCTTAAACATACGGAAGTTCGAAGATGGAAACTGGAAAATAGAAACTGGAAACTAGAAAATGGGAACGGGAAACGGGAAGAACCAACCCTCGATTTCAAGTTTCAGTGCCAAGTCCCGTCTTCCGTTTTCTATTTTCCAGTTGCCATTTTCCAATTTCCGTTACTTCCCCCGCGCGGGTCTAATCGCAAACAGGGATTGGCCGTATTCCACAGGTTGACCGGTCTCCACGTAAGTGCGAACGATTTCTCCCGCCACCTCCGCTTCCAGTTCATTCATCAGTTTCATGGCTTCAATGATGCAGAGGACCTGACCCAGTTGAACAGTGTCACCAACATTAACGAAAGACGGAGCATTAGGCGACGGGGCCGCGTAAAATGTGCCCACGATGGGGGACTTCATAACGTACAAGTCCTCCGCGGATTCTGCGGGTGTCTCGGAGGCGAGGGGTTCTTCCGCCGGAAGCGGTGCGCTCAGCGGAGCGGCAGGCGCCGCGGGCGACGGCGTAAGTGCGGGCACCGCAGGTTCCGAGAGATAAACTTCTCCGGCACCCGCGCTCGAAGCCACAGAGGTCCCGCGCTTAACCCGGATCTTGGCGCCGTTCTGCTCTAATTCAAACTCAGTCACCTGACGCTCAATCAGAGCGTCGATGAGCTGCTTGATTTCCTTGAGTCCCCAAACCTTCTCGCTGCCTTCGACGCCGCGCGTCGGTTTCTTTCCAGCCATTTTCGTCATTCTCCGGATCGTTCAGCATGGGCGGTTCGCGAACCGCCCCTACTCCGCGATAATCCAGCGATCCTTAGGGGCAGGCGTCAACACTTCCGGACCATCAGGCCCAACCAAGATCGTATCCTCGATGCGAATTCCACCCCAGCCTTTCAAATAAACTCCCGGCTCCACGGTGACCACTTGGCCGGCTTGAAGGCGAGTCTTCTCTCCCCGACCCAGACGGGGCAGTTCGTGGGTCTCCATGCCTACGCCGTGTCCAGTGCTATGGGTGAAAAAGCCGGCCAACCCATGCGCCGCCAGGGTCTTCCTTGCCACTGCGTCGACTTCACCGGTGCGGACTCCCGGCAGCGCCGACCTGACAGCTCTTTCCTGCGCCTCTGCCACAGCGTTGAAGACTCGCCGCACACGCCGGGACGGCGGCCCCAGGTGCACCGTTCGAGTCATATCAGCAGTGTAGTTGCCAAGTATAGCACCGAGATCAAAGACAACCAATTCATTTTCGGTCAATAACTTGCGAGACGGACGCGCATGAGGAAGCGCGGCGCGCGGACCAGAGGCCACAATGGTCTCGAAGGCCGCGCCCTCCGCGCCCCGCTTTCGCATCAGATACTCAATCTCCGCAGCCAGGTCGCACTCGCTGACTCCAGGCCTGGTGATCTCAAGGACTTTCACAAAAACCTCAGCGGTGATTTTCCCGGCATCACGAATCCTTGCCACTTCTTCCTCGTCCTTTACAGCCCGGAGTTTTTCGACCAATCCTCGCGCGGGGAGAAACTTGACACGCCGGCCGGCGTCCTTCTCGAGCCGTGAAAAGTCAGCACAACTCAGGTGCGCCTGTTCGTAACTAATCTGTCGAACTTTATGAGCTTTTAGCCACGACGCAACCGCTTTGTGCAGGCCTTTCCTCTCCTCGATTACTTCCACTCCCCGAGCATCTTCGCGGGCCTCGAGCGTGTAGCGCGGGTCCACCCAGAGAATTCCTTCTTGCGAGTTGAAAAGCGCGATTCCCGCGGTCCCGCGAAAACCGGTCAAGTATGCGATATTGGTCAGATTTGTGATCAGGATGAAAGGAAACCGGTGATCTTCCAACACCGCCCGGAGAGCGCTTTGCCTTTTAACATGCGTGTTGTTCATGGAGAAGTGCCATCGTCAGGGTATGGTAATCCCTGCTCCCGCGTCCTGCTGGAGGATGGCTTGCCTGTTCCTTGGAGTCGTGTTGCCTGCTTGCCTGATCTCTCTAAGCTCTGAGACTTCCGCTCGCGGTTACTTGGGAGGGCGCGAAGGCGCTCTGGAAGGGCGGGGGTTCAGCCCCGTCCGGGAGCCCAACGACTTGGGCCTTTAGGCCCTGAAGCCACGTTCCTTCAGGGGCTAAAGCCACCAATGACAAGCCGTTTTCCGTGGCGGGGCTGAAGCCCCTTCCCACCGCGCAGCAATATAGCGCGAAATTTCGTCAGCAAGTACTACCCGGGCGCCAGGATCCTGGGAGAAACAAAGAATAGCAACTCCTGGTCCGAGTCCTGCACATTCGTCGACTTGAAAAGGTTCCCGAGCAGGGGGATATTGCCAAGCAACGGGATCTGCGTGACGGAGTTCTGGCGCTGAGTCACCGTGACTCCGCCGAACACTACGGTCCCTCCGTCCGGAACGAGCACCTGGGTGGTTGCTTGCTGCATATTAATGCTCACTGCCGCATTCGTGACGATATTGCCAGGTGTGGCGTTTTGCACTTCCAGCTTCAGGAAGATGTGGCCGTCCTCGGTGACCTGCGGCATGGCGGTGAGCTTGAGGGTCGCATCCACGTATTGTACTGAAATGGTGTTGTTGATACTGGTTTGGACCGGAAGTTGAGTACCCTGCTGAACCATTCCTTCGGCGTTGTTCTGGGTGATGATGCTCGGGCGCGAGATCGTCTTTGCCTGGCTGCGAATCTCCGCCGCCGAAATCACCGCATCAATCAGGTAACGCTCTGAGAAGTTGGTAATCGCCACTACGCCGAATCCCGTCGTGGCGTTGGACGGAATCGTATACGTTGGCGTTTGCGGGGTGGGGGGAGTAATGCTGGATCCCGTCCCCGTCTGCGCAGCGCCAGTCGTAGAACCCGAAGTATTCGACGATGATCCTACCAAGGCGGCCGACAAGGTGCGCTGAAAGGTCGAGTTGGCCAGTACGATCCTGGCCTCGATGGCTACTTGCTTGGTCTTCGTATCAAGTTTGGCGATCACTCCCTCGATCTTTGGAATCTGAGAGGCCACATCGGAGATAATGAGCATGTTGGTGCGTTTGTCCACCAGCACCGTACCGCGCGGCGTCAGCGGCCCTGCGCCGGAGTCGCTCCCGGTCCTTCCGGCGCTCCCGGACCAGGTCCTGAAAAGAGTCATGAGGTCGTTAGCGTTGGCATAATTCACGGGATGAAAAATCGTGACCAGCGGGGCCGCCTTCAGCCGCTCGGCAGCCATCTTGTTGGCCGTCTCCTGCTCCGCCATAAGGGTATCAAGCCTGGCGATGCGGAGAATATTTCCTTCTAGGACCTTGCCCAATCCATTGTCTTTGAGAACGATCTCCAGTGCCTGGTCCCAAGGCACGTTGTCTAGAACCATAGTCACAGAACCCGACACATTGGGGTCCACAAGTATGTTCAGCCCACTGATCTCGTGAATAAGGCGGAAGAAATCTTTCAGGTCAACGTCCTTGAGGTTGAGCGAAATCTGCTCACCCGTGTAAGCCGGTGTCTCCTCACCAGCCGTGGCTGGCGATTCCGGAGCGGCGCCAGCGATTGCAGATGGGTTGGAGGCGTTCCTTGCGCTGAACACTTGCGCAGCTTTGTCTGCCTTAGGAGCCCCCGGCGTGGGGTTCTGAACTGTCTGCCGGGGGGCCGCGGCAAAGTCGCGGCGGCTCTCCGCAGCAGGGATCGGAGTGTCGTAGCCAGGTCCCGGTTGATCACGCTTGGCAGCCGTTTCAACGGTTGACGATTCCGAAGCGCTTACGAGGGAGACAGGAGTGCTGTGAGTCGCATCCGGGGCCGGATTAGCGGCAGGCTTACCAGCCTTCTTGTGCGTCGGCGGCGCCGGCGGAGTGGCGCGATTCTCGGTCGCCTCCTTCTTCAGGGCAGCCGCCAGGGCAGCACCCGCTGGGACGGAAGTTCCGTGGGATGACGCCGCTTCCGGGGCCGTCGCACCAGTGACGCCGGTTTCGTGCGTTGAACCCGCCGCGGCCGCCACTGGTGAGTTGGCCGTGGAACGCGGCTTGACCTCAACGCGCATACCACCGTCGGAGGATCGCGCCTCAAATGACGGGTTCCCCGACAGATCGGCGACAATACGGACCACTTCGGGATCCTCCGCTCGGTACTGACTCACCCTCACTTCCTTCACAATTGCCGAAGTCACCGGAATGAGTTGCCTGGGAACCGCGTTGGTCGTCCCCTCAACGTCCACCACCAGCCGGTCCGGATGGTCAAATCGGTAGACTTGGAATTTCGCGGGCTGCGTCGTAGCCACATCAATCGTGACGTCTCCCGCCGGCTTGGGGGTGACCAAGACCTCAGAAACCGACGGCTTCTTGGCCGCCTTGGCGAGAGCAATCGGCTGGGTCGCCCCCGTCTCCGAAACCTCTGTTGGGCGGCTCTCGGGCGCGCGCGGCGTTGCCAACAACAGCCATGACGTCGCCAAGCATAGGGTGAATAGTCGTCTCATCTTCCTTCTCCAAGAGCGGAGCCCAGTTTGATTTCCACTTCGCGCGTAACCACCCGGCCCTGAGCGGTGAGTGTGTTCTCCTTGAAGTAAATAGCCGCCGGAGTGATCTTGCTAACCACGCCGTTGTAAACGGTATCGTTGACTCTCAGGAAGTAAGCCCGTTTCGTATCATTCGTAACTACCGCGATCATTTCGTCGGCGGGCTGCTGGCGTACGATCCCTTCGAGCCGCAGGCCCGAGATCACCAGTCCGCGAGTGCCAGCCGGCAACCGTACAGGATCGAGTGCCGAATGGTCCGCCGAGCTCGGCGCCACCCAGGCTTTGAATGGATCCCGGTGCCCGGGCGCAGAAGACGACTCCCTCGGAGTCGCGGGCTTGGGGGACTGGACAGCTACTCCCTGCCCTGCTCCCGAAGCGGCTCCTGACTTTGCAGCCGCCGCGGAATTGTGGGCGCCCGAGGCAGATGGAGTCTTTGGCAATCCGGCCTGACCTGCCTTTGTGGTCGATGGGGATGCCGCCCCCGGCGATGAGGTGCCGCCGCCGGCCTTGGCAGGTGAGGTCGCGGCTTTGGGGGCAGGCTTGTTGGTCGCGGGCGTCTTTTCAGATGGGGCCTGCCCGGGGCAAACCCCCGTTATTGCCCCCATCAGTACAAACACACAGACCGCCAGGGTCGCGCGCCTGAGCTCAAGTCTGCCGTTAGACATAGTCCTCGTCCTGACCTACCTCTTGGGTGCTGCTGGGGCCGCGTTTGAAGCCGCGCTGAAGTAGCTGGTCAGCACGCAATTCGCGCCCACCGTTTCGTCGGCACTGATTTTGAACGATCCCATACCGCCCCCCGCCGGGGGGCCTAAAGTAAGACCGGAAACGCTTATGATGCGCTGTTCATGAGCCAAGTGATCGAAAAAAGCCAGTAGTCCGTAGTAAGTTCCGTCGATCCGGAGGTTGAACGGCATCTCGGTGTAAATATCCCTGTGCACCAGATTCTGCGGTATAAAAGTGCGAACGTTGATGCCGGCGGCTTTGCCGTCGGCGAAGACCATCCTCAGGAATTCGTCCGTAGCCTGCTCCTCCGGGACGATCGACTTGAGCGTTTCGAGCTGCTTCTCCAGCTCCGCGATACGATTCAGGTACTCGGTCCGTTCTCGCTCGATCGTCCGGTTGCGCAAGTTCTCGACCTTAAGCCTCTCAATTCTGGCCTGCAGGGCATCTCGTGCTTCCTGGACGGGGAGCACCAGGAAATAGCAAACCGCTCCTGCCAGGATTACCGCGATCAAGGCAAAAACCCCGCCTTGCGCAATCACCGGAAGCTCACCGAACGTTTTGGGCATCGCCATTGCGCTAGTCCGCTTACAGTCCCCTTGGCAATCTCATAGCGGCGGCTCGCGAGCCGCCCCTACTCTCTTCACATTCCTGGCCGCCGAGGGGTGGCCGCCCCGGCGCTAGCCTGGGTGAGCGTCGAGACCCCAGAAGGCGGTTTATAGGCACAGTCCAGATTGAACTTGTAGTTAACTAGATTCGGCTTGTCGTCTTCGTAGAATTGTCGGAGCTGAACGTCATCGAAATACCCGCAAGTTTTCAATAAAGCCAGCAGGGCCGCAACCGAATTAGCAGACCCCGCTTGCCCCTGGATCGTCACCCGGCCCCCCTCATGGGTCACCGAAGCAAAGAAAAGGTCCGTGGGAGTTCTCGCAACCACATCGCCCAGGGCGCTCATGAATTCCGTCGGGCCCAGGCGGTTGGTTTGAAGCAGTTGCACGGCTTTGACTCGCTGCTCCAGTTGCGCTCGCGTGCCTTCGTATCGGGTGATCTCTTGCCGGACAGCCGCCAGGCGCGTCTGCTCGACCTGCTGTTTCTTGAGTTCCACATTCAGCTTGTCAATCGACCCGTTCCAAATCAAGTACAAGAGACCCACGATCCCAAAACTCACCACGAAGGCGCCGAGAAAAATCCACACCGGCAGCATCGACTTCTGTGCAGGCGCCGCAGCGGGCTTAGCCTTCGGCTTCGGCGCCGCCAACCCCAACAGGTTGATCTTAATGAATGACATGGTTAATCAAAGCTCCTCAGCGCCAGCCCTGTCGCCACGCATAGACTGGGAGCAATGTCTTGCAACAAAGCTTCGTCGAACTTTCGCGAATCTACTTTAACCTTTCGAAAAGGATCGATGATTTCGACCGGAACACGAAATTCCTCTTTCAATTGGTCCACCAAGCCTTCGATCGTGGCCGTCCCTCCAGCCAGGTAAATCGCCTGGGTGTTATCCGCAGAAGAGGTCTGCCGGAAGTAGTCGAAAGTCTTCTGAACTTCCAGCATCAGGATCTCCGAGACGGAGCGAAGAGGAGGAATCTTTTGTTCGCGCGTTATGCCGCCAACTTGCTGACCCTGCTTCAGCTTCTCCGCATCTTCGTAATTCAGGTCGAGGTCTTTCTGCAGAATGTCCGTATACTGATTGCCGCCGACGGAGACATCCCGCGCAAACAACGGAAATTCTCCCCGTCCCACAACAATGTTGGTAATACTGGCGCCGATATTGAGCAGGGCGACGATCATTTCTGGAGGAACTTCGTAGTTTGCACAGAAGGCGTTGAACACGGCAAAGCCGTCGTAGTCCACGATAAAGGGCGTCTTATTCGCCTGGTTCACGACATTCGTGTGGTTGAGAATCTTCTCGCGTTTTGCCGCCACCAGCATGACATCAGTTCCCTCTCCCGAGGCAGAATCCCCCAGCAGCTGGTAGCTCAGGTTCACATCCGAAATGTCAAACGGAATGTGCTGCTGGGCCTCGTAGGGCATGACCTCACTCAGGTCCTCGTCGCCGGTCGCGTTGACGGTGATTCGCTTCACGATCACCGAGTGCCCGGAAACCGAAGTCGCCACATTCCGGGTTTTGATTTTGTTGCCCTCGAAAATCCTTTCGATAGCGGCAGAGACCGTGAGGGCATCCATGATCGCGCCGTCCACCACCGTGTCCTGTCCCAGAAGCTCTAAGCCGAAGTTGACCAGTTCGTAGGAATCTCCGTGCTTCTTGAGCTCCACGACCTTGACGGCGCTCGACCCGATATCCAACCCCACCAGGCCCTTCGCTTTCCCCATTCCAAACATCCGCTTTGCTCCCTACTGATCCATAAGGCGTTTCTTACGCGTCGGACGGTGATTGGACTGTGTGCTCTGCAACTCCATCCAGCGGTCCAGAAGCGTTTTCTTGAACTTCCACCTGTTCCCTAGTTTGAAGGCGGGAATCCTCTCATCGAAAACGTACTTGTATAGCGTTTCGCGAGAGACTCCCAAGTATTCCGACGCTTCCCGGATATCCATAACCTCTCTGGTTTCTACCATACGCTGAACCCCGCAAATTAAGTTCTCTCACTGATGGCTTCGGAAGCCGAGCCCCTCAGGCAAAGGAATAGTCGCACTCTCCCGGGTCTATGCATATACTCCCTGGGCTCCTGTGCTGTCAACATGTATTTGTGGGGTTTATGGGTGGTTCTTCCAGAGTTCTTAGGTGTTTTTCCCATTGTCTTCGGTGAATCATACAAGATCTTAGGCTGTGCGCCGGTACAACACAATGTATACGGCCACTGGTTTCCGCGATCTATAGTACTTCCGTGCTGTCGTTCCGGGCGCGCAACAACTCCTTTCACCCCAGCACGTAGGCTGTTACCTGGCCGACGTGATGGGCCACTCCACATCCGGTACGCCGCGCCACCCCAGTTTCGCTGCCGCGCCAATCCTGCGAGTTGACGCGGTGGCGGGGTGGGTATATACCTGCCTTGTACCGAAGTCAAAACGGATACGACGCCTTCTATGCCGTCCGTTTCTGTCAAAAGCCGCCTGCTGCTGACCGGCCTGTCGATCTGGCTGCTTACGGTCTCGCCCGCCAAAGGGCAAGAACCCTTGAGCGCCGCCGATGCGGAGCGGGTCGGACGTATCTTCGACCTCGAACGCTCTCCTGGCCCACTGCATTGTTCAATCCAAACGCAACGGCCCAGACTCGACTTTGCGTTTCGGTTCGATCTTGGGTACATCATCGGTTGCTCGCTTTCCGCATTCGCAGGGCGCGCAACTGACGTCTTCATCTACGCTCGAGTCACGCCGGACGGCGGCCGGCCCGTTCTGTTCGGCGAGGACTACCGGGTACCGGAGGCAACTGATTTGACGAAATCCGGCCAACTGAAACAGGGCTTCCAGATGAGTGGAGGATTCGCAGTCGGAGAGGGGCAGTATCGAGTGGAAGTCCTGGTCATGGACCAGCAAACGGGCCGCACGTCGCGCAAGAACTGGCTGGCGCGGGTGGGGCACGCCGGCGGCAAGCAGGCTGTGCAAGTGGCCGTCTCTCCCGCAACCGTCATCCCCATGGGAGTTCGGCCGTCGCCCATCACCATGGATAAAAGCGGCAGAGGCTTACGGCTGGCGGTTTTACTGGATGCCGCGCCCACGAACCCCGGAACGCCAGCGCTACGCGCCTGGGATCGAGCGTTCTTGCTGGGTTCGCTGTCCAGCTTGCTGAAGCAGATCCCCTGTGCCTCGGTTCGCTTGAGGGCCTTCAATCTTGATCAGCAAAGAGAATTGTTCCATGAGGACGAATTCGATGACGCAGGGTTCGTGCAACTCGCCGCGTCACTTCGCACGCTGGAACTGGGAGCAGTCTCCTACCGCGTGCTGCAACAACAGCAAGGCGGGCTCGAGCTATTGATGAATTATGTTAATCAGGAGTTAATAGCCCGTGATCCGGCAGATGCCGTCGTAATTCTTGGGCCGCGGACACGCTACTCCGCAGACATTCCCCGCGCTGGGCTTAAGGAGCGCGAAACCCACTATCCGCGTTTCTTCTACTTCGAGTACTTCTCCAGCACCCTCCGGTTCAGTCAACTCCCGGATGTCGTGAGCAGTCTTACGAAACGTCTGGACGGAACGGTTTGCGCTATTTACTCTCCAGGCGACCTTGCGAACTGCGCGCAGAAAATGTTGACTCGTGTCCAACCGCAGCGAGAGCCTGCCCCTCCCGGCCGTTGGCCCGCGCGTCCCGCGCCGAACCCTTAGACCGTCGGGCGGCCGGCATCGCAAGTGAAACTGCCAAGCTCAAGCACCGGTGCCGCGCTACTCGATGCTGAAACCGGCGCTGGTCGACGCTGAGCTGTGGGTGAGGGCATCGGCGACAGTCACCTGCATCGTATATTTGCCGGGGGCGAACCGATTCAAATCGAACTGTTTGAGGACGAGGAGGCGGTTTTGCGGAGGGCGGAGGGTCAGTTCTTCCGCCGTCGGGGGAGCACCGGCGCCGGCAACAGGCTTGATCGTGTAGGAGGCCTGGAGCTTTCGGCCTAGGCCAGTTGTGTTGGCCAATAGGATGCCGTAATAGAGGGTGAGCTTGTCGCTGGGGGCGAAGCGGGCGGCCACGGGAAGCTCAATCTGAAAGTTCTCTCCCCGCAGCGGGTCTCCCGGATCGCCGATTCCCTGGGCGGGGACTATAGAATTCGAGAGCAGCAGGCTGGTGAGCGCCGGCCCCTCGCCCAGGTTCGGAGCGGGCCGGGAGGCGAGGTCAGGGTTCGGCGCCGGTGGTGGGGTTGACGGCACGACCTCGCAGTGCCCTTGGGCCACAGTCCCCGAGGGAAGTTGAAGTATGCCTTCGACGGTCAAGGGTTTCAGTTCCGGCAGCGAGAGCCGCGCGCTGATGTCGAGATTCCTCTTGCGGAATTCTTCCCACTGCTTGCGAGTGAGGTCAAGGGTCAAGAATCGCTGGTACACGGAAACGGGCTGGCCGCTCGAGTCGCGGGCCAGCAGCACAAGCGTGACCCCTCCACGGTAATGGTCGCTGACGCGCTCCAGTGTGACCATCCTGGCCGGCAGCGATACCCGCACCGGGGCGGTAAACTTTCCGTCGGGGGCGAAGAGCGCCACGGCGTTCAGGGCCGGGGCGAAAGCGGGACGCAGGGAACCGTTCGCCAGCGCCGCCACCAGTTGCGCCGCCGCAGGCGTCATCATCATCTCCTGTCCCGCCGGAATAGCCCAGTAGCCTTGCCTGTAGCGCACATGCAGCCCGGGCGCGAGCGCCTCGACCTTGAGGGGGCGAAAAGAACCGTCATAGTGGGTGTCCGTAGGCTGGTAGACCAGAGTGTAGAACTCGCGCAAATCGCGGTCCACGCTCTCCAGGCCCGACAACAGGTCGTTTTGATTCTTGATCATCAGCCCGCCGGTGGCCACCGCCACTTGCCCCAGGTCTTCGTGCCGGGAGTCGGTTCCTCCCATGTGCGCGGCCCAGTCAAACTTGCTCAGGCCTGTCGAAGCGCGATCGTAGTCGCTCCAATTGGCCATGCGGAACGACTCGCGCAGGCCCGAGGTGTCGGGCGGGCTGGAGTTCGCCGCGTCGTAATACTCGGCGGCCAACCCGCCCGCATCGATGACGTAAAACGCCACGTTGGCGCGATTCGCCGCATCGACCACGGCCTGCATTTCCGGCTCAACCTCCGGCGAATGGAGGAAACCCTCCGAAAAAACCACCACGTTCTTGCGTCCCGGAAGGCTCTGATAGGCTTGGGCGAGGGCCCGCAAAGCCACCAGCACCGCGCGGGCCTGAAGCGCAGACTGACTCCACAGGAATTTCATCAAAGCAGCCAGCTCGATCTTCTCCATCTGGACTTGCGCGGCCTGCGCTCCTGCCCCCGGCCCCCCGCCACCCGCACCGTTTCCGGGCGCTGCGGCAGTAGGGCCGACGCCGAGAGTTGAAGAAGCCTGAAGCCCGTAAATCTCCTGGTTGAGGTCCTGAATCTCCTGCTCCGTCTCCAGGCGCGCCTGGGTGGTGAGCCGCCCACCCGGAGTGCGTCCGCTCAGGCGGTCGAGGGCGATGAGAGCTTGATTCTTATCTTTCGTGAAGGCCAGCGCCAAATGCAAGCTCTGATCAATGCCGTAGACCGCAATATAATCGTCCGGGGCGACGTCCTTCTGTAAGTACTTGGAGGCAGCATCGCAGGCGTGCTTGATATGCGCAGGTTGGAGGTCTCCGAAGTCCAGAACCAGCGTGATGAAGTGAACGCCGGCGAGATCGCGCGCCTCGCGTTCCCCAGGCTTGGAGGGCGCTGCGGGGGGTAGGGGCGGCTCGCGAACCACCCCTACGTCAGTAGCGCGGAGTTCGGGTGGCCGAGGAGCCGCAGCCGGGGTGATGGGCGGAACGAAGGTCACGATCTTTTGCAGCCGGTTGTTCTCGTAGACCGCGAAATCAGCTGCTGTAAGACCGGGCACCGGCCGGCCTTTCTTGTCAGTGACGATGACGTCCACGACAACCGAAGGGGCCTGCACCCTGATAACCGGCTCGCCTTGCGCGCCGGCCGCCTGCCCGCTTTCACCAGAAGGCGGCTCGGCATTTTGCGGATGGGTCATCGCGCGGCAGGGAAGAACTGCTGCGCCCGTGGCCAGCGTCACAGCCACCCAAAGCAGGCTTCGAACCGAGAAACAAATCCACAGCGAGCGACTGCTTGTCATCGTTCTAGCCTTGCCTTGCGGCTTCGGAGCTTCGGTTTGTTTGCCCAAATTGTGCAGTTTTAGCTCCATTCAGGCTCGAATTTGCGCTAATTCGTGCACAAAACGCGCATGGTTTGCACCACTCAAAAAAGTGATGTGCTTTGTTTTCAGCCACTTCATGGCTTCGTTCCCACTATTTTCCATTTTTTGTAGTTCCCTGCATTCCCCATAGCCGGGACCCTACTGCTTTCCCTCGTGACTCGGCGCGCCCTGGCACTCGCTCGCGACAATGTGTCCAGAATATGACCATCATCGTAGGCTATCACAAGTGCGCGAGGTTGTCAAGCGGAAAATGTGGAATGGAGGGACGAACTGTCCGACAGCGTCGCCGGTGGCACAACAACTACCAGGCCTTGCAGATTGCTGTGACGGACTCCCCCTCACCCGCCCTCGTACCTCGGGCGCCCTCTCCCCCGAGGGGGCGAGGGTCGGGGCACGTCGTCCCCCAATACGCGAGGACTGGGGCACATCGTCAGGCTTTTCGATAGAGATGTGGGATCCTCTCCAACGCTGCGAAGGCTGCGACATTGGACCCTCTCCCCTTTGGGGGAGAGGGTGCCCGAGGTACGAGGGCGAGTGAGGGGGTGCGCGCTTCAGTCACTTTGTCGAGGTTCTGCGGCACCCCATCCGACTGCGGAGTTCCCCAACCTAATTGGCTCCGCTCGCAAGCTCCAGTTCGGTATACCCTGTGGTGAGGCTCATAGAAACCTGGTTGCCTTGCAGTCCCACAGTCATGGCCTGGAAAGGATTTGGCTTGCCCGGGTTCTGGCTGTCCCATGCCATCTGTTGCACCAACTTTAGCCCGTCGAAGACTTGGCGCAGGCTCGCGGCGGAATCCGAAGACTTGCAATCCATTTTCAAGCCCAGGGTGACGCTATCGGCGGCGGCCACGCTGTAGGTGAGGGAACTGACATCGCCAAAGACTTTCTGCCAATCCAATTTCACGCTCCCTTGATTCGGCATCCAGCCTCGAAACCAATCGGCTATGGCAGGACCCACGGCCACGCCCCAGATGGGCGCGTCTTTATCGGCGCGTTCCACCAGGCCCGCCATGCGGCTGTCTGAGCCGATGCTGGGTACCTGGCCGCTACGTGCCTCGAGCATCGCGGTGAGCGCCGTAAGGGACCCAAAGGCTCCGACAGAGTCCTGGAGCACCACAACACAGGTGCCGGCGATTCCCGCCTCGAGGCAGTAGGCCTGCTTGCCGGCTATGGCATTGGGCGCCATATTCCGCTCCTGGGCGCTCTCCGCAATCGCCTGGGCGCCGAAGTTGCCTGTCGCGAAACCGTACAACGCCATTTCCGCACTGCCGGGCTGCCACCCGAGGACCAGCCCCGAAATATCCGCCTCGCGAATTCCCAGTTGCCCCAACTGGTCAACCAGCTTGCGCAGCTTCGGTCCTATGTAGCGCTGGCGCAGGCTGGCGTAATTAGGGAGCCCACGCAGTTTCCCGGGGTTGGAAAACTCCAACCGGATCGTCTGGGTGGGAAATCCGTTCAACGCTTCCTTCACTAAGTCCTGAGCCGGGGCCGAGGCGGGCAAAGCCAGCATCGTCAAGGCCAGCAGGCCAAGCAAAGAAACAAGCTTTATACATAGCTTCATATTCATGAAATCTCCTCGTCGGGCAGGCGCGGTTCGTGAACCGCCTTCACGTGCTCCCAGTAACGCCATGTTAGTTCGATGCGCGCGCACAACCATGCGTCTACTCGTAGCGGTGGTTCGCGAACCGCCCCTGCTCCGGGGATCATAGCAGAATATTATTTAGACGAAGTGAAAAAGCATTCGGCTTGTGTTAGAATGGCCACCAGCGTAGGACTAGTGATTCGGTCGCGCCGCAGTGTCGATCAGTTCGGGACGCGGGCGAGAGACCACGCGTTCACACCTGACGACCTTCGAGATCCCCTCCGGAGACCGATCTGTGCGGCCTTGTTTAACCTCCAGGTTTCGCCTCGACGCAGCGGTCGTGCCGAGACGCGGTAAGGAGGCCACCATGTTCGAGTTGGTCAACGAGGAAAAAACGGAGCCCAAAGACGGGAAGGTGCTGCTCGAGAAGATTGGCCTGTTCCTAGCGGCGTTCGTTGTCCTGGGTGGGGTAGTTTACCTCTTTGCGTTCTATTCAGCGCACTAGGTTTGAGGAGGCAGGGGAAATCGTTCAGCCACCAGGCTTAGAGCCTGGGTGGAGGTGTGTACCCTGCCCTCCAATTGCGCATCCTCCACAGCCTGAAAGATTTCCTTAAAAATCGGCCCCGGTCTGTAACCTTGCGCAATCAGGTCGTCGCCTCGCAGGAGAGGCGCGGGGCGGACTGTCTCCGGCGGGGTCTCCTCCAAGAGACGCTTGGCCATATCATAAGTGCTCAGATCGCCGTGGCTCGACAGGCAGTCCAGACGATGCAGTTCGAGGTGCTCGGCAAAGCCGGGCAAGCGCAGGAAGCGCAGTTGGGTTGAACGGCGCATGCGTGGAAAATCCATGAAGCGCAGGTGGTGCCGAACCAGTTCAACCACTCGCTCCGTATCACGAGAAGGAAGTCGCAGGCGGCCCAAAATTTCCTCCGCCATCTTGGCGCCCACCTCGACGTGATTATCGAAGCGGATTCGTTCGCGCACGGAGAATGTGGGGGGCTTGCCCACATCGTGAAGAAGAACCCCCAGGGCCAGAGTGGGCGTGGGCGAGCGCAGGCCGTCCAGCATCATCATGGTATGGACCCATACGTCTCCCTCGGGGTGAAACTCGGGAGGCTGGGCCACCCCTTGCATTCGCTTGACCTCCGGCAGCACCTCCTGAAGGAGGTTTGTAGCGTCAAGGAGCTCAAGGCCCTGCCGGGGATGGCCCTCGGTGAGGATTCTCAGGATCTCGTCGCGCACGCGCTCCGAACTCACCTGGCGGATCTCCGCCGCTTGCGTTCGAATGGCTTCCGCCACACCTGCGTCAAGAGTGAACGCCAGGCCCGCCGCAAAGCGAACTGCCCGCAGCATCCGCAGGCGGTCTTCGCTGAAGCGTTCGTAGGGATTGCCGATGGTACGCACCCGCCGGGCATTGATGTCGGCCTGACCGCCCACATAATCGAGCAACTGTTCCTTCACCGGATCGTAGAGGAGGCCGTTGATGGTGAAGTCGCGCCGCAGCACGTCTTGCTGGGGAGTTTTTGAGTAGCGAACCTCGGTCGGGTGGCGCCCATCGGTGTAGCGTCCGTCACTGCGGAACGTGGCCACCTCCACATTGCCTTCGGGACGCGGCACTAACATCACGCCAAATTGTGCGCCCACGCCAATGCTTTCCGGAAACAGTCGCGCAACTTGCTCGGGTGCGGCGTCGGTGGAGATGTCGTAGTCCTTCGGCGTTAAGCCCATCACGTCGTCGCGAACACTGCCACCCACCAAAAAGGCTTGAAAGCCTTCACTGCGCAACCTCCGGAGAATATCCACAGCCGCTTGCCGCTTGGCGTCCATGTATTCTATTAGACCCGATGCGTGCCCGGGCTGCAAGCGCCATGGAGTCACAGCCAAGCCGGCAAGTGTGAAATAGCCCTTTCTACTCGGCGACTCTGAGCGTTATAATTGCGCCCGAATGCGCTTCTTGATGCGAAAGAGCCTGTTTTTCCTCAGCCTCACGTCGTCGCTGACGATCGCCCTATTGCTAGCAGCATCGGGTCAGTGCTCGACCAACCGCGCCGAAACCAGTTTTCCCTCCGATACAAAGCTCCCGGCCCCCTCAGAACTCCGGAGCCTGCTTGACGCAGTCTGTCCTGGCAGGGTCGTAATGGGAAACGGCGCAGGGTGCCAAGGGCACTGCCCAGAGTACACGGACCTCCGTGGTGAAGATATGACGTGGAACGTCACCGGTGTGACGCTAGGGCATTTTCTTTCGCCGACGAGCGACGACATTGCGCTTTCGGTGAGCGGTTGCGAGCCACACTCTATGAATTTCGGCGGGACGGTTCTGCTCACAAGGCGTTCGGGCCGCTGGTCAATGCTCTGGTACAAAGCTGGTGTCGATACGTCCCGCTGTCACAAGGTTTCTCTGCGAGACCATCGCGAAATTCTAGTGTGTATAGGGGAATACGGAGGCCAAGGCAACCTCTGGACTTCACTGTATGTGGAGGATCTTGGCTCGCCGAAACCTGCGCTGATGGCGGGCGGCAGCGAATTCTTTACGGCATATGATAACACTCTGACCTGTGGGCAGTCAGAGAGTGGGATGTTTCCGCTGATCCGTAGCCACATCCATCACGTGGAGTTCGTGGATAGCGCCAACGGCGACCCGCCGGCGATATGGGTTTCGGCTTCTTACGGGGAAAAAGCAACGACACCAGCCACCGTGAGCGCATGCGAGAGCAAACAGGCCGGGGACCTGCCAGAAACGCGCGATCATCGAATCGAATTTATCCTGAATGGACACGACTACAAGCCAGCGCCATCCAGTGCTGGGGAAGCTCGGATTTTCGCGCGCCGGGACGCGACCCGGTAGACCGAGGACGAACCGAATTCAAGTTTTGCCGGGGGCGTGCCGATAGAAGGACCAAACGGCAACTCCTGCCGGCGACGCGATACGTCCCTCGCCTTTGCGACGCCGAGACCTTGGCGGAGAGCGTGTTAGGAATAGGACTGATGGGCTCCATTTGATAATCGACGCTGGCCGCCAAGGCACCCTCCTTGGGAAGAAGAAGGCAGTGGGCAGTGGGCAGTGGGCAGTGGGCAGTGGGCAGTGGATAGTCCGCAGCAGACATTAAGAATCTCAAACTCCAGATTTCAAGAAAAGCTCGAGGTGTCGCTAGGGTCTACTCCAGCATCATGTTAACATCATGAGTCGCAGTCATTCGTGCTCAGGCTGGGCTCACGTCACCGGAGTGAGGCGGATTCCGCCCGTTGCAGCAATCACTGGAGCGAGCGGGTGATCTGCTGAACGCAGACATAGATCTCGCAGACGATGAAGCCAATGAAGGTTGCCCAAAACGCGATCATCACTTGCTGGTCAGTCCTCTTGGTGCTCCCTGGTTCACTTCAGGCGCAGACCGCGCTGAGTGGCCCCGATGCCTTGAAATCGGTTCGAAAGTTCGTACAGGATTTCTATGGTTGGTATTTCCCAAAAGCGCTAGAATTCCAGGATTCTGTGGATCTCGCCTTGAAGGATAGGGCTTACGTGTTTAGCCCAGAACTTTTTAAAGAATTGAAGGAAGACACTGACGCGAAGGCCAGGTCTCCCGGACACGAAATGTACGTATTGGGCTCCGATCCTTTCTTTGACACGCAAGAACCTCTCGAGCGCTATGAATTGCGGCGGATCACCAAGAGGGGACACACGTACTTTGTGGAAGTGGTCGGCGTATACCCGGTCAGGCCATTTGAAGGACCGGGTAAGACACAGGAAGTTATAGCTGAAGTGGAACGAAGGAGTGGTCACTGGGTCTTCACTAATTTTCTATCTCCATCGGTAGACACACAATTTGGCGACACTCCGAATTTGTTGGAAACCCTGAGGTCAAACAGGAAAGACCGCGAGCGGGAAAAACAAGACACTCGAGCAAAGTAGCTCCCGGTTGCGTTCCTTGGCCTGTCGCGGAAGCGCAGCGCGGTTTTCTGTAACTTTCAAGAATTAGGTTTCATTCAACATGTCCAACATCCGAGTTCGTTTTGCACCTTCACCGACAGGTTACCTGCACGTAGGCGGGGCCCGCACAGCGCTTTACAACTGGCTCTTTGCGCGGCACCACGGCGGCGTGTTCATTCTGCGCATCGAAGACACGGACGCCGACCGTTCCAAACCCGAGCTCAGCCAGGCAATTCTCGAGAGCATGAAATGGCTGGGGCTCGATTGGGATGAGGGGCCGTTCTACCAGTCCGAGCGGCTGGAGCGCTACCGTGAAGTGGCCGCGGACCTCGAGCGGCGCGGTCATGCCTATCCGTGTTTCTGCCTGCCGGAAGAACTCCAGGCCAAGCGCGCTCGGGCAGAAGCAGAGAAGAAACCTTGGAAATACGAAGGAACGTGCCGCAACCTCTCCGACGAGGAACTCCATCAGCGGCGCAACGCGGGGCATCCCTGGGCGCTCCGGTTTAGAGTTCCGGCCACAGGCCGCACGAACTTCGACGACCAGGTCTTCGGCCGTGTTGAGCACGAGAACCAGGAAATTGAAGACTTTGTTTTGCTGCGCTCGGATGGTCATCCCACTTACCACCTCGGCGTCGTAGCCGACGATCTCGACATGGCTATTACGCATGTGGTGCGCGGCGCCGACCACCTCTCGAACACGCCCAAGCAGATCCTGGTCTACCGGGCGCTGGGCGCGCCGGAACCGCAATTCGCGCATTTGCCCCTGATCCTCGGTCCGGACAAACAACGGCTGAGCAAGCGCCACGGCGCGACTTCCGTGGGCGCTTATTGCGATATGGGCATCCTGCCGGAAGCCTTGGTGAATTTCCTCGCCCTGCTGGGCTGGACACCAGCCGATCAGAAGGAGATCGTCCCAATCCAGGAGATGGTGAAGCAGTTCGAGCTCACAGCCGTTTCCAAATCAAATGCCGTCTTCGATCCGGAAAAGCTCGCCTGGATGAACAGTGAGTATCTCCGGCATCTCCCCGCTGAGCACCTGCTCAGGCTGGCTGAAGAGGAGTTGAAATCCGCGGGGCTCTGGAAGGAAACGTTCACCGGCGCCGAACAAGAGCGCTTCGAAGTTTCCACCCGCCTGCTGCAAACTCGTGCGCGGAGCGTCAAAGATTTCTCAGTGTCCGGACGCGCGTTTTTCAGCGACGATTTCGATTACGACGCCGAAGCGCAGAAGAAATTCTGGAAGGATGCAAGATTACCGGAGCTGCTCGACGAGATGGCATTGCGGCTTGCCGATTCGACATCCTTTGATCTCGCAGGGACAGAAGCCACGCTGCGGGCGCTGGCGGAAGAGAAAGGCGTCAAGGGGGGCGTGCTGATCAATGCTGCGCGGGTGGCGCTCACCGGTCAGGCGGTTGCTCCGGGCCTGTTCGAGGTGATGCTGGCTTTAGGGCCAAGCCGCGTCGCGGACCGGCTGCATCGTGCCGCGGCCCATCTGCGCGGAGCCGCCTGAGGTTGTCAATTGACGATGGCAGGGGCTACGAGGAATTACTCGTCGTATCGATTTTTTTGCGTAGCGCTTCGTAGGTCTCAACCACAACGATGGCCGCGGCAAGCACGGCCCCCACGGTGATGAGAACTTCCCTCGTATTTCTCAAAATCTTCAGGAATTTCCGCATCGGTGTTAACCTCCGAGGGTCAACCACCCCAGTCTGGCGTTACAGCTCGGTGATAGGGGGCGAATCTCCCTGGGCAGTCGATGCTGCTATGCTGC
>Ga0181532_10000580_pt1 | contig 37458 bp, 32 predicted proteins | sample PEATcosm2014_Bin_33_FD_119768 | JGI IMG/M metagenome (GOLD analysis project Ga0181532, IMG submission 119768) | Peatland microbial communities from MTU Mesocosm Facility, Houghton, MI, USA - PEATcosm2014_Bin11_30_metaG | ecosystem: Environmental > Terrestrial > Soil > Wetlands > Peat | place...
CGGCGCGTACACCCGACGCTTGCCGCGCCCCCGCTTGTGTGCACCCTTCAAGGAACACCTCCATTCCCCATTCGCTGAAATGTGTCCCTATTATATTTGTCTCACTTTTGGGGTGCACTCCAGACCTTGTCCTTTGTTTTCATAGACATTCTCGCTTTGTTCCGTCATTTCTTGGCATCTCGCAGGCCCGACCTTCAGGTCGACATGACGCCGCTGCTGACATGTAAGGTAAGCGCCACTGCGCTGCTCGACTTATTGACCCTGTCCTTTGTTTTCATAGATATTCCCGGTTCGTTCGTGGAAATTCAGAATCGCGGCCATGCGTCTGCGAGACCCACGGCACGCCTGTTTCCCACCCTGCCAGCCTCACGGACACGAAGTCGGCCCCACAAAGCGACGAAATCGGCCATCTTCGCATCACCCGACAATTGTAGCCTATGATTTTGATTTGTCAAGAGACAAGACGTCCGAAAGCCACCGTGCGGGCGTCCTGCGCGGCTTCACAGCTCCTGATTTTTTTGGTAGACAATCTACTACCTTATGTGGTAGATTACCTTCCACTATGACCAGGCAATCTTCGGAAGATCGGCTTGAACTTGTTTACGGCTCGCTCGACATGCTCATTCTACGCACCTTGCAGTGGGGTCCAACCCATGGACACGGAATCGCCAAATCCATTGAGCGCATGTCGGAAGAGAGTCTCAAAGTGGAACACGGATCGCTCTACCCTGCCCTTCAACGCCTTCAGCAGGAAGGCTGGATCACCGCGGAGTGGGGCGTCTCCCAAAACAATCAGCGGGCAAAATATTACAGTTTGACGGCCGCAGGCCGGCGCCAGCTTACGGCCGAGACGTCGCGCTGGGAGCGTTATGTGAGAGCCATCACCGGCGTTCTGCGGCCGGTTGACAGCGGTGGTTAGTGGCTAGCCGTCAGTTGTCAGTCGTCTGTTGTCAGTTGTCAGTCGTCAGTAAGAACGGCAATGGACTGACTGATGACTGATAACTGAGCACTGAGAACTTCGCATGAGTTTACGGCGCGGATTTTCCAAACTCGCTGCTTTGTTTCGCCGGACGAAGCCGGTGGACGATATCGAGGAAGAAATTCGCGCGCACCTGGCGATGGAAGAGCGCGAGAACCTCGAATCGGGCATGTCTGCCGAGGAAGCTTACTATGCCGCGCTGCGGCGTTTTGGAAATGTGCCTTTGACCCAGGAGAGGAGCAGGGAAATGTGGAGCTGGAATTCGCTCGAGACGTTTTGGCAGGACGTGCGCTATGGCCTTCGAATGCTCCTCAAGAGTCCGGCCTTTACGATCGTGGCCGTGATCACGCTGGCGCTGGGGATTGGGGCCAACTCCGCGATCTTCAACATGCTCGACTCGGTGCTGCTTCGCTTGCTCCCCGTGAAGGCGCCCGAACAACTCGTGGTTCTCACTGACCCGGACTCGCACGGAAGGAATTACGGCGCCGAGACTGGAGACCGCTCGCTGCTGGGCTTCAATGAGTTCGAATATCTTCGCGATCACAATGATGTCTACTCCGGCGTTTTCGCCGCTGACAGCGACGCTCCGAAAATGGAAGTAAGCATCGGCAGCTTTTCCGGCAACCTGGCGGCAGAACCGGAAACTGCTCGCGTCCAACTGGTAAGTGGAAACTACTTCTCCGTGCTGGGAGTGAGTGCCGCCGTGGGCCGGACCTTTCCCCCCGAAACTGATCGAGCGCGCGGGGGTTCGCCCCTGGCGGTGATCAGCTACCCTTACTGGAAGGAGCGTTTCAGCCTTGATCCGGGGGTTCTGGGAAAATCCATCCGGATTCATCAGACCGCATTCGAAGTCATTGGCGTTACGCCTCCCGGATTCTTTGGCGCTACGGTCGGCGAGGAGCCGGACGTCTGGGTCCCGCTGATGATGCAGGACACCGTTTATCCGGGGCTGGACCTGCTGGCGCCGATTCAGGCCCTCGGAAATAATTATGCCTGGCTTCAGGTGATGGCGCGCCTGAAGCCGGGAGTGACGCTCCAGCAGTCCAAGGCAGCCATCAACGTCGCTTTCAAGGCATTCCTCGTCGACGCGTTGGGATCTCGGGGCACTGAGAAAGACCGGCATGGTTTCCTCAATCAGCAGATCAATCCGCAGCCCGGCGGCCGCGGTGCCTCTTCCGTCCACGAGACCTTTGCCCATCCGCTCAAGGTTCTGATGGGCATCGTGGCGTTGGTGCTGCTGATCGCCTGTGCCAACGTCGCCAACCTACTGCTGGCGCGGGGCGCGGCGCGCCAAAAGGAATTTGCCGTGCGTCTGGCCGTGGGCGCCGGGCGTTCCCGGCTGATCCGGCAACTCCTGGTGGAGAGCCTCTTGTTAGCCGTGCTGGGCGCGGCGGTTGGGGCGGTTCTGGCGCGCTGGGTTGACGTACTCCTGCTAAGAAGGGTCGTGGGAGTCTCCGCAGGACCTGAGGCGATTCAATTGACTCTGCCAACGGACGCCCGCACCTTGGGCTTTACCATGCTGGTGGCGATGCTCACTACGGTGCTCTTCGGGGTAATCCCCGCTCTGCGCGCCACCTCGATGCAAGTTTCACCGGTTTTAAAGGCCGCGGCGAGCGCCAGAACCGGCGGCACGTCGCATCAATTCTTGTCCACGGGCCGATTTCTCGTGGTCGCTCAAGTGGCCATTTCAATGATCCTTCTGGTGGCGGCGGGATTGTTCATTCACAGCCTGGCAAGACTGGGCGAGGTGAGCCTCGGGTACAACCGCGACCGGCTGCTGTTATTCAGGCTGGATACTGCGCCCGCCGGCTACAAGGGCGCCGCCGTCATTCGACTGGAGCAAGACCTACTCGCCAGAATTTCCACGATTCCGGGCGTACGTTCGGCGACGCTGTCGGGCGATGGTCTGTTCCAAGGCTCGGAATCCCAGGACCCGATCGCCGTCGAGGGTTACACGCCAAAGTCGAGCGAGGAGATCCACTCGCGCTTCGATCACGTCGGACCCGGCTATTTTTCCACCGTGGGCATTCCGCTGCTGCGTGGGCGGGAAATCGGCCCGCAAGACAGCGTCGCCCAACCTCGAGCCGCAGTCATCAATCAGGCGTTTGCGCGGGAGTTCTTTCCCAACACCGACCCACTCGGAAAACACGTGAGCGATACCTTTCCGGGCAACCCCGGTGAAATGCAAATCGTGGGTGTGGTCGCCGACACTAAGCTTAACAGCCTGCGCGAGCGGGTTCGGCCTCGCATTTATGCTCCCCTCTTCAATCCGGTTTGGGAGGAGACGGAGATCTCGTACGAAATCCGCAGCGCCGGCAATGCCGAGGGCCTTGGCAAGGCGCTCCGCAAGGTTGTCCAGGAGGCCAGTCCGGCTCTGCCTCAAATCGAGATTTCAACCATGTCCGGACTGGTGGACCGGTCCCTTGGTACGGACCGCTTGATTGCCACGCTTTCGAGCTGCTTCGGCGCGCTGGCGCTGCTGCTGGCCTCCATCGGCCTTTACGGCGTGATGTCGTATGCCGTGGCGCGCCGCACAAACGAAATCGGCATTCGCATGGCGTTGGGGGCGCGGCGCGGCAATGTGCTGCGGCTTGTTCTGGGGAATGGCTCCAAGCTGGTATTGGCCGGAGTGGCCGTGGGGATTGTGGCGGCACTGGGATTGACTCGTTTCTTGTCCAGCCTGCTCTTTGACGTCAAACCCTTCGACCCGCTAACCTTCGTCGCCGTCGCAGTGTTGCTCGGCGGCGTGGCGCTGCTGGCCAGCTACATCCCCGCGCGGCGAGCCACGAAAGTGGATCCGATGGTGGCGCTGAGGTACGAATGACGGACGATTTTCGATTGACGATTACCGATTGCGGAAAAACGAAGGTGGATAAAGGAGTATCTAGTGGAGAGCGGTCAGTCGCTGGTCGCAATCCTCCGTCGCTGTTCGCTCACAGAGACTCAGAGCCGAGTCATTCAAGGGCGGTACTCATCCAGCAAGGTTTCCACTTCGGCACGAAGGGTGGGGAGGTTTGTTTCGAGGACGCCCCATACGATGTCGTCCGCCAGGGAATCGTAGCCGTGAATCAACCGGTTCCTGAAGGCGATGATGCGCCGGGTGTGGCTGATGCGAGATGCAATTGTGGGCTCGAAGCGCAGCATTTGGCTGAGGGCCTCGCCGGCAATTTCGAATTGACGCTCGACGGCGGAGCGGAGGAGAGGGTCTGCCGAGTAATCCGCAAAGGACTTGCCCCGCGTGAACTTGAGTAACAAGTCGCATGCTTGCTGGATGTCAAAAAGGTATTTGCGGACTTCAAGGTGCGGCATAGATAAGCTCTTGGCTTTGCTCGACGGCTTGGCGGAAGTAAGGATTGCGGATGGGTTCGGGCTCAACCAGATCCACGGGGCGCCCGAAGAGCTGCTCCAAGTCCTCTTGCAGGCTGAAATAACATTCCGCGTGTTGGGCGGGGCTCAGCTTTGGAAACTGGACAAGAAAGTCGAGGTCGCTAGAGGCCGGATCGAAGGAGCCGCGGGCAGCCGATCCGAACAGCAACAATCGCTGCACTTGCCGTCGACGGCAAATTTCTCGAAGCTCCAGCGCCTTTATCTCGAGGATGGGGTGCACAATCCTTCCTCCGGTTGCAGTTCTTCAAACAGTATTGTACGCCAGGGCGCTGGCGTTCTTCATCTTTGATTTTATGATCGCGCGAATTCTTTACGGGAAAGAAGCTTAAGTTGAGCCTACGACGCAAATTTTCCAAACTCGGCACTCTATTTCACCGGTCGAAGCCGGTGGATGATCTCGAGGAAGAAATTCGCGCACACCTCGAGATGGAAGAGCAGGAGAACCTGGAATCCGGCATGTCGCCCGAGGACGCCCACTACGCCGCGCTGCGCCGCTTCGGCAACGTGGTCTTGACGCAAGAGAGGAGCCGCGAAATGTGGAAATGGAGCACCGTTGAAACGCTCTGGCAGGACCTCGGCTACGGAGTTCGGCAACTCCGTCGCAGCCCCGGCTTCGCGATCGTTGCCATCCTGACACTCGCATTGGGCGTGGGCGCCAACACCGCAATATTCAGTGTCATCAACGCGGTGCTGCTCCGTCCGCTCCCGGTGAAAAACCCCCAGGAAATAATTCAGCTAACGACCGTGGGTTCGTATGGTGTCGGTAGTTTCTCTTACCCGGAATACAAGCTCTTTCGCGATGAAAACCACGTTTGCGCGGAGATGGCAGCGATCGGTTGGATCAACAATTTGGATGCGACCATCGACAGCCAAGTGGAAAGGGTGGAGGGACGAATTGTTTCCGGCAATTTCTTTTCTCTTCTCGGAGTGGGCGCCCGCGCCGGCCGGACGTTCACGAGCGAAGACGAGAAGAACCAGAAGTCGGGGGCGGCGGCCCTCATCAGCTACGCGTACTGGAGGCGCCGGTTCGGCCTCAGCCCCGCGGCCGTAGGCAGAAGCATCACGCTCGGCCGAACGGTCTTCACGATTGTAGGTGTAGCACCAGAGGGCTTCTCGGGCGCTGAAATCGGATACGCGCCGGATATCTACGTGCCAATGACAATGGAGCCGGCGTTTCGCGACGATCGCTCCTGGCTCGATCAGCCCGGCTTTCATTGGTTGAGAATTGTCGGGAGGCTCAAGCCGGATGTGCGCCGACCCGAAGCGCGAGCGGATCTGGAGGTCATCCTCCGTCAAATCCTTGGCGACGTCGATACAAGGGCCTGGTCGCCGGCGGAAAAGAAGGATCTTCTCGCGACTCGTTTGGAGGTCAACTCGGCTGCCACCGGGATTGTCTTTGGCTTGCCCGAGCAGTTCTCAGGGACGCTCTACATTCTGATGGGGATGGTAGGACTGGTGCTGCTGATCGCATGCGCCAACGTTGCCAATCTCTTGCTAGGACGGGCCTCCGCGCGACAAAAGGAGATTGCAGTGCGCGTGGCGCTCGGAGCCGGCCGTTTTCGACTGGTCCGGCAGCTTTTGACTGAAAGTGTGGTGCTCGCAGCGGCCGCGGGCACGCTCGGCCTGCTGTGCGCTTATTGGGCCAGCGCCGGTATTGTCGCCTTGATGTCCGCCGGGCGCGACCCTCTCTTCCTCGATGTGCATCCTGACCCGCGTGTCCTCGGCTTCACAGCAGCCGTGGCCCTGCTCGCGACCGTACTGTTCGGACTCGCCCCCGCCCTGCGCGGCACTCGGGTCCATCTGGCGCCGGCCCTCAAACAGGGCTCCAGCGTATTCGGCGGCCGTGGTTCCCGCCTGGGTCTGGGCAACGGTCTGGTGGTTTCGCAGGTGGCGATCTCCCTCCTGTTGCTATTTGGCGCAGGCCTCTTTGTGCGCACGCTCGAGAACCTGGAGAACCTCGACCCGGGCTTCGACCGCAAGGGCGTCCTGCTCTTCGACCTTGAGCCCGCGAAGAGCGGCTATAAGGTTCCTGCCGTAGGCACCCTCTACAAGCAGATCGTGGAGCACATTGATGCCATTCCCGGTGTTAGCGTTGCGAGCCTTTCCATGGTGACGCCCGTCACCGGTGGCGGTGGTATTGCCAATTCCGTTTGGGTCGAAGGCTACGCTGCGCGCCCGGACGAGAACCTGACGGTGTACGTCAATGGCGTGGGGCCGAAGTATTTCGAGACGCTCCACACACCCCTCCTGCTTGGCCGCGACTTCAGCCAACGCGACACAGAAACCACTCCGAAAGTCGCGATCATCAACCAAACTATGGCCCGCTATTTTTTTGGGAACAGCAACCCAATAGGCAAGAAGTTCGGCTGGTTTGGCGAAGATAAGAACAAAGTGCAATATGAAATCGTGGGAGTCGCGAAAGACTCCAAATATGAAACGCTGCGCGAACAGGTCCCGCGTACCGCTTATCTCGACTGCTTCCAGAGACCGCTCGAGGGCATCACTTTTGGAGTTCGCACCTCGGTTAAACCATCGTCGTTGGTCTCCCCAATCCGCGGCGCGGTGCACGCTATTGACCCCAGTCTGCGGCCGGGCGGATTTACGACCCTCGAGGCGCACGTGGAGAATTCCCTGGGCCACGAGCGCCTGATGGCCACGCTGTCGAGCCTGTTTGCGATCTTGGCAGTCGTGCTCGCCTGCGTCGGCTTATACGGGGTGATGGCCTACTCCGTGGCGCGCCGGACAAGCGAAATCGGCATTCGCATGGCGCTGGGCGCTAACCGCGCGCGAATCGTGGGAACAATCCTGCGGGAGTCGGCGTTATTGATTCTTGCAGGCGTGGCCCTCGGACTGCCCGTCGCCATTGCCGCCGCGCGGATGATCTCGAGCCGGCTCTACGGGTTGAAACCGGCCGACCCTCTGACGATCGTAGGGGCGATCATCTTGCTCACCGCAGTCACGGGCCTGGCGAGTTACATTCCCGCGCGCCGAGCGACGAGAGTCGATCCACTGGTGGCGCTGAGAAGCGAATGAAGTCGTCAGTAGTCAGTTCTCAGTAAGAACGGCGATGGAACTGACTGATGACTGAAAACTGAGGACTGAGAACTTCGCATGAGCTTTCGACGTGGACTTTCCAAACTCGGCGCCTTAATTCGCCGGTCGAAGCCGGTGGATGACATCGAGGAAGAAATTCGCGCGCATCTGGAAATGGAAGAACGGGAGAACCTGGATGCCGGCATGTCGCCGGAAGAGGCCTACTACGCAGCGTTGCGGCGGTTCGGCAACGTGCCGCTGACGCAAGAGAGGAGCAGGGAGATGTGGACATGGACTTCGCTGGAGACGCTATGGCAGGACATCCGCTACGGCCTGCGCATGCTCCGCAAGGATCTCGGGTTCACGGTGGTTGCCGTGCTGACGCTGGCGCTCGGCATTGGCGCCAACACGGCGATTTTCAGCCTGGGCAATGTCTTCATGTTTCGCCCGCTGCCCGTGAAGGACGCCGGGCGGTTGGCAGTTGTTGCCGTGCAATATCACTCCGACGACGATCCCGGCCAACTTTCTTATCTGGATTACCAGGATTTCCGCAAGCAGTCGGATGTCTTCACCGACATGACGTTTTACGACCTCAGCCTTTCTGGAATCAGCTACCAGGGGCACGCTAACCGCATCATCATGGCGTACGTTCCAAGCAACTTTTTTTCCATGCTCGGCATTCAACCGGCGCTCGGCCGCTTGATCGCTCCCGGCGAAGGCGACGAGCCAAAGACCGGACCGGTCGTAGTGCTCGGCCACAGTTACTGGATGAACCATTTCGGCAGCGACTCGGGCATCATCGGGCGCAGCGTCACCTTGGACGGGCAAGTGGTCACTGTGATTGGCGTGGTGCCGAAGGATTTCAACGGCCCTTACAACCTCGTCGAACTGGATGCGTACGCTCCGATCGGAATTCACGATACGCCCACGCATTCCGGGTTCTATCGAGACCGAGGTGACACCGAACTTCGGGTCCTGGCCACGTTGAAGCCCGGCGTGACCACAAAACAAGCGGAAGCCTCTCTCAACGTCATCGCGCAGCGCCTGGCGAAGGCCTATCCTGAAACCAACAAGGGGCAGATCGTGCGAGTAGTTCCGGAGCGGCTGGCCCGGCCCGAACCGGCTGTCGAAAGCTATATGCCGCTTGTGACCACGATCTTTCTGATCATGGTCGGACTGGTTCTGTTGGTGGCGTGCTTCAATGTGGCCAACCTGCAACTGGCGCGGGCGGCGGCGCGCGAGAAGGAAATCGCGGTGCGGGCGGCGATGGGCGCGGGGCGGGCTCGTTTGATCCGGCAGATGTTCACCGAGAGCCTGGTGCTTGCCGTGGCGGGCGCGGTGGGCGGAGCCTTGGTGGGGAATTGGGTGATCCGAGCCCTCGAGACGCTGCGCCCGCTGGGCGACTTTTCGCTGCGGCTTGCCTTCACTTTTGACTGGCGCGTCTTTGCATACGTGGCGGGAATTGCGTTGCTGGCGGGAATTGTTTCGGGTTTGGCGCCGGCGCTGCGCGCCTCCCGCACCAACCTCAACCAGACGTTGCGCGAAGGAGGGCGTGGGCTGGTGGGCAACTCGCGCCGCCACTGGCTGCGCAACGGACTGGTGGTGGCGCAGGTGGCCGGATCGTTGATCGTGCTTGTCGCCGCCGGCCTCTTCACGCGCAGTCTCAGAAATGCCGAAGCCGTCGACTTGGGCTACGACCCGCATCATGTGCTGAACATGAGCCTCGACCCAAGCCTTCAGGGTTACAATCAGCCGCAGAGCGAGGCATTCTTCCGCGAGTTGCTGCCCCGAGTGAAAGCGCTTCCCGGCGTTCAATCGGTCAGCCTCGCTTTCTCGGTCCCTTTGGGCTATTACGGCGATGGCACGAGTATCTACCCCGAGGGACAGGCGCGTGACTCGACGGATAAGCGCACGCCGGCGGCGGGTTACAACTGCGTGACGCAGGATTATTTCACCACTTTGCGCATGAGGATTCTCGAGGGACGCGCCTTCACGGAAAGCGACACCAGCACTTCCCCGCTTGTCGCAGTGGTGAACGAAGCGATGGCCAAGCAGCTCTGGCCGCACCAGGATGCGGTCGGGCGGCGCTTCAGCTACAAAGGCGCGCAGGGACCGTTTGGGTCGGCACCGCGGCAAGGCAAGCCAGATTCTCTGGTGACGGTGGTCGGCGTGGTGCAGAATGGGAGGGTACAGGGCCTGATGGACGCGCCCGGCAGTTTCTTCTATGTGCCTCAAGCGCAGAACTACAAGGCGCTGCACGTTCTGCAACTACGCACGTCGGTGCCTCCCCAACTGCTGAGGGCTCCGGTGGAAGCTTTGGTGCGAGGACTGGAGCCTAATTTGCCGATCTACGACGTGATGACCATGGACCAGACGGTGGCCGGCGCCAACGGTTATTTCCTCTTCAAGATGGGCGCAGGGCTCGCTGCAGCGCTTGGCATTCTCGGCTTGATCCTGGCCGTGGTGGGGGTCTATGGCGTGGTTTCCTATGGCGCCAGCCAGCGCCAACACGAGATTGGCATTCGCATGGCGCTGGGTGCGGGGTCGAGGGGCGTCCTGGCGCTGATCATTCGGCAGGCCGTGATCCTGGTTGGAGCCGGGATCGGCATCGGAGTGCTCGCAGCGCTGGGCGTCAATCGCCTGCTGCTGAGCCTGCTGGTCGGCGTGACTTCTTCCGATCCTCTCACACTCGTCACGGTTTGCGGGCTGATGTTGGCCGTAGCGCTGCTCGCTTGCTACATCCCCGCCCGCCGCGCCACCAAGGTCGATCCGCTGGTGGCGCTGCGGCACGAGTGAGGAAGTTGTCAGTCGTCAGTTGTCAGTGGTCAGTTGTGGGGTTGGGCAGAAGCCCTCTCCCTCGGGAAGAGGGTGGCCTGCGACGGCACTTTCATCAGCAAGCGCGGGACGGGTGGATGGTTGGTTCGGTGACGGCGGCGTGCCCCGCTACGCCCTCCGAACGCCGAGGAAAACGCTTAGATAGTTCACCAGCAGTACCGATGCGTTACTCATCTCGAGATCAAGGGTCTCCAGATTGCTCTTGAGGTATCTGTAGCCCAGCCACGCTGGTATAGCTACGAGAAAGGCCAGTATCGTCGGCGCCAGAGCGTGTGCAAGCCCGTCGAAGGTAGCCGCCATGCAGGTCGACCGGGCCGCCCCGCATCCCCTGAATGAACCAACGATGCCCAACAGTGTGCCCACCGCCCCGACCAACGGCGCGGTCGACGCAATGGCGGCGAGGGCGCTCAGATCACGCCTCAACCCTGTGTGAACAACCGCCGCCGCGCGCCGCGATGCTCGCTGGACGGCTTCGAGCACTTCTGCGTCGGATAGAGCCATAGGACGCTTCCTCCTCTATAACTCTACCGATTATTCTACTCGCCTCACTCTTGCAAATAAGGTCTGTGGCGGCGTGCAGACACCCTAGTCCGTGTGCCCCCTCCGCGCCAAAATTCGGCGGCGGAGGAGCGGAGCGGGCGAGACGCCCACACTACATGCCCTAGAAAAATGCGTTACGCCCCCAGGTACATGACGTGCACGTACGTCCCCAACCTCACGTTATAGGCAAGGTACCAGCCGATGTGGTCGGGATCATCGTAGATGACGATTTCGTCGGAATCCCAGAGCCAGCCATCGCAAAAGCCAACATCGTACGGGGCAACGCTAAAAAAGAACCCGCCAAACCAGAAACGCCCTGGGCCGCCTCCGCCGAGGCGCCAGCGATGGCTAGGGCCGAAGCCGCCCGTGAAGTGTCCATGCTCCCAGGGATGATCGAGATGGTAATGAGGATCATTCTTGCCCGTGTCGTGCCCGACCCACTTATTACCCTTATCGACGTGTGGAACGTTTGGGTGGCCGGCCTTGTCACTGTAATTACGCTTTTCCTGGGCGGGATGCGGGGTGCCCCGGACCGCCGCCGGGCCGCGGGTTGGAGGCGCGGCGTGAGGGGCGGCGTGTTCTTCATGTCCCCCGCCTTTCTGACCAAAAGCTGCGAGCGAAATCACTAATAACGCTACGAGAAGTCCGATGTACTTTTTCATGTTATGCTCCGTGGGTTGAATTGGTAAAGTCTCATCAGCACTTGTTTGGTTCGGGCAACCCCGGGGGTAGCCCGCGTCGAGCGGCCAAAGGAGCCGCACCTCTTGGATGCATGGAACTCCGAGGGCGGCTGCAAGAAATAAGCCAGCCGCGCCGGAAGGGCGGGGATTCATCCCCGCCGTAGAGAATAGGCCACTTCTCGGGGCTTTAGCCCCTGAAACCGAAGTGCTTCAGGGCCTAAAGGCCGCTTCAACCGTGCTCTGCGTACCGGCGGGGCTAAAGCCCCGCCCTTCCAGGACTCACAACGATTGCGCTTATTAATACCACTAAACACTAAGCGTGCGCAGCGGCGATGCGGCTAATCAAGTCAAGCTGCTCTTTGCGATTCTCGGCGCCGATGGTGAAGGCGTGCAGCAGGTCCAGCGAGAGGGCGGATCTCAACGCCTGGTCTACGCGCGTTCGCATGTCACCCTGGCCGAGGATCTTCATGCCGATAATCGCCTTGCCGGATTGGCGTCCCTCTCGCAGCGTCGCCACAACGGTGGCCGGGTCGGCATCCATATGCGATCCGATGGGGTTCACGCGCGAGAGCATGACCTGGACCCAAGGTGATTTGGCCGCCGCGCGCAGTGCGCCGATCGTGTGGCAGGAGCAGCCGTGGGCGCGGACAATTCCCTTCTCCTGCGCTTCCGAGATGGCGTCCATCGCGGGACGGCTTTTCTCGGTCCAGTCGTCGTCCGTCAGGCAGTGCATCATCAGGATGTCGATGTAGTCGGTTCCCAGTTCTTTGCGGAAGCGGTCAATGTCCGCCCGCATTCCCGCGGCGTCGCGCGCCCAGGATTTTGACATGACGGTAATCTTTTCCCTGGGCAGTTTCTTCAAGGCTGCCGCCACGTGCGCATGCGTCCCATAGGAGTCCGCCGTGTCAAAGAAACGCAGCCCATGATCGTATCCCTGCATGAGCAGATCGGCGAGGCCCTGGACGCCCAAGGCTGATTGGTTGGAATGGTGATTGACACCCACCGTCCCCGTTCCGCAGGCCAACCGCGAAGTCTTGAGGCCGGTCTGGCCAAGGGTGACGATGTCTGAGGCGCTGAAACTGCCTGCCGCCGGCGGCAAGGCCTCCGCCCATGCCTTCGGAGCAAGCCACGTCCCCGCAGCCCCTGCCAACGACCTGGCCAGAAAATCTCTTCGCCTCACGGAAGCACCTCCAAAAGAGCTTATTTAACGCAGCATGCGCCGCCTACATTCCCTAAGCAAAATCAGCCCGAACCGCAAACCTGATGCCCCAACTTTACCATGGCCGGCGTGCCGGAGCAACCAGCGGCCGGGGCGAGCACTTCAGGGCGCGGGCGATACAGCCATGTTCGACTTTCCTCCTTGACTTCGCGAATTCACGGGAGAATACTTCCACCGTGAGAGCGCGGATGGTTTTAAGTTCGTCCTTGGGCGCGGCCGTGTGGGTCAGTGCCCTGGTCGTCGGGCTGGAGCAATCTGCGGCAGCTCCCCAACAGCCCATCCCTAGGTTTGAACTTACCCCCGCAGAAATCGAGCTTTACAAAGGCGCTCACACGCTCATCGATTGGACTCCCCGTGAGATTCACCAATGCCCGTATTTACACAAGCTCAGGCCAGTTGCCGGCCAGGAGGCTTTGGAAACGGTCCTTGAGCGCGTCGGCGACACAGTTGCCGGCCAGCTTCGCGACTTCCCCCGCATAGCGTGCGACGAAGTCATATTCGAATCGCTTCCCGGCCTGGGCGCCTACGACCTTAACGGAATGAGGGAGCCGACTCGATACCTAAAGTATCGCTATATCGTCATACCCCAGGCATCCTTCGACATCCCCGCGTTTGATGAGTACCGCACCGACCTCGATGGCAAGCCTATCGATGCCCTACGCATGCGCGGTCTCGCTATGACCAGTTCGAAATACGCCTCAACGTCCCTGTACTTCAGCCCGTCCGACCAGGGCGACAGCCGTTTCCGTTATTTCGGTACGGAGCGGCTTCGAGATCGGGAATGCCACGTCGTGGGCTTTGCGCAAGTACCTGCGCGAGCGCGACGAATTATCCGCTTCCGTACTCAGAGGGAGACAGCAGGTCTGTTATGCCAAGGACTTGGGTGGATCGATTCTGAAACCTCCCAGATTCTGCGCATCACAGTTTGGCTTCTCGCGCCTCGGATGGATATCGGCATGAGTTCCCAATCGTCCACAGTTGATTTCTCACCCGTCAAACCGATCGGTCTTGATAGAGAGCTCTGGATGCCCCGCGAGGTGGCAGTCGTGCTCGTTTTTCAGGGCAAACCGCTTCGCAACACCTATCGCTATTCCAATTACCAACTCTTCCGGGTAGAAAGTACGATAAAACCGGAGAGTTAACCGGGCTGCGGGGGCCGCAACGATGGCAGCGTGCCGATTTGTAAATCAGGCCACCAAAGGACACTTCCGATGTCGAGCAACAATTCATCACGCCCGCGAGACCTCCTTGGCAGAATCTCGCGTCGTCACTTCCTGGGAGGCACTGCAGCTGTGGCCTTGATGAATTCACCGCTCGCCTCGCAGGGGCAGGAGAATTCGATGCACAACTCAATCCTGGCTTATGTTGGTACTTACAGCTCGCCGCAAGGCCCCGAGGGGAGCAAGGGGTGCGGGCAAGGCATTTATCTATTTCGCATGAATCCCGCTACCGGGGCGCTTGTGCAATCCTCGCTCTTTGCGGACGACTCGAATCCCTCCTGGCTGGCGTTCGATCCCTCCCGCACGCACCTGTATGCTGCGAATGAAGCGGGCAATTTCGAAGGCGCGAATTCAGGCTCGGTAAGCGCCTTTTCCATCGATCGGACGAATGGCCATCTCACTCGCCTTAACACCGTCAGCTCACGGGGCGCCGGCCCTGCCCACCTGAGCGTCCACCCCTCGGGCAAGTACGTGCTGGTAGCCAATTATGCGGGAGGGACGGTAGCGGTGTTACCCATCCTGGCGAATGGCGAGTTGGGCGCTGCCACCGATGTGAAGAAAGACGAAGGCAAGGTGGGCCCGGAGCATGCTGGCAGCGCACCGCCCGGAAGCTTTGCCATCAGCGGCCACGAGGCTCCTCACGCGCACATGATCGAGGCCGATCCTTCAGGCCGATTCGTTCTGGTCAACGATCTGGGATTGGACCAGACCTTGATCTGGAAGTTCGATGCCGAGAAAGGCACGCTCACCGCCAATGATCCATCGTCGGTTTCGCTGCCGCCCGGCGACGGGCCGCGCCACTTCGCCTTCCACCCCAATCACCGGTGGATGTATTCGCTGCAGGAAGAGGCCTCCACGATGGTGGTGTATGACTTCGACGCCACACGCGGAACGCTGACCGCGAAGCAAACCCTCTCGACCTTGCCCAAAGGCTTTGCGGGAACCAATTTCACTTCGGAAGTCCTGGTCTCGTCCGACGGCAAGTTCGTTTATGCCGCCAACCGGCTTCACGACACCATCGCAGTCTTTTCCATTGGCACGAACGGCGCTCTCACCTGGGTGAGTGAAGCCTGGACTCGGGGCGATTACCCGCGCAGCTTCAACATCGACCCCACAGGAAACTTTCTCTACGTCTGCAATCAGAGGAGTGACGCCATCACCACCTTCCGCGTCGATCGGGAGACCGGCAACCTGACGTTCACCGGCCACTACACCCCGGTGGGCACACCGGCGATCATCATTTTCCTGCAGTAGTGGGGATTTCGGGCCAAAGCAACGGCGAAGCTTTGGAGTGCGGCAGCTTGCTGCCGCTTTCTCCGGCGCGAGCTTGCGCGCGCCCCTTCCTTCGGGTCCCAAGTCCCGGCCAGCAAGCTGGCCTGAGCCAAAGCGGCAGCAAGCTGCCGCACTCCAAAGCGCCCGCGGGGTAGATTACTACTCGGTATCCGATCCACGCGCCATCACGTAGACCAATTGAAAAAGCGTAAGGCCGCCGCTGCTCTTGATTCCCACCAAATGTTGTTCCTGCTTTGTGCCGGCCTTAAGGACCAGTTCCCCGTTTTCCGGATGTTCGTCCTCGCAGCCAAGCTCATTACTGTTGCCAACAGTTGCTTTCGACGAGCCGGTGCAATCCAACACCTTGCCGTACTTCTTCAGCGCCTTACGATAGAACGCAGCCACTTTATCGGGGCCGTCGTTCGATTCGAGCTTCACCACTGCCAGCTTGAACCCCGAGTTTCCGCCCCACAAACCAAGCTTGACTGCCGGACTATCTTCGGACTTGTCCTTGTGTTCCCTCGCTCCCGGGTACATCGGCAAGCCTACATCCTTCGCACCCGCCCGCTTGCTGGCGACGATTCCGAAACCTCCCTGGTCAATATCGGACTCGGTTTTGCCCGAACTTTTTTTATCTTGTGCCGCCAAAGGTAACGCGGCCAGAAGAATCATCCCAAGTATCACGAGTCCAAAAGGTATGAGCCCGGATTGCCGGCCGGCCAAACGATTCCATCGCCTTGTTTCCATTTTCGCCTCCCACTACCACGATGTACGCGATGCCGGAAGGCGAAGTTCCGTGAAGAAGCACGCCGAGGGAATAATGCTTACTGACGAAATTCCGTGTCACATCATGGACGACGCGGAAGGGCGGGGCTTCAGCCCCGCCGTAGGAAATGGAAGAGATTCTCGGGGCTTTAGCCCCTGAAGCGACATCGCTTCAGGGCCTAAAGGCCCGCCAAGAATTTGCCGCGCGGCGGCGGGGCTGAAGCCCCGCCCTTCCAATGATCACGGCAACTTCTTGAGCGCCTCGAGGATCTCGCGGTTACCCGGCTGTTCCCTCAGTTCGTAGATTTTCACCCAGGCGATCTTGCCTTCCTTGTCCACGATAAACACGGCCCGATCGTTGAAGAATGGCACTTGATGTTTCGTGGGGGGAAAGATGCCGTAATCGGCGGCCGTCTTGGCATAAGGCCAGCGATCCGTCGCCAGAGGGTATTTGAGGCCGCCCAAGTGCTTCTGAAAAGCGATATGGCAGAAAACGGTGTCCGTGCAGACGCCCACGACCTGGGCGTTCAAGTCAGCAAAGCGGGCGAGGTCCGCCTGGAATGCTGACAACTCGTTCTGTCAAACCGGGGTAAAGTCGAGCGCGTAAAAAGCGATCACCACGTTCTTGCCCCGATGGGCGGAAAGCTGAAACTCACCCTGCGTGGCGCCGGTGTTCGAGCTGAGCCTGAAGTCAGGCGCCAGGTCTCCGATGTTTAGTGTCATTTGATCCTCCGGGGTCAATTTAGAACGAATTCTTGCAGGGGCGCATCGCGATGCGCCTACGGTCCGGTGCTCACTCCAGCAGCCGGCTTGGCCGGCGGTGCGACGACAGGCAACTTCTCAATCTTGACCTTTGCAATCCGCCGGCCGTCCATCTCCGTCACCGTATAGCGCCGGTCTTCGTAGATGATGTTCTCTCCGCCCTTAGGGACCGTACCCAGGAAGGACAGAACAAACCCAGCCAAGGTTTCATATCCGGCCCCGCGCGGCAGCACAATCTCGTAATCATTCGCCAGGTCACGGAGGTTAATCGAAGCGTCCATCACCAGGACGTTGCCGCTCACCTGGTGGATTGCCTGCTCATCCTGGTCGTATTCATCCCGGATTTCGCCCACCAGTTGCTCGAGAACATCCTCCACCGTCACCAGGCCCACATAAGTGCCGAATTCATCCACCACCAGGGCCAGGTGAGAATGCTGCTGCCGCGCATCCTCGAGGACCTGGCTGAGCGGCTTCGACTCCGGGACGATCATGGGCTGGCGAAGAATCGGACGCAAGTCCATCGGCGACTGAAGAGGCACGCCGCTCTTCAGCCGCTCGGACACAACCCTCAGCAGGTCCTTGGTGTAAAGTATGCCGACCACGTGGTCCGGCGATCCCTCGTAAATCGGCAGGCGCGAGTGCTGGTCTTTGACGATGCGCTCCAGCAGGCTCCGCAGGTCCTGCGTAACCGGCAGGCAGGTGATCCTCGTCCAGGGAACCATGATTTCCTTCACCAGAATGAAATCCAGGTCGAAGACCGTGTGGATGATATCTTCCTGCTCTTCCCGCAGCAGGCCGTGCTTGCGGATCGACGACACTATCAGTTTCACTTCTTCCGGCGTGTGCAGCGGCCTGTAGCCCTGCAAGGGCGAACGGCCAAAGACGCCCAAAGCTCCGTTCGCCATTCCCACCAGAGCGCCCACCGCGTAGCGGCTGAGCCTCAAGAACGCCAGCATCGGCCGCGCCACCGCCAGAGAAACCATCTCCGCATGATCGTACGCCACAGCTTTCGGGACCAGTTCTCCCAGCACCATGAGAAGAACCGTGATGAGCAAAAAGGCGACAGCTCCCGCCAGCGAGTGGACCAGCACCGCGGAGGCGTGCCCGTGCAGTCCCAGATCCAGCAAAGGCTGGAGGGTCTGAGCAATAAACCCTTCGCCCAGCCAGCCCATCAGCAGGCTGACGACGGTCACACCGAGCTGTGTCCCGGAAATCATCGAGCCGATGTCCGCCAGCAACTTCTGAACAAGACGCGCTCGTGGATCACCGTCTCGCGTCAGTTGCTCGATACGCGTCCGCCGCACACTGAGGAGCGCATATTCGGTGGCGGCGAAAAAAGCGTTCAGCCCCACCAGCCCGAGGATAATAAGTCCGCGTAGAAATAACACGTCGGTGACACCTACAACCGAAGCATTGTAGGACAAAACTGTTTAGTTACGCAAAAGGTGGGTCGTGGGTCATTAGCGGGATTTCAGCGCCGCAGGCACCTTGGAGTGCGGCGGCTTGACGCCGCCTTGGAATTACCGCAGAGCGCGCAGTTGCACAAAGCGTCGGTCTTACCCTTTCGAGTCCCTCTCACCAATAGGCTCGGCTGCCACCGTAAGTAGGCGGCGTCAAGCCGCCGCACCCCAAGGCGCTTCGCGCAATTTCACGGTCTCCGGGTGCCGCGAGCGGCATGAGCGAATTGAGACGGCCAATCACACATGGTACTGCAAGGCGCCCGGGGCAGGATACTTGGGTGTGGCCCAGGTGATGAAGTCGGCCGCTTTGTACGTGCCGTCGGCAAGTGCCTGGTCGTGCTCCATTTCCACTCTGGCGTTAGCGTGCAGGCAGTTGCGTTGCCGAAGCCAGGTCACGAAGTAGTAGATGCTCTGCGCATTCGGCGCGTAATGGCCGCTCTGGTTCGTGATGATTTGCGCTAATCCATTGTTGGCGAGCAGCATCCCGGAACAGCGGATCTTCTTGCCCTGTTTGGCCGAGGCATGGATGAATCCGTCCACTCCATGCTCGTGGGCCCAGAGGTGGCAATCCGCGTCCCAGACGAATGCCACGGACCCGGGAGGACCTTTGCCGCTGGCGCCAAAATTCGCGGTCTTTAGGAGCGCCCGGGCGCCTCCCCCGGTCATAATCCGCGTGTACTCCATCCTTGCGTCCTGCATGTAGATATAAGCCAAGTCCTGACCCGCATACGATATTGTATTGGGGTCCTTGAATTGATCAGCCCCCGCCGTTACTACCGGCGTTCCGACGCAGAACGGATGATATTCCAGCCACTCGTAGAAACTGGCGTTCGGATTGGTCGCGCGGACCGGGTTCGAAGCAGGTTGTCCCACGATGTAGTCGAGAAAGGCATCCCCCATCTTGTTGACGCTGTTGTCCTGAGTAGGATCGGCCGGGTCAAAAAAAACGAATGTCTGGCGATGATAGGGATCGATCTTCTCGATCGTGGCGTAAGGGGTTACGTGCAGCTTTTCGCCCCCGTCCCGCGTGTTGTCGCCAGCAAGCCCCCTCAGGAACATGGAAAGCTGCACCCGGTTTTTGTATTTGGCTTTGGCGGTATTGTGCCACTCCTTCATGGTCGCCAGGTAGTCAGCCTTCTTTATGGCCCGCTTGCCGAGAGAGCGGACCCATAGGTCAAGTTGGTTGTTAAGCTGCTTCGCGGCTGCTTTCATCGCGAGCACGTGCGTAGGGCCAAGGAGCTGAATGTACTTTCCGCACAAGATGTTGATGAACTTCAGCTTATGGATCCTTTCGTCAAACTTCGTGTAGTCGTCCTTGGCAATGCCGTCGTAGGCAGTGATTTGATTTGTGATTTGTTGCAGGGCCATGGCGGGGGTGTTGACGGTTGCTCCGGGAGTGGCGATAGCCCATCCGCCTCCCCCGGGGCGTGCCGCCGCTCTGGCCCCGCCGAGGACGGGATTGACGCGCGCCGCGGCGGCGGCGGCATTGGCTTGAATGTGCGCCCACTCCGCGGGGGAAAGAATGTCACGCCAAGGATTCTTATTCCCAGCCATCGACACCTCCGTATGTCGCCGACAATCGCGATGCCCCCGGAAGAAAACCCAGGGCCTCCATCTGACATAAAGTCGATACATCCAGTTTAGCAAATCTCAATCCCCCGTTGCAACCCAATCCTGCGCGCTTTCGTGCATTTTTCACTTGACAAACGGATCCGCGCGTGATAGCCTATTGCGATGGTCAATCGGGACGATTCGTCGCAGAGGGAGAGCTCGACACCCAGGGGCGAAAGAGGTGCGGAACGGAGGTTCCGACACAGGCAGGCAGGGATTCGCGGAAGATACAAAAAAAGTTCGAACGAAGCCAGTATATTATTGAAAACACATAGAGCCTGACCGCAGAAATCGAAACGAAGCTTAGAAACATATGAAAACAAATGAGTTAATTGATATCCGCGACATGAAAGCCAAGAACTAATTGAAATCAAACGAGATATCATTCTTGAAGGCTGCCAACTTGGTGGTCCTTTGCGCACCTAAGGACGCAAATTCGCTTCAAAACACGCGAAATTGCACCGTTGAGCTCAAGACGGAAAACGACAACGAGCCGGCTACACGAGCATTGAACATTCTTGGTAGCGGCGGCTTTATGCCGCCACTGGGCAAGGTAAACTCGCCGCTATCCACGGAGTCACCAAACGCCGAGCCGCTACAACGAAACTGTGAGTTTTGCTAAAATGAACACGATGTACGACGAAGTTGTGCTCGTCACTGAAAACCGACCGCTCAGCGGCAGCCATTTTCTGTTGAGTGTCGAGTCTCCCCGCCAAGCTGAGAGCGCCCGTCCCGGCCAGTTTGCCATGCTGCGGATTCTTGGCCGATCGGATGTACTCCTGCGGCGGCCGATGAGCATCTATGATTTGAAGGGCGCGAACTCCGGTGGAAAGCGCTCCCGCAACCAGGATTCGCCGAGGATCATGCAATTCCTCTACAAGGTAGTGGGCCAGGGAACCCGGCTGATGTCCGAGCTCAAACCGGGGGACGAAGTAGGTATGCTGGGGCCCCTCGGCCACGGTTTCTTTGAAGAGGAGTATCTGCCGCGCGCGCACGAGGCGGACGAGATTCTCCAAGTGGCGGGAGGAATTGGAATTGCAGCGCTACTCCTGCCGGCGAAGCGCCTGGCGGAGGCGGGTTTTCGCCAGCGCCTTTTTATGGGCGGACGTACCAAAGCGGACCTGGTCGGGGTCGAGGATTTCAAGCCCTTGGTGCGGGGGAGCCTGCTCTCGACCGAGGACGGGTCGGCGGGCTACCGCGGCTTCGTCACCAGACCGCTCGAGGATTACCTGGAGCACCACTCGGACAAGAAGTGCCTGCTGATGGTCTGTGGGCCTTGGGCGATGTTACGCGCCGTGGTGCAGCTGGCAGGAAAATACGGCCATCCGTGCCTGGTCTCGATGGAGAACCGCATGGGGTGTGGCCTTGGGGTGTGCCTGGGCTGCTGCATCCGCGTCCATGGCTCCGGACACGAGGCCTATCAACGAGTTTGCACCGAGGGGCCGGTGTTCTGGGCGGACAAGGTCGATTGGCAGTAGGCAGGTCGGCAGGTCGGCAGATGGGAAGGTCGGCAGGTCGGAAGTAGGCAATAGGCAGTCGGCAGGACAGACTTTTATGTCTCAAAGAGGCTTAAAGCGCGAATTGTCGACTAAAGACGGCGAGGCAGCCGCGGCGGTCGTCGAGCAATTCGAGCCGCAAATCGAAACTGAAATCGCTGGAGTTCGCTTCCAGAACCCGGTCTGGACGGCAAGCGGCACTTTTGGATACGGCAAGGAATTCGCCTCGCTCATTAATTTGAACGAGTTAGGTGCCATTGTCGTCAAGGGAATATCGCCGGAGCCGATGGAAGGGAATCCTTCGCCGCGCATCTACGAGAGCGAATCCGGGATGCTCAACGCCATCGGTCTTCAGAATGTTGGCGCGAAGCGCTTCCTGGCCGAGAAGCTCCCGTTTTTGCGAACATTGAAGGCTCGCTGCATCGTCAACGTCTTCGCTTACTCCACCGAGGATTATGTTCGTTGTGTCGAGATCCTCAACGAAGGCGACGGCGTCTCGGCCTACGAACTGAATATCTCGTGCCCCAATACGCGCTGCGGCGGCATCGTCTACGGCAGCGACCCGAAGCTGACGGAAGAAGTGGTGGCGGCGTGCAAGAAGGCGGCTCGTTTTCCCCTCATCGTGAAGCTCTCCCCCAATGTTACTGATATTACGGTGTTTGCGCGGGCGGCCGAGGCGGCCGGGGCGGACGCCCTTTCGCTGGTCAACACGCTGGTGGGCATGGCCATTGACATTGAGTCGCGCACGCCCCGACTCTCGAATGTGACCGGGGGTTTATCCGGCCCGTCTATCAAACCGGTGGCCTTGCGTATGGTCTATCAGGCCGCGCGGGCCGTGAAAATCCCTATCATCGGACTGGGAGGTATCTCCACCAGCGAGGACGCCCTCGAGTTCATTATCGCCGGCGCTCGTGCTGTGCAAGTGGGCACGGCGAACTTCTACGATCCGGGCGCTTCGATTCGCATTGTGCAAGGCCTGCGCGACTATTGCCAGAGAAAGCGGCTTCACCTTTCGGAACTCATCGGCTCGCTGAAGGTGCGGTGATCCGCTGGTGGCACGACCATCTTGGTCGTGCCCCTGCACGGGCAGGATGCCCGTGCCACGGGAAATTGAGTTACTGCCAAAGGGTCCGGAACATTGACAGACATCAAGCCGTTTGTTAGATTTACCGGGTCCCGCTTTACGGAGTGTACATCTGATTACATTCAGAAAGTTCTTGGTCCTGCTGGCGACCACCGCAGTACTTCTGCTGACTCCAGGATGTATCGTGCGGCGGGTGAGACACATTCCCCGTTCGCAGGTCCTAGCTCCACCGCGCGTAGCGACACTTGCTGAACTGGTCGCCGAGCTCAATGGTTTAAGTCAAAGCATTCGCACCATGACGGCGACGGTGGACCTCGAGCCCACGACCGGCTCCATCTACTCCGGCGTTATCAAGGAGTACCACGACGTCAGAGGCTTCATCCTGATCCAAAACCCGGCCATGATCCGAATGCAGGGCCAGGCGCCGGTGGTACGGACCGACATTTTTGATATGGTATCCGACGGCGAGGAGTTTCGTTTGTATATCCCGCCTGTTGAAAAGTTCATCGTTGGAAAGACGGCCTTCAACCGTCCCTCGAAGAACTCTCTCGAAAACCTGCGGCCCCAACACATTCTGGAAGCCTTGCTGGTTCCGGCGCTTGATGAAAACCATGAGAAGTGGCTTCTGGAGGAATCCCAGGAGGGCGGGCATCGGTATTATGTAGTTCTGATTGTAGAGGCCGCGGAAGGTGGAGAATTACGCCTGAAACGCAGGGCGTGGTTCGATCGCGCCGATCTCCAGTTGGCTCGCATGCAATTCTATGAGGCGCAAGGCCTTTATGTTGAGGACGTGCGGTACTCCGATTATCAGGATTTTCAGGGAGTGAATTACCCTTCCCATGTCGAGGTGGTCAGGCCGGTCGAAGATTACCGCGTGGCGATCACCATTCTGAAGGCCACATTTAATCAGCCCATTGATCCTGAGAAATTCGTCCTCAAACAACCTCCCGACACGCAACTGATTAACCTGGACGCGAAGGAGGGGAAGCCGAGTGATCAATAAGCTCATCATCTCCAACATCCTGTACCGCCCCGTCCGCACGGCGTTGAGCGCCTTGGCAGTGGCTATGGAAGTAGCCATGGTGATGCTTTTCGTGGGGCTCGCGCATGGCTTGGTGAACGACTCCGCCCGGCGGCAGGAAGGGGTGGGCGCTGACGTCATGGTGCAGCCCTCCAGTTCCTCGTTCCTGCTCGCTTTCTCTCAGTCGCCGATGCCCCTCAAGATTGGCGACCGGATCGCGCAACTCCCTCATGTGCTCGCCGTCGCTCCCACGCTCATCCTTTTTAATACGGGAGCGTTGAGTATGATCTACGGCATTGACCTGGACAGCTTCACACGAGTTTCGGGCAGCTTCGCCTATCACTCCGGCGGGCCCTTCACTAAACCCTATGACCTGCTCGTGGACGACCTGTATGCCAAGTCGAAGCACCTCAAGGTCGGGCAAACGGTGACGCTTTTGAACCATCAGTTCTATGTCTGCGGGATCATCGAGCACGGTAAAGGCGCGAGGCTGTATATTCCTCTGCAAACCGCAGAAGATCTTCAGCAAGTCCAGGACAAGGCCACCATTTTTTGGGTCAAGTGCACCGAGCCTTCCTATGCCGATAGCGTCGCCGGCGCCATTCGTCAACTCCTTCCCGGGTACCAAATCACTTCTGTTCAGGAATGGAAGACGCTGATGACGTCCAACAATATTCCAGGCCTGACCGTTTTCACGACCGTCATCATTATCATCGCGGTGGGGATCGGATTCCTGGTTATATTCCTGTCGATGTACACGACCATTACGGAGCGAACCCGGGAGATCGGGATTTTGAAATCGCTCGGCGCATCAAAAGGGTATATCATTGCAGTGATTCTGCGAGAGGCGTGCCTGCTCAGCGCGGTTGGGATCCTGGCCGGGTACGGAGTGGCGGTCATAATCCGCAAGATCATTCTGGCGAACTTCCCTACCATGGCAATCGAACTGACCGTGCTCTGGGCAGTGTACGCCGCGGTTCTGGCGATAGCGGGAAGCATGCTGGGAGCGTTCTATCCCGCGATGCGCGCGGCTCAGCTTGACCCCGTGGACGCCCTGGCGTACGAGTAAATGGAACCCATCATCGAGACTCACGGACTCAAGAAAGTCTACCGCGTCGGTAAAGTCGCGGTGGAAGCGCTGCGGGGCGTGGATTGCATTATCCAGGAGGGCGAGTTCGTGGCGGTGGTGGGGCCATCCGGCTGCGGAAAGTCCACTTTTCTTCACGTCCTGGGCGGCTTGACAAGCCCCACCAGCGGGCAGGTGCTGGTGGATGGCAACGATTTCCAAAACATGACGGATGCCGACCGTACACGCTTTCGGCGGCATAAAATCGGCTTCGTGTTTCAGCGCTTCAATCTGCTGCCCACTCTGACGGCGCGAAACAACATCGCCATCGCCCAGCATATCCAGGGAAACGGCTTCAATCCGCACCGTTTTCAGACTGTGGTGGAAATGCTCGGGATTCAGGACAAACTCGATCATCGCCCCTATGCGCTTTCCGGCGGCGAACAACAGCGCGTGGCCATCGCCCGTGCCGTCATCTGTGATCCTAAGCTGCTCCTCGCGGACGAACCCACCGGCAATCTGGACACGGAGAACTCGCAGTCGGTTCTGACGATGATTCGCGGCCTCAATAAGACCTTTGGGCAAACGGTTTTGATGATTACCCATAACCCCGAGGCCGCCGCAGTGGCGGACCGGACCATTCACATGCGGGACGGCCGCATTGTTTCGGATTGAGACTTCAATGGATCACAGCACCGAAATCCGGAATCCCTCCCTGCCGCAATCTCCGGACAATGTGCAGAGCGGTGGCAGCAGCATGCTATGGGAGAAAATTAAGCTCGGCATCAAACGTACCGTCTTCTGGGCTTACGAGCGGGGGACATGGCAGTACGACCTGCTGTGCCTGGCCATCCTGGCGTTTATTTTTTTCTCGCCGCGCACCTGGTTCAACGACCGTCCCACTCTGGAATTGACGGACCTTCGGCACCAGCAGGGGTTTGTCGAAATGGGACACGCGAGACAAGGCTGGCGCTACATGATCGACGCGCGTCTTGTGGAATCGTATGCGGGTACAACGCCCGAGGACGCCATCCAGAATATCCTGAGCCGGCAGTTGCCCCATCCTTTCACCGTCCTCTCGATCGATCCCATCACCGACAAGAACAAAGTCGTACTAGGCTACACTGTGCTGGTCAACAGAAGCGACAAGTGACGAGGGGCGAGCAGCCGCCAGAAGAGAGACTGCTAGCTTGTCGAGGCTGCAACTCCGGCTTGTGGCTCGTCGCTTCTCACTGGTCGCTGCTTCCTCCTAGCCTTTTCGCGCCGCTCCCTCTACAATAGAACAGGGAGGATGCTCTTGCGTCTCAAACTCACTCTCGTCTTGCTCATCTCCGTCGCGGTGTTTCTGTCGCCTCTCTGCGTCGTTGCGGGCGCGCCCCTTCCCCGCAAGGGGAAGATCCCCCCCGATCTCTCCGAGATCCTGTCACGCATGAACGACGCCGGCAGACGATTGCGGACCCTTACCGCAAATCTTGAGTACACCAATGTCACGGTGCTCGTGAACGACAAGTCCGTCGAGGAGGGCCGCCTCTTTTTCAGCAAAGGCGCCAACGGCAAGAGCGCAGAGGTCCGGATTGAGATGACGCAACCGGACTCGAAGGTCATGCTCTTCAAGAAGAACAAAGGGGAAATCTATCTTCCCAAGATCAATCAGATTCAGGAATACAACCTGGAACAAAAATCGGGATTGGTGGAGGAGTTCCTGCTCCTGGGCTTCGGGGCGGAAACCGGAGACCTGAGGAAATCGTACAACATCAAGTACCTGAGGGAAGAAGAACTCGGCGGCGAGACCACCGCCGTCCTGGAATTGACCCCAACCAAACAGAGCATCGCGGCCCAGTTGACCAAAATCGAAATGTGGGTCAACGAAGATTCCTGGATGCCGGCCCAGGAACAGTTCTTCCAGATTAGCGGCAACTATCTGATCGCCCGCTACACCGCCATCAAGGTGAACCTGAAATTCCCGGGTTCCACCTTCGAGCTTCCGCCTTCCGCGGGAGCCAAGATCGTGAAGATGAACTAGGAAACGGTGAAGGAAAAAGTCTAAAGGGTAAAGGCTAGAGGATAACGGTTTACGCTGCAGACTTTAGACTTTACCCTTTAGACTTTAACCTTCCACCTCACCTGCCGACATGGCTATCTGCCGACCTGCCCATCTGCCGATCTGCCCACTGCCCTCGCCAGCACGTACGGCCCTTCCGGAATCACGGCGATGTGCGCGCCGGGCGGAAGAGATGAAGTGAGTGCGCCAATGGAAGCCTCGGCCGTATCGTAGGCCTTTCCCCACAACGACGGATGATACTGCCCAGGCAGTCCTGGGACGTAGAAAAGCACTTCTGCCTTGGCGGTCACGAGCGCGAGCTTTTCGAGCTGCCACTGGTCCACAACCACGGCCGAGCCGGCAATCTCAGCCAAGAATGCGCGGTCGGAGGGGTGGCTGGACAGCATCTGAGCGAATTCAGCGCCGCCGACCCCTTCCACGCATTCCGCCAGCAGCAGGATTTTGCCGCCCGGCTTCACAATGTGCGAGGCAGCGGTGATTCCCTTGATCGCCTGGTAAAACGTAAGATCCAGCGGGTAGCCGGCGGAGGTGGTAATGACTGCGTCTGCCGGCTCATCCAGCGTCTCAAGCATCACCTGCGAGACGAATTTCACTCCCTGGCGATGGGCCGCTACCGGCTCTCCTGCAAACACTGCCGCAATGGGGCGCCGCCCATTCCCACGCGCCAATGCCGCATCCACCAGGAAGTCGTGCCGTGCCATGCGTGCGATTTCCAGAAGCTCGCGGTGCAAAGGGTTGTGTTCAATCGAACCTTCCACGGCGCGCGCGTCCCGCATGAATTTCGGGCTGTGCAGAACCTTGATGGTCCGTTCGCCGGCGAGGCCCGGTGCGACCAGCTTCCTTCCCCCCGAATAACCCAGCATCAGGTGAGGTTCGATAAACCCCAAGGTGATGTGGAGGTCGGCAGAAAGGAATCGCTGGTCGATATAAACAGGCGTTCCCGATGCGGTCTCGCCCAGGAAACCGTGCTCCTCGAGCTCGCGTGCCCGGTGGCTCGAGATGCGATACTTTCCCGCCACCTGCTCCCCGCAAATCTCCCTGATCTCCGCCTCAGTGGCCGGACGGTGCAGGCCCGTGGCAATCAAGATGGTTATGCGCTCGCGCGCAATCCCTGCCGCCTCCAGCCTGGCCAGGAGAGGTGGCAAGACTTCCCGGTTCGGCGCGGGACGTGTGATGTCACAAACCGAAATCGCTGCTGACTTCTTCCCCGCTGCGAGTTCTTTGAGAGGAGGTCCCGCAACAGGATGATCGAGGGCGCTCTCGATCGCCGCTGCCAAATCCGCCAGCGGGATAGCCGAGCGGGCCTCCAGCACCTGATAATGAAATCCCTCCGGCAGTTCCAAGTTTAGCCCGCTTTTGCCAAAAGCAAACCAGGTTGTCATGTTCCGATTGTACCGCAAGTACCGCAGTTGGATGCCAAGCTGCAAATAGCGTTAATCCTCCGAAGGCCTCTCAACATGATCGATGACGAGGACTTCCACCGGGCCTTTTTCGGGCTCTAATTTCAAACCGAGTTGTTCCCGAACAGCAGTGAACACGCTGATGTCATCCGGACCCGAGCCGTGGTTGATCCTGAACTCGGGAGTCGCCTCCAATTTGATGTCGTAGGTTGCGGTAAGACCCGTCTTGTCGAGGATCGGTCGATCGAGCCCGAAATCGCGGCTGATATCGTCAGCAAGGGATTCCATGGTGACCTTCGCCAGCGTTATGGTCTGTTTCCGCCCATTTACGCCGTGTCTCGAAATTAATACGGCATCGGGAGCGCTTTCCTTGAATTTCGGTCCGTTCTTGCCAACGATGAGAGCATAAATCGGCAACTCCTTCATCTCGCGATGGGATTTGAGATTGAATCGTTCTTCCAACAGCCTTTGCAGCATCTGCCTAAATTCACCCTTCGTGGGAGTCCCATCCCCCTCGGCCTTTGCCACAATATTGTAGTACGTGTCGTACACGATCGGCCGCGCACGCGAATCCGCTAACGTCACCTGATAGCTCTTCAGGCCGTATGCCTCTTCAATGAGGTCAGCCACGGTATAAGCTTCCAACGTGAGCCTCGGCCCGGAGGATGAATAGCCAAGCAGAACATTCCAGGGTCCGGGATTGGGTTTGATTGACGCAACCTCGAAGGCTGGCAAAGGCGCACGCGGGGTCGGTGCCAACTGCGCGCGCATTTGCGGGGCGATCAAAAGACAGGAAACCGCAGGGCTGATAACAATGGCCAATAGCGTCAAAAGCCGTAGAGGATTACTCATGTAGTTTTCCTCCCGTGCGCTCCCTGGCTTCGGGTTTCACTTTCAGGGCTCCATCAAAACAGGGGTCCGCGCTACACCCCTTTGCCAAGAGTGAACCAAAGTCTTCATGCTCCGATTGTACCCTATCCAGTACCACAGCGCGGCTGAGCCGCAACCAAAAGCAGATTCTTCGCTTCGCTCAGAATGACACGTCATCCTGAGCGAAGCGAAGGATCTGATTTTCGTGGTGTTACGTCGTTGCTCACGGCGCGTTTGCTGGGTTATCATAAAGATTCGCCCCGGCCGCGTGATTGGCCCGGGGTCAGGGCAAAGAACAACAAAGGAGAAAAGGTATGGACATTCGGCGTCTACGTGTACGCCCGCTTCTCACACTTCTAGTGGCGATGATGTCGTTCTCGGCGGCTTTGTTTGCGGCTGAAAACGTCTACAATTTCACTCTCCCGTCCATCGATGGCGAGCCCACTTCGCTCGCGCATTACAAGGGCAAGGTCATTCTCTTGGTCAACGTTGCCAGCCGCTGCGGTTTCACGCCGCAATATTCGGCACTGGAATCGATCTATGAGAAATACAAGGACCGGGGCTTTGTGATCCTGGGTTTCCCTGCCAACAATTTCGGCGGCCAGGAGCCGGGCACCAATGCCGAAATCAAGAATTTCTGCTCGACCAAGTACAGCGTCTCGTTTCCGATGTTCGCCAAGGTCTCAGTGAAGGGCGATGATTGCACTCCCCTCTATCAGTACCTGACCAAGCAGGCGAATCCCAAACTGACCGGCGATATCAAATGGAATTTCACGAAGTTCCTGGTCGACCGCAACGGAAACGTTGTGGCGCGTTTCGAATCGCCTGTCAAGCCGGACTCTCCTGAAGTCGCGGCGGCAATCGAAAAGCAGTTGGAGAAGTAGCGCCGACCTTTAGGTCGGCACGGGGCGCTGCTGGCCTGAAGGTCAGCGCTGCAAGTCTCAACATTGCTCCGACTGGCCATTGCGCGTGAAGACGCGGGCGCTGACGTTGTCTTTCAGCAGCGTCCAGAACCCGGCATCGAGGTAGGAGCGGATGGAGACATAGCATCCGCCGCAGTGGTTGGTGGGGACGAACTCTCTCAACATAGCTTTCTGCGACGTGTACTCGTTCTCAAACATCGAGCACGGACGCAGCCCGCCCGTGGGCGTTACGACCATAAACCTCTTCCCCGCATTGCATCCCGGCACGGTTCCGTCACGGAAGAAATCGTGGATCCCCGACAGCGTCCAGGGTGAGTTGGCAATACGGCCATTCTTGGACTTCAGTTCCAACAATTGATCGAGGGTCTTGCGCAGCAGCGCCAGGTCGTCTGCCGACTGAATGTAATGGTCCATGCTCCCAGTCCGCAGAGGCGTGTAAGCGCTGTAGGAGATAGAAACCCCCCACTGCTTGGCGCGCTCGTAGTTCTCCACGAGTGCGGGAAGGTTGTCACGCGTGATCGCCGTGTTTAACGCCACGTCATCGTAGCCGTGGCGGGCGAGCACGGGAACCAGTTTTTCAAGGTGAGCGTAAAGCCCGGGTGAGCGGCGGAATTCGTCGTGCCTGGAGTCGGGAAAGTCGAGCGAGATAGAAATCTGGTTAATGCCCAGGGGGCGCAAAGCCAGATACTTCTCTTCCGTCAGCAACCGTCCATTGGTGACCAGGATGGTGTAGGGCAGGCCACTGGGCTCTTTCACGGCCCGGATAATTTCCTCGAGGTCCCTCCTCAGTAACGGTTCGCCACCCGAGAGTTGCACCACCATGGGTTTGAGAGTGCTGCGGAGTTCCGAGTAATCCTCCGCGCGAAGCAGTCCCGCCGGGTCGGATTTCATCCCTCCCTTGTCGCAATGCTTGCAATTGGCCGTGCAGGAGTGAGTTAACTCAAATGAAACCACCAAAGGTCGATTGGTGCAGAAACTCCACGTGCCTCGGGCAATCATGCGCGCAGCTCGTGTAACAGGTATCGCTTTCAATGTTGACTCCAAGAAATTGGATTGCACATTAGGGTTCGGTGCAACTTGCGAGGGCTCTGCCGGACTCCGGCCTGGTTCTCTAACCTGACGCCTGGCCAAGTGCCAAGAACACGATAGCATACTCCGGTCAGTGACCACGAGCAAGCTGTTTATCGAGGTAGCGCGTGCGTCTTGCCCGCTCTGGGGCGCGCATCCTGCTGCCCGCGCTTCTTCTTCCGGGTCATTGAACCGCCAGAATACGCAATTCAATCATCGTTTTCGACCGTTCATAGTATGTGGATTGTCACCTCTTGGACTTTCAGGTATGGTTAAGATTCACCTTTTGCCCGCGGGGTTTTCAGGGGCCTTACTCGACAGGCTGCCGGAAAGTGACAGCAGGGATTGACCCAAATGGACCAGCTTAGTTTGCGTCGGAAAATGCGGTTCTGGAACACGCGCGTGCGAGAATGGCGCATGATCGCTGGCGGGTTAATCTCCACCCATCATCCGGTTCTTGCGCATCTGATTCCCATTCGCCGGTGTAATCTCTCCTGCGCATATTGCAACGAATTCGACAAAGTCTCGAAGCCGCTTCCGCTCGAGACGATGTTTCGTCGCGTCGACCGGCTGGCAGCGCTGGGGACAACCATCATCACGATCAGCGGAGGCGAGCCGCTCCTGCACCCCGAACTGGAAGAAATCGTTCAGCATATCCGCAGGCACGGAATTATTGCCGGATTGATCACCAACGGTTACCTGCTGACCCCCCAGCGCATCGAGCACCTTAATCGCGCCGGCCTGGACCACCTGCAAATCAGCATTGATAACGTCATACCCGACGAGATTTCAAAGAAGAGCCTGCGCGTCTTGGACCGCAAGCTGCGCCTGCTGGCGCGCTACGCGATCTTCCAGGTGAACATCAATTCTGTGTTGGGAACCTGCGTCCGTAACCCAGACGACGCTCTGGAAGTGGCTCGGCGGGCGCTGGAGCTCGGATTCACGAGTACCGTGGGCATTCTCCATGACCACGACGGACAACTTGAGCCCCTCAGCGAACGCCAGCAACAGCTCTTTGCCCTCATCATGGAGATGGGCAAACGGTCCTACTCCCGCTTCAATCAGTTCCAGAAGAACATTTCACAAGGGCTGGGCAATGAGTGGCGCTGCCGCGCCGGCAGCCGCTACCTTTATGTCTGCGAGGATGGCCTGGTGCACTACTGCTCGCAGCAGCGCGGATATCCTGCCATTCCACTCGAGAAATACACGCGCGCCCACCTCGAACACGAGTATCACACTCAAAAGTCGTGCGCGCCCCGCTGCACGATTTCCTGCGTGCAGCAGGTCGCCATGGTCGACAATTGGCGCGACCCGCAAACGCGCCCCGCCTTCACCCCCGCCGATGCGCTGGTGCAACTGCAGACAGCTAGGGATTAGAGGCTAGGGTCTAGGGACTAGGGAAAAGCAAAACAAACAATGGAAGGTCCCACAGATTGAGGCCTGGCGAAATCTGTCGGCGAAGTAGTGCGATCACTACCGTAACACAAACCCCTGAGGCGTTTTCCCCTAGCCCCTAGTCCCTAGCCCCTAACCCCTATTTTCCACTCCACCTGCGCGAGGATCCCGCCCAGGATTTTGGCGTCGTGGTTGGTGAGTTCGAGATCCCGGATGAGACGGCGCAGTTTCAGCAGTGTGGCGTCACGGCTTTTTGGTTTCAGATAGCCCACCTGGTCCAGAACGCGCGCCGCACGCGCGAAGAGGTGCTCGAGAGACTGGGCGCCCGCCGGATCCGACGAATGGACAACAGGCCGCAGGGGACGGGCCGGCATAAGTCCGGCGCGCGACAATTCGTATGCGCAAACCGCCACCGCTTGTCCCAAGTTCATGGAAGGACAATCCACCACGGTAGGGATACGAACCAGGGCGTGGCAAAAACTCAGGTCCTGGTTCGAAAGACCGGTCTTCTCGGAACCGAAGAGCAGGGCGACAATCCCTTTCGCTTTGCGTCGCCGGAGCCAGGCAGGGAAATCCGGCAGCGGAATAAGGTCCCGGTCCAGGTTGCGCCGGGAGCCTGCGGTCGTCCCGACAACCAAGGGTGCGTCCGCGATTCCATCGACCAAGCTCTCCACGGCGCGCGCCGAGGTGACGACCTCCTCCGCTCCCACCGCCGACCGCGTCTCTTGCCACACCGGACCATACGGGGACACCACCACCAATTCGCGAAAGCCAAAATTAACCATGGCTCGCGCCGCCGCTCCGATGTTCAGCGGATTCCGAGGCCGCACCAGCACAAACCGCCAAGCCAAGTCAGGTGATTTCATAACTCGAATTCTATCAGGACGCAGCGGCATGGGTGAGATTCTTCGCGGCGCGCGAAAAATCGCATTTCGTTGCGGCTTCGACGCGCTGTGCCCTCCGGGGTGAATCTCTCCCCTGGCCCGACTAAACTCGAAGCAAATGGCCCGTTCCAAACCCCGCGGATTAAGTTACCATTACGGCCTATGCATCCTGATCCTTACGACCCCGAGTTGTTCCGGCGCCATGGCCACCAAGTCGTCGAGGCATTGGCAGCCTATCTTGAATCCGCTCGAGCGGGTCAACTGCCGGTTCTTCCGCTCTGTGCTCCTATTGAACTTTCCACGCAATACCAGGGCCCGCTTCCGCTGGACTCCGCCGATGACTCTGAGGCTGAGATCGCGCGCTGCCTGGCGCAGATCGTCGGACAGAGCATTCACCTGCACCATCCTGGTTACATGGGCCATCAGCTTCCCGCCGTCTTGCCCGTGGCCGCGCTGGCCGACTTGATCTCGAGTCTGTTGAACAATAGCGCCGCGATCCACGAAATGGCGCAGGCGGGGACGCAGATCGAGCGGCAAGTCATACGCTGGCTTTGCGCCTCGGTCGGTTGGTCTCACGATGCCGATGGCGTCCTGACCTCCGGCGGATCGCTCGGGAATCTGACGGCGCTGCTGGCCGCGCGCAACCACGCCACGCAAGGCGCGGCGTGGCGGCAGGGACTCCGCGCAGGACCGCCGCTGGCTCTGCTGGTTTCCGACCAAGCACACTACTCGGTGGCCCGCACGGCGGGAGTCCTCGGGCTGGGCGAGGAGTCCCTTGTCACGATTCCCACCGACAATTGCTTCCGGCTCGATGTTTCGGCACTCGACCGCCTATACCGTCAGACAGTACAGCAAGGGAAGAAAGTGGTTGCCGTCGTAGGCAGCGCCGGCACGACGGCGACCGGGTCCTTCGATCCCTTGCGCGAGATCGGAGAGTTCTGCCGGGAAAAAAGCGTGTGGTTCCACATCGACGGCTCGCACGGCGCCTCGGCGCTTTTTTCAGAAAAGTATCGTAGCCTTACGGACGGCATCGAGTTGGCATCCTCGCTGGTGTGGGACATGCACAAAATGCTTTTTGTCCCCAGTCTGGTGACCGCTGTGCTCTTCCCCAAGCGGCGATACAGCTATGAAGCCTTCTCGCAAGAGGCAAGCTATCTCTTCGCCCGGCGTCCCGAGGAAGCGGATTTTGACCTCGCGCTTCGTACCCTCGAGTGCACAAAGAGAACCATGGGAATAAAGCTCTGGCTGGCTCTGCGCGTCCATGGCGCAGAAGCCATCGGTGAGCTGGTGGCGAGGACGTTTGACTTGGCGCGCGAATTCGCGGCCCTGCTCAAAGTCCAACCCGACTTCGAACTGGCCGCGGAGCCGGCCAGCAACATTCTCTGTTTTCGCCATGTTCCGCCGGGGATCAGGAACGCCGGGAACGAGCCGGAAAGGCTCGATGCGCATCAGTTAGAAGTACGGCAACGAGTGGTGGCTTCAGGAAGGTATTTCCTGGTGCAGACGGTTTTGCGGAACAAAACCTATCTCCGAACCACGCTTATGAATCCACGCACCGAAGTCGAGGATCTTGAGGGACTGATTGAGGCCATCAGAGACTCGGGCGGTAGCGCTGACCTTCAGGTCAGCACCGGAGTGCCGGCCTAACATGTTGTGGGTAGGCCCGTGCGCCCTGTCATTCTGAGCGAAGCGAAGAATCTCTGCAGTTGTCGTTACAGTGAACTACGGAGATCCTTCCTTCGCTTCGCTCAGGACCGCCTACGGCTCCTCAGGATGACAGCTAGGGCGTTTGAGGGTTGATATCCGCCACGAGGTGACAAACCTTGGAGCAAACAAACAAAACAATCACGACTTCCAATTTGACTCGTCGAAGACTCTTAACTTCCGGAATGCTCGCCGGCGTGGCAACGGCCCTGCCTTCCCTGCCCCTGGTTGCCGGGGCCGCGGCCTCCACTTCCCAAGACGCGCAGGCAAGCTTGAAGGCATTCGACTTGGATGAAATCACGGTTGCGGGGCTTCAGCAAGCGATGCAATCGGGCCGGCTTACGGCGCGTTCCATTGCGGAGAAATACCTGGCGCGCATCGAGGCGGTCGACAAGCACGGACCCGGCGTCAACTCTGTCATTGAAACCAACCCCGATGCGCTCGACATCGCCGAGAAGCTCGACCGGGAACGCAAAGCGCACGGCCCCCGCGGATCGCTGCATGGGATTCCCGTGCTCATCAAAGACAACATTGCCACCCGCGACCGAATGATGACCACGGCCGGCTCACTCGCTCTGGCAGGAGCGGAGGCGCCAAAGGACTCTTTCGTGGCGAAGAAGCTTCGCGAAGCCGGCGCCGTCATCTTGGGAAAAACCAACCTGAGCGAATGGGCCAACATCCGGTCGTCTCACTCGACCAGCGGCTGGAGCGGACGGGGCGGACTGACCCGCAATCCCTATGCGCTCGACCGCAATCCGTGCGGCTCGAGTTCCGGTTCGGGCGCCGCCGTTTCTGCAAACTTCTGCGCGCTGGCGATCGGCACTGAGACCGATGGTTCCATCGTCTGCCCCTCGGGGGTCAATGGGATTGTCGGGATCAAACCCACTGTCGGCCTGGTCAGCCGCGCCGGGATTGTTCCCATCGCGCATAGCCAGGACACGGCCGGGCCCATGGCTCGAACCGTGGCCGATGCGGCGACTTTGCTCGGCGCGTTAACCGGAGTGGACACCGACGATTCGGCCACAGGGTCAAACCCGGGAAAGACGTTAACGGATTACACCCGATTCCTCGATCCGCACGGGCTGCGCGGTTCGCGGATCGGTGTGGTGCGCAAATCGTTCGGCATAAGCGATGCAGTGGACGCATTGATGAACCAAGCCATCGACGAAATGAAACGCCAGGGTGCGGTGATCGTGGATCCGGCCGAGATCGAATCCTTGGAGCAGATCGGGGAGTCGGAATTCCAAGTACTCCTTTACGAACTTAAGGCTGACCTGAACTCTTACCTCGCGGCACTGGGTTCTGGCGCGCCCGTGCATACCTTAGAGGAGATCATCGAGTTCAACGAGCACAATCGCGAAAAGGAGATGCCTTACTTCGGACAGGATACATTCATCAAAGCGCAGGCTAAGGGACCGCTGACGGAAAAGGCGTACCTGGACGCACTCGAGAAGGCTCGTCGCCTCACCCGCAAGGAAGGAATCGATGCAGTCATGGAGAAATTTCAGTTGGATGCGCTGGTGGCGCCCACAGGGGGACCGGCCTTTCTGACGGACCTGGTTGACGGCGACCACGACGTCGGCGGCAGTTCGACGCCCGCGGCGGTGGCGGGTTATCCGAATATCACAATGCCGGCTGGCTTCATCTTTGGCCTGCCGGTCGGAATCTCATTCTTCGGCAGAGCTTACAGCGAGCCGACTTTGATAAAGCTGGCCCATTCCTTCGAGCAGGCCACTCGGCACCGCCGTGCTCCGCGATTTCTGCCAACCGCGGATTTGGCAGGGTAGCGCGGACCTGAAGAGCAGGTCTGCACTGCCAAGCTACTCGGGAATTCGAACGCTTCGGTCCTCTGCAATTTGGAAGGAGGGATTCCAGGCGACTTCCCACAGAAAGCCGTCCGGGTCGGAGAAGTATCCTGAGTACCCGCCCCAGAAGGCTTCCTCTGCCGGCTTGACGATCTTGGCGCCTGCGCCTGCGGCTTGCGCCAGCACTGAGTCAACTTCCTCGCGAGTCCGGGCGTTGTATGCGAGAGTAATCCCGCTAAACCCATGGCCGGCGGAAGAAATGTTGGCGTCCTTGGCAAGCTCGTCTCGTGGGTAGAGCGAGAAAGCGATTCCGTTAAGCTGGAAAAATACGATTCCTTCGGCCTTCGCCATGGACCGCCGCCATCCGAGGCGTTCATAGAATTCCCTGCTGCGATTCAAATCCGCCACACCAAGCGTGATGAGACTGACTCGCTGTTCCATGTTGGCCCTCCTAACAACAGCGTCATGTGGCGCAACGAGCCCGATTCACGCATTCAGAAGCAGCACAGGCAACCGTGCCTATGCTACTTGGGCGCGAGGTGAGGCTTCGAAGCGAAATAGTAATAATTCTGACCTTCGTCGACTGTTTCGCCAACCACGACCAGGCCCTCAGCGCGTAGAATCTGCTGGTACCGCTCCGCTCCCAGCGAAATCGAAATGCGTCCGGTCAGCGAGTCGGACCACGTGGCGGCCTGGTGAGGAAACGTAAACAGAAACTTGCCACCCGGATTTAGTGCCCTCGCGACCTTGGCGATGAGGGTCGTTTGGGTATCGGGCGCAAGCAAAAACATCAAGCCCCATGCAACGATGCCGTTAAACGTGCGGCTGAAGAAGTCCGATTCCTCGACCGCAGCGCATTCCGTGCGAGCTTGGGGAAATCGTTCGCGAAATGCAGTGATCAGCGTCTCGGAGGCGTC
>Ga0181532_10000582_pt1 | contig 37363 bp, 36 predicted proteins | sample PEATcosm2014_Bin_33_FD_119768 | JGI IMG/M metagenome (GOLD analysis project Ga0181532, IMG submission 119768) | Peatland microbial communities from MTU Mesocosm Facility, Houghton, MI, USA - PEATcosm2014_Bin11_30_metaG | ecosystem: Environmental > Terrestrial > Soil > Wetlands > Peat | place...
AGTGGCGTGAAGCTGCTGGCGCGGGCTGAGTTGCTGCACAGCAACGCCTGGACGGCCCCCTCGCTGGCCGGGAGCACCTTGTACCTGCGCGATCGCCGCAGTCTGGCCGCCCTGGATCTGCGGTAGCCAAGCGGCAGAGCGCGGCCCGCCGTGTCCCCGTGCCGCCGCGTCCCCGCGTCCCCGTGTCTCCCGTCCCCGTGGTCCCCGTGCCCCCGCGTCGCCGTGTCGCCCCCTCGCCCGCTCGCCCGCTCGCCCGCTCGTAACATCGACGCCGTTTGTCGATGTTGGCGAGCCCCGCTCGCCCCACGTGTGCTTCCAAGGAAATCTCTTGGCATCCGCCCTGAAATGGGGTAAAAACAGAAGAGACACACATTGTTTTTTGGACGGACCGGGACCCTGTGGAACGGGTGTGCAAAACCTTGCAGGAGTGTGCGCCGCCAGTTCCGGCTGCCTGATTCTGAACGACTTGAACGTACCGGCAAAACCAGCGCGTGTGCCATGTTTTATACAGAGTCCAAACGCATCAAAACACGGCCCGAAGAAAGTGGATGCAGGGAGCGTCGTGCGCCGCTAACCTGAAGAATCCGCCATGTCAGCGACCTCCATAGCCCTTGACAAGGGCCTGCCCAGTAACGTGGATGCCGAGCGCCTCGTGCTCGGCTCCATCCTGCTCAACGACAGCCTTTACATCCAAGCGGCGGGCGATCTGCAGGCGGATGACTTCAGCCTGGAGAAGCATCGCCGCATCTTCTCCCGCATGGGCGAGTTGCACGAGCGTGGCGAGCGCATCGACCGCGTCACAGTCGCCAACGAGTTGATGCGCCTCAACGAGCTGGAATCCTGCGACGGCCTCAGCTACCTGGTTTCGCTCGACGACGGCCTGCCCCAGATCCTTAACCTCGACGCCTACATCCGCATCGTCAAGGACAAGGCCGTCCTGCGGCGCATCATCTTCGCCTCGCAGCACCTCATGAACCGCTGCCTCATCGGCGAGGAAGAGCCCGACGAGATCCTTTCCGGCGCCGAGGAAACCCTGCTCAAGCTCGGCGAGTCCCGCGTCAAGAGCGGCTTGCTCAGCCCGCGCCAGGTCATCGACGACTATCAGGGCGGACTGAACGCCTTCCTGGACCCCAGCAAGCGCATCAAAGGCGTCAGCACGGGCTTCTCCCGGTTCGACGAAAAAACCAGCGGGCTGCACGCCGGCGACCTGTTCATCCTGGCCGCGCGCCCGTCTATGGGCAAAACCGCGCTGGCGCTGAACATCGCGCACCACGTGGCCACCAAGGCCAAGCGCACCGTGGCGGTCTTCTCGCTCGAAATGTCGAAGGAGTCGCTGCTGACGCGCATGCTCTGCGCCACCGCGCGCGTGGATAGTCAGCGGTTCCGCGCCGGCTACCTGAACGCCGACGAGCGCAAAAGATTGCAAGCGGCCGCCTCCAGCCTGGTGGAGGCGCCGCTGTTCATCGACGACACCGCTGGCATACACCTGATGGATATCCACGCCAAGCTGCGCCGCCTCAAGGCCGAGCACGGCCTGGGACTGGTGGTCGTGGATTACCTGCAATTGATGTCCGGCCGCGGCCGCTTCGAGAACCGCAACCAGGAGATCAGCACCATCTCGCGCGGCATGAAGCTGCTGGCCAAGGACCTGAACGTGCCGATGCTGGTGCTGTCGCAGCTCAACCGCGCCCCCGAAACGCGCCAGGGCGATCACCGCCCGCAGCTCAGCGACCTGCGCGAAAGCGGATCGATCGAGCAGGACGCCGACTTGGTGGCGTTCATCTTCCGCGAAGAGGTCTACCGGCCCAACGACGAAAGCCTGAAAGGCCAGGCGGAGCTGATCCTGGCCAAGCAGCGCAACGGCCCCGTGGGCAAGATCGAGCTCGTGTTTCTGCACGAGTTCACGAAGTTCGAGAACCGGGCTGCGGATTTGGGCGACTCCCCGGAGGAGTAGGGGCGGTTTTTTTGACCCATTGACGCAGGCCGCCGCCTCGAAGCGAGATTGCGGCTGCGACAGAACTACGAGGAAAGCAGCGGCACCTGTCTGGGACGACAATGCAGCCAAATGACTGCGGGCGGCGTTCACCGCTTGCATCGCGCTGCTCATTTTAGGGGCCTTGCAATGAACGAAGAATTCAATATCCACGCCGCCCGCAGGTTAGAAGATACCAGATTATCAATGCTACTCGAAGCGTCAGCGGTTCAAAGGGAAACAAACCTAAACGCCTTGATCCGGGCTGCTGCCGCGCACGGCGGGGCCATGCCTGGCGGGCTGCTTAAGCAGGAAGTGGAAATCATTTTCGCGGCAACCGAAACGATGGTGGACACAGCCATAGCATATCGAAAGGAGCTAGCTGCAAGAGCTCCCGATCTGCTTTTAGCGGACCCGTATTTGAGGGAATTTCATACCAAGCTTGACCAACTGGCCGATGGCGCTGTGATCTCCGTCCAACAGCGGCACGCTACGAAAGCTTCGGCTGGACAGTTCCCAGCCGCAACCCTTAACGCCATACTGGCGCTGGCAACGCGCAGATCAAAAGTACTCAAGAATAAGATCAATAACGAAATCCGCGCAATGGCCTTGGAGGGCGATTTAGGTATGCATCGAAGAAGCCAGTTGCAGCACTTGACGAACGTGTTTCATGGCACCGTAGGGAACGTCGCCCAGAACAGCGAACGCTTCACTCAAGCCGCTACTGTCGGGATTCAGCCCCATGACCTCGCGAGGCTAGTCAACGAATTGACCGCGCACCTCGACGAATTGAATCTCGATGCCCGCCAAAAACAGAGGGCCGAGGCCCAAATTGCAACTCTTAAGGCCGAACTTACTGGCGACCCGGACCCCGCAATAGTGAAACAGGCGGCCCGAACGCTCCGGAGTATAACAGAAGGCGCGGTCGGTAGCCTGCTTGCAACCGCGGCACAGCCGGGAATCTGGCACTGGATACACCAAGCGGTGGCGGGCTTTGCAACGACCTAACGTCCGACGGTTGACGAGTTACGTGGCATGGTGCGCACCGTCGACCACGATGTCAATCTAGCGCGATTTAACAGATGTCGAGGCTTACGTTTTACGCGGATGAGAGCGGTACCGACGGCGACTCTCCCATAGCCGTCGTTGGGGGCCTCTTGCTGCGCTTCGAAGACTTCACTTGGCTTGAAGTGGAATGGAGAAAAGTCCAGTCGAAACATGGAATTACTCAACCGATCCACATGAGAGAATTCGGGCCGCACGGTGACTTTGCGGAAACTTCTGTGGACGCAAGGCAGCATCTGTTCACCGATCTCGTGTCCGTCATCAATGAGCACAAGCGCGCGCAACTCTCGACGCCGGGAAGTATCGTAGCGTATTCACGGGAATAACAAATCTGAGCATGTATGGAGCCTGTTTTGCCCAACTCGCAATGATAACTGACATATATGCAAGGAAGAACGACTTTCACGAGCCGATACCGTACGTGCTCGATGACGGTAATAGCTATAAGAAGGACATTGTTGAGGCAAAAGTCACACTAGCGTCTAGATTACCCAGCCTCAAAACGATCGAGTTTTGCAGCGATACGTCCCTGTGTGCCCTGCAAGCGGCGGACGTAGTTACCTGGAGCGTTCGGAGACAGTTGGCGGGACGTTTTCCGAGTGGATTCGAGCCGCTTCAGCGACTGTTCGACGAACATCACTTGGATCTCAAATATAAAGAAGAATGGATGGTTGGCGTAGCCGATTCGATGCGCAAGGCTGAGGGCTCTGAAAGAGGCTGAAAGGCCGGTTCGCGTGTCAGGAACGCGCACGCGCGGTTTTTCGACTTGCCGACTTTCGCGCCGGACCCTCATCGGCAATCCCGGACAGAACAACCGGCGCACGGTCGGGGAATTCAGCCACCAGCGACAGCTTTCCGCCCATCGCCCGCACGGTCTTCCGCAGCGTGGAGAGCAACAGATCGCTGCGCTTTTCAAGCCGCGAAACGCTGTCCTGCGTGATCCCGAGAGACTTGGCCATGCGGACCTGTGTGAGCTTGCGCGCGTGCCGCAGTTCGCGCAGGGTCATCTCCTCGGCGATCAACTGGGCGGCCCTGGCCTCGACCCTCTTGCGCTGCGCGGGGCTCAGTGCCTTAATTATGTCGTCCACGTTGGTGGGCATGATTATCTCTTCTCCCTTTCCAGCCGGGCCAGGTGCGCGTCGAAACGGTTGTCGGCCTTACGGAGCAGTTCGCGGTAGAAGCGCCTCTCACTGCCTCCGGATTTATCTCCCGCAATCAGGAGGATACCCTTGCGCCTCGTATCGAAGGCAAAGGCCACCCTCCACTCGCCGCCAGCCGCGCTGAACCGCAACTCTTTCATGTTCGCGTGGCGGGAACCGTTCAGCGTGTCGACGCGAGGCCGCCCCAATTGCGGCCCGAACTGCTGGAGCAGGCGGGCCAGAGCCAGAATCTCCGTTCGCACGTCTTCGTCGAGCGCGGAGAACTCCATTTTGAATTCATCACCAATTTCAACGCTCCAGCTCAACCTATAATATGATCTATATTACATATGATGTCAAGTCCATAGCACAACTGCCATGCCTTCGGAAGGCCGCCGCTTCGAGCCTGGTGGAAGCGCCGCTGTTCATCGACGATACCTCGCTGGGTGGCTCCACGGCCGGTCAGGCCGAAGAGTCCGAATGAAGGTTGGAGAGATCGAAGTGGAGGCGCCGACGACGAAGGAAGTGGAAAAACTGCTCGCCGGTGCCCAAGAATCCCAGCAACGCAACCAACCTAAGCTAATCCCATGAGCTGCGAATTGGACGTCGCGCGAAACACGGCGGGAGGCGGGCTTCCGACGCTGATACCGATGCGGGCGCGCGGCGCATGCCGGACACGCGAACGCCAAAACCACCGGCCTGCATGACCGGCGCACCCATGACGCGAGTGTGGCGAGTCGAGCGGATTGGGCAACTCACGGGAGAAGCTGAGTCGGCGGGCTGTTCTATATCCCGGCGTTGTATGGAACCGCCATAGTGCACACCTTGCAGTTCTCCATTTAACTAATTCGGCTTTACGATCTCTTCCCGTTGCGAAGCCAGGCGTGAAGGATTCATGAACACCACGCCTGCCAACCGCGACTCATGATAACTTCCGGCACGGTGTACTAGCGCGACTCCACCAGGCTCATAATGCTATCAACCGAGTCCAAATCGTTTTGATCGAATCCGCGGTCGGCAAAATCGATCTGGAATTGTTCCTCCAGAAAGACCACCACCTCCAGTGTATCGACCGATTCCAGGCGGCCGGTGACAATCAGCGAATCGCTGTCCGTGAAACCACCAGGGTCGCCCTTCTGGCGAAGCAGCTTTTGCAGGTATCCTCTGATAGCGAGTCTATCGTTCATGAGTCATTTGTCCATTATGCGAATGAGAACAGGTTCCAAAAAAAGGCCAGATGCGTGCGCAGCGTGTGCGAACGCCCATCATAGTCGAAGATCTCCAGCAGGCAGTAGAAAGCGAGCACTCCGGCGACCGCCATCGCCCGCCGGTGGAGGGGCAACGACCCTGCCGGCCCACGCCTCCCCCTCAGTTGCGAGATGGCGATCGCGGCTCCCAGCACCAGCGCATAGCACGTGTAGACTTGAAAACCTGCCAGCGCCTTTCCCAACCCGAGGTCGAAGACGTACTCTATGTTCAGACAGAAATGATAGATCATGTTGCCGAGAGTCGCGGCCGCAATGGTCGCGGCAATCAGCCGCAGCTTGCGATACTTCTTGAAATATCGCACGTAGGCGGGAAAGAAAAAGAACTCCGCGAGTAACTCCTTGAAGTAATAATAGAATCGATTCCAGAACTCGGCTACCGTCGTGGAGTAGAAGGGTTTGTAAGTATTCCGGAAGATCCTGAAACCCGCCATGCGGCAGCAGGCCACAATGGTATTGCCCTTGATGGTCATCGCCAGCGTAGCTTCCACAAAGTGCATCAGTACGCTTGCCCACGCCAGGTGCAGCGGCACGCGCGTTCCGGCGGCGCTTTGGTCGAGCGCCGCTTCCAGGGTCGGCGCCAGCAGCGACGGCAAACGGAACCCCAGCGCTTTGCAACAGGTCCAGATCACAACCGGAGCGGACCCGTACACCGCCGCGCGTATCGCCACCAGCAATACATTCAGCGCTAGCAGCCAGATCAGCAGCTTGATCGCCTTTAATTGACTGACCGCCAGGTCGTCCGGAGTGTGCGCCTCCACCTTGCGGAGAAAAGCGGCGCCCTTTCCGATGGGGGTCGCCGAACCCATCCAAAACGGAAAGAAAGTCCCAAAGTTGCCCGGGTAAGGATCGGGCGTTTTCGACGTGTAGTCGGCGATGGCGTAGGCGAACAGCCAAAGATACGGGCAGGCCAGCGCCAGCAAAATCCACAACGTCAGCTTGGCTACACCGTGCAGCGGAGCCACCCCCGCCGCCATCAGCAAACAAAGGAACGATGCGATCATCACCAGAACCGGCCGCTGCCCAATCAGATTCTTGCGCTGCCGGCGCACCATACGAAGGAAAAGGCCCAACGCCCAGAACATCCCGGCGAAAGCCAGCACACACGCGCACAGCAGCGCGGGGCCGGTTTGGAAACCTTCGGCGGCCGCCACTCTCTGGATCAACCCGAGCCCCGCCCGGCCCGAGTAGAAGAGCAGCCAACAGGCGGAGGCCACGCCGAGAAGCAGCTTGCGGTGTTGCGGAAACAGAGTGATCAACCCGGCGGTGGCCGTCAATTCCAGAGAGACACGACTGCCGTTGAGTTGCAAGAGGAGGCCAAAGGCCGCAATCGCCGCCACCTTGCCGATATTGGTCTGCGCCAGTGCGACCAGCCTCGGGTAGCGGTCAAGCTGTGGAACAATCTGCATCTCACGCCGGTTGCCGGATATGGTTCGCGCCGTTTCGAGCGAGGTACACTCCGGACACAACGAGCGCCGGGGCGTCCGGCCGCATCGCCGCCAAGCGGCAGCAAGGTTCGGCAAGATTAAAGCTCATAATGACTTGCAGGCCGATTATCGGCTTTACACTTGTGCTGATTCAAGGTTGACCAAGGTTAACGCACCCGCGCAACGCCCGATAACCTGCCGCTTCCCGCTATGATCTGATATCGGCGGCGGTTCGGAAGTCCGATAGAGGCGGTGTCCCCGCTCGGAACCCGCCTGGCATAGACAACTCCTACTATCGGACCTTTCGATCTGATCATGTTGTTGCCGAAATCTTAGTGTCATTCGAGGCATTGAGCTGCCACAGCACAATCTAGCAATAGGATTTGTCTTATATGACCAGCCAAATACTTAATATGGTCATAAGGGCCTTTCAAGCTTCCCTGGCCGCACGGCCGAGATGTTGTTTGACATGGTCTGTTTATAAGGCTAGGAACCAATCCTGACAAGGGCTTGGAAGCGGTTATGAACGCGACCGAGGCGGTTCTAATTGGAGAGTTTTCTTCCACGTTGGCAGAGCTGCGGGCGCGACTAGAAAACTACACCCGAGGTTCTCCTTGACAACCCCTTGTGTAAAGATCCATAATTAAGACTGCAAGGTGTGATAATCCTACCGGTAATAAGGGTTTTCCTTAGGACATTTCAGGGCTACGCGAGGCACGCAGGATTATTCCACATGCGGCGAGTCAAATGCCCTTAAATTGGCTAGCAGCGAGCGATCCAACCGGTTCTCCCGCCCGAACCTTGCGGGCGCCAATCGCGGACCTCGTCAGCGTGCTTGCTCATTTGGCGGGCTCCCGCAATTTGCGCTCTTCAGAGCACCGGCGCGACCAGCGGCTTGCATAAGCAGCTCCGTCCGACCTGCTCTTGAATATTCTCACGATGGGCCAACTGCCGCCAGCGCCTCCCGTGGGGTTCCGATGACCGCGCCGGCACACCCTCCAACAGCCTTGCGGACAACGCCGTTAGGCCTTTCGAACGGCGCATTCCAGGGGCGCGAAGGATGACCTTCCCGTCTTCAGCGACGCGAGTACTGTAAATGCGGCCAGTGTACGTGATGTTTGCACAAGCCCGCTGAGGCCCCGTATCTTCAACGAAGAATTCGCTGATCCGACTTGATGCGGCAACCTCGGGGCAGGCTCAGTTCCACCCTTGCGGAGGCGCGATGACGTTAATCGGACACCGAACCCGCGGCAATGACTCCCTGATCGACCGGGAGTTGCATGCCGAGGCGATCAAGACCATGAATGAGGCTAAGAGTTTGCGCCGGCGCGTTTGCCGCCTGCTGGCTGCGCTCCAGAGCCACGTCGGGAAAGGAGGGGATGCCCGTGCGAGAGAGCAAGTGCGGCAACGCCGGTGCTGTTCTAGATGCCGGCCCCAGTAGCGAGATTCACACGACACTGCTTAGAATCCACTCGGTGTTCGAGCGGCTGATTTACATCGCATCGCTCGCCAACCATGGAGCCGGCGATGACGCCGGCGAAGAACCGGCCGACAGCACGCTCGGGCAAATGCTGGGGAAGGAGCACCAGGCGGTGCTTGAAAACTGGTTGTGTCTCAAGCTGCGCGACAAAATTGCAGACCTCGACGCCTTTGCGGCGGACCAGGGCAGGTCTGCGATCGAGATCTTGCGCCACTGGATTCAGCCGCGCTGCCACCAAAGACTGATTCCCGCTGCCGCGCTCCGGCTGCGAGGGCTGTTCGAGTTGGAGCTCGAAATCCTTCTGCCGATCGTGACCGCGGCCGGATTCACCAGAGATTGAAACAACGAGTGGGAGGTATCGAAACCAAATGGTGCGTATTGTTGTTTATTCGGACCAGCCAATCCTGGCCAAGGGTCTGGAGAGTATGATCGCCGCGGATCCGGAACTCGAACTAACCGCCTACTGCCCGGACCTGGCCGCGCTGAAAGAGCGTTTGGCAAACTTAAACGCCGATTTGGCCGTGCTGGACTTGACGCCGGAGATCACGTCTGCCGCGCTCGACGAACTTCACAAAGTGGCGCCGGAATGCAAGCTGATCCTGTGGACGAACTCGATGGGGGTCGATTTTGCGCTGCAGGCGCTGACCATTGGCATTCGCGGCGTCCTCAGCAAGACATCCACCTTGGAAGCGCATCGGCAATGTCTGCACGGAGTTTATTCCGGCCAGCTTTGGTTCGAAAAAAATCTGACGGATAGTTTTCGTGCCGCCCGGTGCGTGTCGCTCACCCCGCGGGAGAGCCAGTTGGTGGCCACGTTGTCGCGGGGCCTCAAAAACAAGGAAATCTCCTCCGAACTGGGTATTACGGAAGGCACCGTAAAGGTTTACCTGAGTCAACTCTTTCATAAATCCGGCGCCAAAGACCGCCTCGGTCTGGCCCTCCTCGGCCTGAAGAATCTCAGCATGGCAGGCACTTCAATGCCTAGCCAAGGGGGCCTGCGCTCCTTGATGGTGGACCCCGTATGCCAGCCATAGAATCGGGAGTGGTGCTGCTGGCATCGCTGTCCGTGGTAGCGCCCCTTACGACGCCCAAAGCACCTTTACCTGTGCCGCCCGGAGCAACCAGGGCTGGCCATGCGCTTTCTCCACCCCTCCCAGCACGCTTCACTCCCGAACCGTTCCTGGCGTCAACGGAAGATCTCCTCTGTGTTGGTGCTCACTTCGTCGACTCACGCAGCCTGCACTCTTCTCAGCGCCGGCGCGACCACCGGCTTGCACGGGCGGCCCTATCCAACCTGCTCCCGAATATCCCCTCGACACGCCAACCGCCGCAATTGCCGCCTGTGGTTCCGATAGCCGCCACGGCGGCCGCCCCACTGCAGACCGTCGCAGGCAACGCCGCCAGACCTGCCGATCTAGCCAGTCTCACTCCCGCAAATTTCCTGGCGTCAGCCGAAGATCTCTTATGCGTTCTTGTTCACATGGCCGGCTGCGGCAATCCGCACTCCCCACGGTACCGGCGCGACCACCGGCTTGCACAGGCGGCCGTATCCAGCCTGCTCCCGAATATCCCTGCGATACGCCAGCCGCCGCTACCGTCTCCTGTGGTTCCGGTAGCCGCCCCGCCGTCCGCTCCACAGCCGGCCGTCTCAAGCAACGCCGCCAGAACTTTCGGAAGGCGCATTCCGGGCGGAGCGGAGGATGGCGTTTCCCGTGTCCCGCGACGCCAGTTCTGCAAATGCGGGGCGTGTAAGTGGTGCTTGGACAACGCCCGCTGGGACCGGATCTTCAACGAGAAATTCGACGATCCCGCCTACTATGGCCTCGTGGTCAGCCACCATTCCACGCTTGCGAAGGCACGGTAATGAATCAAACTAGCAGCCCAAATTGGTGCGCCCGGCCAGCAAGCATCTCGGTTCTCTGGTTGGGCCATTCGTGAAACCGGACAGACACTGCGGGCCGCAAGGCCGAAAGGATTGTATGACACGGGTCTACTTATATAGCGATCAACCCATCCTGGCAATGGGTCTGGCAGCAGTTCTGACTGCGACGGGCCACTTCCAATTAGAAGGCTCGTTTTCCGGGTTGCCCGAGCTGCTGGCGCGGCTGGAAAGCGATGTGCCCGATATCCTGCTCCTGGACCTGACGCCTGAATTGACCTTCGGCGTACTCAGCGACATCAAACGCATGGTGCAGGAATCGAAGTTGGTGCTATGGGTCAACGCCATCTCCACCGAGCTGGCTTTCCAGGCCATGGGCTTGGGCGTGCGCGGCATCCTGCGCAAGACCTTGTCGTCGGAGCTGCAGATAAAGTGCCTCCAGAAGGTGTACGAAGGGGAGCTCTGGTTCGAGAGAGTGCTCACCGACAGTTTTCTGGCGACCAAGCGGGTAGTGCTGAGTCGCCGGGAAGGGCAGCTCATCACGCTGTTGGCTTGCGGTCTGAAAAACAAGGAGATCGCTTTCGAGCTGCAGATTTCCGAGGGCACGGTTAAAGTCTATTTCTCCCGGCTGTTCCAGAAGGTGGGGGTAAAAGATCGCTTCGAGTTGGCGCTGTGTGGCTTGAAGAACCTGACGGCGGAACAGGCGATGCCAAGTCGCCTCGATGGCGCGCCCATTCCCAACTTGCGGTCGCTGGTGCTGGAGCGGCCGGTGGAGCGGCCGTCCGCCCGGCCGCCTGCGCTTGCGGTTGTGCCCGAGCGGCGCGCATTCCGCCCGAATGCCGTGGCCTAGAGGTGGGGCAGGCGGAACCGCCGGCGGAACCGCCTGCCCCACATAGCCTGCAAGTTGCTGATCTGCCGTGGTGGCGCAGGCGGTTCCGCCTGCGTTTGCAGACTAATCAAACGTTTTTCAACAAGTTCGCAGGGCCGTTTCGTGGCGCAAGCGCTCTTTCCTGCGGGAACCGTCGAAGTGCTGTTGTCGGGAAGACCACTCCCTCACGGTCGTCGCTCCGATCATCGCTGCCCGGCGAAAGCCCGGCAACGTCAAAACTCACAGTGGCTTGCAGGCCGGCTACAGCTCTTAGACCCGTGCGGATTCCAAGTTCACCAAAGTTAACGCGCTCGCCCGACATCCGATAACATGCCCCTTCCCGGACCATCCAGCATAGAATGTTGACTGTTACTCTACTCGGTCCGGACTTACGACAAGGGGTACTCGCCATTGCTTGAACTTACAACTTTCGTAGCAGGCGCCGCCATCATGGCCATCGAGATCGTGGCTTCGCGGATCTTGGCGCCGTTTCTGGGTAACTCCATCGTGGTCTGGAGCAGCCTCATCGGCGTGATCCTCATGGCGCTTAGCTACGGCTACCTCCAGGGCGGAGTTCTGGCCGACCGCAATCCTTCATTCGCGAACCTATCGGGCATAGTGGCCGCCGCGGCGGTTTTGACGGCGTCGATTGCCGTCGGCAAGAACGCGTGTCTCACCGCAGTCAGCCATATTCCGGATATACGCGCGTCGGCCATCCTTGCGGAAGTGGTGCTATTCGCGCCGGTCTCCTTTGTGCTGGCGATGGTGTCGCCTTATGTGGTGCGGCTCAAATTGAAGGAAGTGGGCTCGACGGGCGCCACCGTGGGCCGGCTCTATGCCCTATCCACCGTGGGAAGCATCGTCGGAACCTTTGGCGCCGGCTTCTATCTCCTGGCGCTGATCGGCAGCACGGCCATTCTCTTCTGTATCTCCGGACTTCTGTTTATAGCTTCCTTCCTCTTGTCGACGACTGCCTTTCGCACGGCCAGAATCGCGGCGGTGGCGTTAGCCGCCCTGTGCTTCTATCGAACGCCGTCGACTTCGGTGCCTTTCATTGCGGGCAAACACCTGTTCGAAGCCGATACCCACTATAACCATTGCCTCGTCTATGAAGCCGCGGATGCCAAAACCCGGCGCCCGATCCGCAGCCTGGTGATCGACCGGTTCACGCGCCAATCCTCGATCTTCACCGACGGCCACGACGATCTGGTCCTCGAGTATCTCAAGTACTTCCGGATGGGCAATCACTTTAACCCGCATGCCCGGCGGACTTTGCTCCTGGGCGGAGGGGCCTTCACCTACGTCGGGGATTTCTTCAGGAGGAATCCCGGCCAATCGTTGGATGTCGTCGAACTGGACCCGGCACTCGCGGGAATTGCCGAGCGCTACTTCGGACTGAGTCCCGGCCCGCGCCTTCGGGTCTTCGCGGAAGACGCGCGCGTCTACTTGAATCGCTGCACGCAAAAATACGACATCGTCTATCTGGACACATTTGGTTCTGCAACCGTAGTTCCACACTATCTCACGACCGCGGAGACCGCGCAGCGCATTTATGACGATCTTTCACCCGACGGCGTCGTGATCCTGAACCTGATCTCGGCGATCGACGGCCCTTTGGGACAGTTCTTCCGCGCGGAGTTCGCGACCTATCGGAACGTATTTCCGCACGTTGAGGTGTTCAGGCCGGATGACCGCGCGGGCGAATTTCGAAACGTGCTTGTGGCAGCGTTCAAGAACCCCGCAGCTCCGCGCCTGACGAGCGACGATCCCGAAATCGCATCGTACCTCTCTCACCGGTGGACCAAGCCCATCCAGAACGACATGCGCGCCTTGACCGACGATTTTGCGCCTGTCGAAGTCTACCTGGCGCGCTGGTAGCGCACCTGCCGCCAATTAACAAAGGGTAGCCGCGATGCATAACTCTCGACATCTGACCGCCAATACCCATGCTCTGGTACCGTGGTTACCGTCCAGTAACCGTCCCTGGCTATCGCCGTGAACACACCTAGAGCTCTCCATGCTTCCCCTGTCCGGCCCGGGGTTGAGGACCGGCCTGCCGTTCCCGTATCCGCGCGCGGGCCCCGCCTCTATCGGACTTCCGATCAGCCGCGGATATCGGACCATAGCGCGCCTGTGTCGATGACCTGGATCTATGTGCTGTTCTTCATTTCCGGTTTCCCGGCGCTGATTTATCAGATCGTATGGCAACGCTCCTTGTTCACGATCTACGGCGTCAACATCGAATCCGTGACCATCGTGGTCAGCGCCTTCATGCTGGGCCTGGGACTGGGCAGCCTGTTGGGCGGCGTCATCTCTAAGAACCCGCGCCTGCCGATGCTCGTGGTCTTCGGCGCTATCGAACTATGCATCGGTTCTTTCGGCGCAGCATCTTTGCACATCTTTCATTTCGCCGGCGCACACACGGCAGGCGCCTCGCTGCCGGCCACGGCGCTCCTGACCTTCCTGCTGGTGCTCCTGCCCACCACTTTGATGGGAGCCACACTCCCGGTTCTGGTAACGCACCTCGTGCGGTCTTCCGCGAACGTAGGCTCGTCTGTCGGGATGCTGTATTTCGTGAACACGCTGGGATCCGCGGTAGCCTGTCTTGCGGCGGCAGCCTGCATGATGCGCCTGCTGGGACAATCCGGGTGCGTGCTGGCAGCCGCCGGCATCAATTTCACGATCGGGACGGCGGCGCTGCTCACGCATTTGCTTTCCGGCAAGGCGGTCGCGGCAGACGCGGATTGCAACTCCGCGCCAGTCTCACTCACGCCGCGCGCCTGGGACCTGTTTCCTTTTCCGGCCGCCGTGTGCCTGGTTTGCCTCTCCGGCTTTATCGCGCTTTCGTACGAAATTCTTTGGTATAGGGCTTATTCGTTTGTTTCCGGAACGGACGCCAGGGCATTTGCTCTTCTGCTGGGCGCTTATCTGGAAGGTGTGGCCTTCGGATCGCTGTACAGCAAAACCTTGTGCGCACGCCTCGGCTCCGCGGAGCATCGCTCGCGGATGCTGCTCACCATTTCTGGCCTGCTCATCGTGGCGAATGTATTCGGATTTCTGGTAGTCCCCCTGCTGGCGTACAGCGCCCTTTGGGTGAACTACAAATCTACACTTCCCCTGGTGGGTCTGTCGGCCGGGCTGCTGGGCGCCGTTTTCCCGCTCTTGACCCACATTTCCGTCGCCCCGGACAGCCAGTCCGGCGCGCGCCTGAGCCGCTTGTATCTGGCCAATATTGTGGGCGCGACACTGGGGACCTTCCTGGTCGGATTCATCCTCATGGACCACTGGTCCCTGCGGCAAATATCGGAATTCCTGGTGCTCCTCGGTCTGGCCATGGCTGCCGCCATTCAATGGCATATCCTGCGAAGCTGGCGGCGACTGGCGCTGCTCGGCGGCATCGCGGCGCTGGCTCTGGCCGCGGTCCTCGCTGCGCCGGCGGCCTTTCAGACGATCTACGAGAGGATGATGTACAAGGGTACCTATAAACCCGGCGAACCGTTCCGCCATCTCCTGGAATCCCGCAGCGGCGTCATTGCGGTCGATCCGCAAGGTGTGGTCTTCGGCGGCGGCATGTACGACGGCGTATTCAACACCAGCCTCATCGGCGATGCCAACTCGATCGTGCGCGCCTACGCCATCAGCGCCTTCCATCCGAATCCGCGGCGCGTGCTCATGATCGGCCTGTCGTCGGGTTCCTGGGCGCAAGTCATCGCCAACCATAGCCAGTTGGAGCATCTCACCATAGTGGAGATCAACCCCGCATATCTGGAGCTAATCCCCAAATATCCGCAGGTGGCCGGGCTGCTGAAGAACCCAAAAGTGGATATCGCGATCGATGACGGCAGGCGCTGGCTGGCGCGCAACCCGAAGCGGCAATTCGATCTGATCGTGATGAACTCCAGCTTCCACTGGCGGGCGCATATGAGCGACCTGCTCTCGGCGGACTTCCTGCGCATCGTCCGCCGGCACCTGGCCGATGGAGGCGTCTTCTACTACAACACGACCAATTCGGGGGAAGTCCAAATTACCGGCGCCACGGTTTTCCCGTATGCCCTACGCGTCATGAGCTTCCTGGCAGTCAGCGATCGCCCGCTGCTGGTGGACAAAGAAGCCTGGCGCAACGCGCTGGTTTCCTACAAAATCGATGGCAAGCCGGTGCTGGACCTGACCCGCACGCGCGACCGCCAGAAGCTTGCCGAAGTCCTGGCGATGGCCGACAGTGTCGGCCAGCCGGACTTAGCGGCGAAGGCCCCGATGGAGTACGGAGACACGATCCGCCAGCGCAATCGGGACAAGCGCATCATCACCGACGACAATATGGGCACCGAGTGGAATTAACCCGTGGCGGTGGGGCAGGCGCTTCCGCCTGCCACCTTCAGTTCGCCGCAGAGCCTTGCCCGCCCAAGCCCCCCCGCTAACTTCAGATGTATTGCGGGGTGGGGCAGGCGCTTCCGCCTGTCAACTCAGTTCGCCGCAGAGCTCCCCGGTCGCTAACTTCAGATGTATTGCGGGGTGGGGCAGGCGCTTCCGCCTGCCAACTCAGTTCGCCGCAGAGCTCCCCGGCCGCTAACTTCAGATGTATTGCATCTTACGGGAACGGGGGTGTAAACTCCACGTAAAAAGGGCTCCCGGTGAGTTTGCGACGAGGCTTCCGAGCTGTCCTGGTCGGCGCGATAACCTTTATCGTCGCCCTGATTTGCGTGCCTCAATGCGGGGTCCAGATCTATGCGGATAACGCTAGCTGGATCAGCCTTGGCTTTGGGGCGGTGATGACCTTCCTTGCATACCGCGTTGAGTAACCGCCTCCCCCATCGGACCTTCCGATCTGGTAGCATGTTGTCCGAATGTCCCAGCGCACCATATATCAGGTCCTCGAAGAAACCGCGGCGCAGTACGGCGATGCTCCGGCCCTGCGGCAACCCATCTCCGGAAAAGACGGGCGGCGCGAATATCTAATCTACTCGTGGAATCAGTGGAAGACGGCGGCGCAGGAAATCGCCGCGGGTTTGCGTTCGATCGGTGTCTCGAAGGGCGACGTCGTAGCGCTGGATTCGGAAACGCGCCTGGAGTTTTACGTGGCCGATCTGGGCATTCTGGCTGCCGGCAGCGTGGCCGCCGCTCTCTATCCCAGCTACCCGCCCAGGGACCTGATCCGCACCATCGCGGCCTGCGGCGCGAAGGCGCTGTTCGTGGAGGATCCCAAGACCCTGCACGCGTTGCGCGACGCACCGGCCATCCCGCGCATCCTGCTGACGGGCGAAGGGGAAGGCGCGCTATCGCTCGACCAATTGCGCGAGCGGGGCCGTCTGGCGCTGGCCGAAGACGCCGAGTATGTGGCCCGCCTGAAGGCTGAAGTTACGCCCGCCGACCACGCCATCCTCTATCTGACTTCGGGCGCCACTGGCGAGCCGAAGATGGCACTGGTCACCCACGCAGCCGTGGTCGCGAACATGGACATGGCGCCCGCCAGGTGGCCTATCGGACCCAACGATGCCACGGTAGCCTTTCTGCCCTCGGCGCACATCGCGCAGCGCGTCGTAATGGAACTGCTGACCATGCGGCAGGGCACGCCGGTGAGCTTCTCCGAAAGCTTGCTCAAGCTGCCGCAGGATATCCGGGACGTGCGACCCACCATGTTCCTGGCCCCACCGCGCATGTGGGAGCGCGTTTACTCCACCATCTGCACCGAACTGCGCAAACGCCCGGCCATGGTCCGCAAAGCGTTCTACAGCGCATTGGGCCTTTCCTTGGCGGCGGCCCGCTACAAACATCAGGGAAAGCCCGTGCCGGCGCGCATCCGGGCTCCGCTGAAGATTGCCGACCGGTTGTTCTTTCAGAAAGTCCGGGAGCGCCTCGGCGGACGCCTGGTCTTGGCATGTTCCGGAGCGGCGCCCTTGAGCAAGGAACTCGCCGAGTTCTACGAGGCGATCGGGATGCCGCTGATCGAGGGCTATGGATTGACGGAAGGCGGCGTAGCGACGCTGAACCCGATCGACAAGCCCAAATCCGGCAGCATCGGCACGGCGCTGCCCGGCGTCGAATTGCGTATCGCCGAACAGGACAGCGAGCTGCTCATCAAAAGCCCTTGCCTGTTCTCCGGGTACGTTGGCGATCCCCAAGCCACCGCCGAGGTGCTGCGGGATGGCTGGCTGCACACCGGCGACATCGCGTTTATCGACGACGAGGGTTTCGTCTTCATCACCGGCCGCAAGAAAGAACTGATCGTCTCTTCCACCGGCAAGAAGATCCATCCCGCGCGCGTCGAGAGCCTGTTCAAGTTCGAGCCCCTGGTCAGCCAGATCATGCTGGTCGGCGACCGCCTGCCATACCTCACGGCGCTGTTCACCATCAATCCCGCGGTGGCTGAAACGCTGAAGGGAATGGATATGCTCAAGGGCCACACCACCGCCGAGATGGCCGCCGCCGAGCCGGTCCAGAAGGAGATCCAAAAGGTGGTGGCGCGCGTGAACAAACAACTGGCGCCCTTCGAGCAGATCCGCAAGTACCGCGTGCTCGGACGCGATTTCAGCATCGAAGACGGCGAACTGACCGCCACCATGAAGGTGCGCCGCGCGCGCGTGATGGAGAACTTCCGCGAAAGCATCGAAGAGCTATACGCCGGCAAAGAAGTGTAGCGCACGCTTCAGCGTGCCGCCGTGGGCTTCAGCCCACGGTCTGGACTTTCCACATTTGCTGGCCCGAGGGTGACAGATCTGCGTTTGGTGGGGCAGGCGCTTTCGCCTGCCAAACCGTGGGCTTCAGCCCACGGTAAAGAATTCGTGGATCTGAAGCGTAGCGGCACGCGGCTCAGATCGCAACGACCCAGGCGCCAAACTCAGTGGCATTGCCGCGCGCTGCCTATTCCGCTCAACTGCCGTCCGGGAATCCGCCGCGGTGCAAGACCATCGGATAGTGCGGAAGCCCCGCGGGCCTGGGGACGGCTGCGCGCCACCCGTCGGCGTAAGGCTCCAACCCGCGGAACAGAGGCGAATGCTCCGCCGTGGGCTCTCCCACCACCTGCTCCAGCAACTCCCGAAGTCCGCCGACGGTATCCTTGCCGAAGCGTGCCCGCCAGCGCTCCTCAATGGCCCATACCAGTTGATGGTACGTCTCTCGGGCATGCCGCCCTTTTGCGGTGAGCCTTAGCACCTTTACCCGGCTGCCGGGCGATTCCAGCTCGACCGCAGCGTAGCCGCGCTTCCCGAGGAACCCGATAGCCATCGCGATCGCCTCTTTCGAAAGTGCCGCCAGCCGTGGGATGTCCCGTACGCGCACGCCTTCTTCGCCGGCGATCCGTAGGACGTTGGCGCAGATCGCCAGCGATACCGCCGATTCGCGCTCGAACTTGATGGCGAACGCCAACAGCACCTTCGAGAGAAGGGCCGCCAGAGAGAGGCTGGACGCGGTTTCCCTCCCGCCTCCCGCCCGCCCCTCCGTGCGCTGAATTTTATCGCTGAACAATCCATAACCCAAGATCGGGAGACAGTCGGGCAACTCGAACTCGACCTGCCTGGCCACCACCCACAGCGCTTCCCGCAGCCGGCCGATCTCGTCTTCCCCGAAGCGCGCCTGCCAGCGCTTCTCAATGACGCCGAACAGCGGACGCCATATCTCCTGAGCCTTCCGGCCCGCGGGGGTGGCGCGGACCACCCACTCCGAGCGCGGCCGCTTGGGCCGGTTGCCGGCCGGACCTGGCTCGACCACAACGTAGCCCCAGCGTTGCATTCCGTGCAAATTCGTCGGGGTGCGGGCGAGCCGTTGCAACTCGCCGATAGTCACCCCCTCCTCGCCGACGAATTGCATGCAGTTTGACCACATCGCGAGCGACACGAGCCAGGGTGCGTGGAGGGAGCCGGCCGCGGCGCCATGGCTCGTAGTCCGGTGCGGCATCCGATGCTCGGACTCATTGTCGAATTCGATGGTAAAAGCAACCAGCGCGCATGACAGCAGGGTGGGCAGGGGGAGATGGTCATCCATTAGACGCAATCATAAAACGTGATGCGAATTTGAGGTCAGCAAGACCACTCCCTCACGGTCCTGGCTCCGATCAACGTCGCGGCCCTGATCGGAGCCGTGCGTCAGCAAGCGGTCTTGCCTCCGCTACTCCACCCCAAACGCCAGCAGCACGTTCCCGGACATACCGCCCAACGCGCCATAGCCTGACTGCACAAAGAGCATGCCGCCGGTCACCACTGGTCCACTGGCGCTCATCGATCCACCTCTGGCCGTCACGCCGTTCACGGTAGGAAAATCGCGCAACGTGTCAAAATCCCAGATCACCGCGCCATCCGCCGTGCTATAAGCGCGCAGATGCCCGTCCATGGACCCGGAAAAGACCACGCCCGGAATCAGCGTGGCGGGAGCCATCTGCGCCGGCGTGCATCCGAGCGTCCCCGCGCACTTGGGTTCCTCGGGCGGCGCATACCAGGATTTTTCGCCTGTTGCGATTTCGAGCGCAAATAACCCGCCACCCAGCTTGGGATCGCCGCCTTCTACGGGTCCGCGCATGGTGAAGTCGGAAAGTGGCACGTAGACTTTCTCCGCGTCCGCCGCGGGGCCCCACATGATGCCGCCCAGAACTCCGCCCTTGCCAAGGCGCTTCTGCCACACCACCTCACCCTTGGCATCCGGATCGAGCGCCCACATCACGCCGGACTTCTGCCCCACCAGCAACAGCCGCTTGCCACCGGCGAGCGAGACCAGTATGGGCGATGCGCCAATATCCGTGTCTTCGCCCGGTTTTTCCGGACAGTTTACCTGGCCGGGAAGCACACAGGCCACATTCCAGTGATCGGCGAGCGTCAGTTGCTTCGACCACAGCACCTTGCCCGTTTCCATATCGAGGGCCAGCACGGCGTCGCTCGCGGTGGTCTCCGGTCCGGAGTGTTCGTTCCCGGTGCCCACGTAGAGCACCTTGCGTTTCGCGTCCACCGTGGGCGCGGACCACACCGATACGCCCGAAGGCCCCATCAATTGGGTGCCGGCGGAATTCACGCGCGTAGGCTTCGGCTCCGGAATCGTGTAGGTCTTCCAGAGACGCTCTCCGTTTCGCGCATCCAGCGCCACCACGCTGCCACGCGCTGTGCAGCACGGGTATTTCGGATCGCCCGCCGCCACGAACTCCTCGGCGCCGGTCGAAACCGGCACATACAGCCGCCCTTCGTACAGCATCGGGGTGCCGGTGATGTGCGCAAACGGGTGCTCTTCCACGCGCGTCTTCCAGAGCAGCGCGCCCGTGTCCGCATCCACCGCGTATGCCGTGGAATGCGCGTCTCCGAAGTACACCGCGTAGCCTCCTTTGGCGTACGGAGCCACGCTGATCGCGGTGCGCACCGTCTGGGCTGCCTGGAACGTCCAGTAGGTGCACCCCGTGTGCGCGTCGAGCGCGTAGACGGTGCCGCCGGCGCTGCCCACGTAGAGCCGCCCTCCCGCGGCGGATGGCTGCCCCAGCGCCGAGGTGGCGCCTGGAAATCCGAATGCCCATTTCAGTTTCAGCTTGCTCACCTGGGAGCGGTCCAGCCCGGCGGCCGCGGCGCTTTGAAAGCGGCTGTTTTCCGGGTCCACGCTCCAGCCATGCCATCCGCGCAGGTCTTTCAGGGGAGCGGGGGCTGACGGGCAGCGTCCGCCGCTGACTTCTTCAGGCTCCTTGGCGCCCAGATAATTGGCGATAGCCATGCGCTGCATGACCGGCAGCGCCGCCGCCACCAGGATCATCTTGCCGGTGGTCAGGGCATCGAAGATCTTCGTGCGCGACATCTGCCGCAGCGCCTCCGGAGCGGGCGCGTGCGTGGGGCTCCCCGCTTGGTGGCACCCCGCGCAGTTCTTCTCAAACAGCTCGGCGCCCGTCTGGGGCGTCGCCTGGGCCCAGCCGAGCAACGAAGCCGCCACAATCCATGCAAATTTTTTCATCGTTCGATCCTACGTTGCGGTAACATGCTTGTCAAATGGAGTGGATTTTAGAACTGCGCGACCTGGTGAAGCAGTTCCCCGGCCATCGCGCCGTGAACGGGATCTCGCTGCGCCTCCCCCGCGGCGGCTTCTTCTCGCTGCTAGGCCCCTCCGGCTGTGGCAAAACCACCACCCTGCGCCTGGTGGCCGGTTTCGAGCAGCCCACCTCCGGCGATGTCCTGCTGGACGGCGCCGTGGTCAACGACCGCAAGCCCTACGAACGCAACGTGAGCACTGTTTTTCAGAACTACGCCCTGTTCCCGCATCTGACGGTCGAGGGCAACATCGCCTTCGGCCTCAAGCGCAAGAACATGTCCGACATCGCCCGCCGCGTGCGCGAAGCTCTTGAGCTGGTCCGTCTGACGGGAAAGGAATCGCGCTACCCGGCGCAACTTTCCGGCGGCGAGCGCCAGCGCGTGGCCCTGGCCCGCTCCCTGGTCCTCCAGCCCGACGTGCTGCTGCTCGACGAGCCGCTGGCCGCCCTCGACCCCAAGCTGCGCAAGCAAATGCGCCTGGAGTTGAAAGAGATGCAGCGCCGCGTGGGCATCACCTTCCTGCTGGTGACTCACGACCAGGAAGAAGCCCTCTCCATGTCGGACCAGTTGGCTGTCATGAACGCTGGCTCCATCGAACAGGTGGGCGCTCCGCAGGATGTTTACCTGCGTCCCCGCACCCGCTTCGTGGCCGGCTTCCTGGGAGCGGTGAATTGGATCGACGGCATCGGCCTGCGCCCCGAGGTGACGCGCCTCTCCCGCACTCTGCCATCGAACGGCGCGCGCTTCCGCCCGGCCACCGTCACCGGATCGGTTTTCCTAGGCAACTGCGTACATGTGCTGGCGCGCCTGGCGACCGGCGAAGATGCCGTCGCCGAAATCCCCCGCAATAACGGCGCGTACCGCGAAGGCGAAGCCGTGCACGTCTTCTGGAGTCCGTCCGACGAGATGATCCTGCCATGAAAGCGGTCGCCGTCCCGGACAAAGCCGCGTCCGGTTGGGAACGCCTGCGCGCCTGGTTCCTGCTGCCTGCCTGGATCTGGATGGCGGTGCTGTTTGCCGCCCCGTTCGTGATCGTCATCTTCTACAGCCTGCTCACGCGCGGCGCATACGGAGGCCTCGGCCCGCCCTGGACCATCGAAAATTACCAACGCCTCCTCGATCCGCTTTACCTCGTCATCCTCCTGAAATCGTTCCTGATGGCCGCCGTGACCACCGTCATCTGCCTGATGCTGGGCTTCCCGCTGGCGCTCTTCATCTCGCGCGCCGGCAGCCGGAAGAACATCTACCTCCAACTCGTGATTTTGCCGTTCTGGACCAGTTTCCTGGTGAGGCTGTACGCCTGGCTGTTCCTGCTCCGCGACACCGGACTGATCAACACCGCTCTCCAGCACCTCGGCCTGATCCACGATCCCCTGCCGCTGCTTTATAACGATGGCGCGGTGCTGCTGGGCCTGGTCTACGGCTACCTGCCGTTCATGGTGCTGCCGGTGTACGCCACCTTGGAGCGCCTCGATCCCGCGCTGGTGGAGGCCGCCGCCGACCTCGGCGCCAAGCAGTGGTCCACCATGCTGCACGTAGTGCTGCCGCTCTCCGCGCCGGGCATACGCGCCGGCAGCATCCTCGTTTTCATCCCCGCCCTGGGCGCATATCTGACGCCGGACCTGCTGGGCGGCGGCCGCACGGTCCTGATCGGCAATCTGGTGCAGAACCAGTTCACCAACGCGCGCGACTGGCCCTTCGGCGCAGCCATCTCCGTGGGTCTGATGGCATTGGTGGGAGTGCTGGTCCTGCTGATGCTGCGCCGCGAACGGGAGACCCTCGTATGAGATTAGTGGGGCAGGCGCTTTCGCCTGCCAATCCGAGCCGCAACCTGGAGCCCCTCCTATGAAGCGCGCCCGGTGGGGCAGGCGCTTTCGCCTGCCAATCGCGCCCGACGTAGGCCTGATGGCTTCGGTGTGGTTGCTGGTCCGGCCGATGCCGCGTCCCAACCTGGAGCCCCCCCTATGAAGCGCGGCCGGGGTGCGTGGCGCGGGCTTCAGCCTGCAGCGGGACTTCAGTCCCGCCAAATCGATAACCTACGAACTGGATTTCGGGAGAGGGCCCTCCGGCCGCTGCCAAGCCGCAAGCGGGAGACTCCCCTATGAAGCGCGGCCTGGGCCTCTTCGCCGCCGCCGTCTATGCCTTCCTGCACCTGCCCCTGATCATTCTGGCCATCTTCAGCTTCAATTCCTCGCGATTCACCGTCTGGCAAGGCTTCTCCCTGCATTGGTACCACGCCATCTTCCAGGACCCGCAACTCGCCGAATCCGCCTGGAACAGCCTCATCATCGCCGTCGCCGCCACAATCCTGTCCACTATCGCCGGCACGCTATGCGCCTACGGCCTGTGGAAGCGCGGTTCGGCGCTGCTCTCCGGATCGCTGTATCTTTCCCTCGTGACTCCCGAGATCGTGATGGGAATCTCCCTGCTGGCGCTGTTCCAGTGGTCGTTCCGCTGGATGCACTGGCGCCTCGGCTTGCACACGGTGATCCTGGCCCACGTTGCGTTTTCGATCGCCTACGTGGTGATCGTAATCGCCGCGCGCCTGCGCACCTTCAGCCCATCGCTGGAGGAAGCGGCGCTCGATCTGGGCGCCACCGAATGGCAGGCGTTTCGCTACGTAACGCTCCCTGCCTTGCTGCCCGGCATCGTCGCCGCGGCGCTGCTGGCCCTAACCGTTTCCTTCGACGATTACGTGATCACCAGCATGGTGGCGGGCGTCGATTCCGAAACGCTGCCCATGGTGATCTACGCCATGGCGCGCCGCGGCGCAAGTCCCGTCATCAACGCCATCTCGGCGGTGATCGTGGTGGTCTTCGGCGCCCTGGTGCTGATCTCCGAACGGGTGCGCGAATCGTGAACCGGCGCGTCTTTCTCCTCGGTGCGGCGGGTCTGGCCGGATGCGCGCGCAAGCGGCCGCGCCTCAACGTCTACAACTGGTCGAACTACGTCGCGCCGGACACCGTGGCCAATTTCGAGCGTGAATTCGGCGTCGAGGTGCGCTACGCCACCTACGAGAGCAACGAAGAGATGCTGGCCAAAGTGTTGGGCGGCAACTCCGGCTGGGACGTGGTCTTCCCCACGCACAACCGCATCCTGCCCATGCGCGAATACGGCCTGCTTGCGCCGCTCAACCACGCGTGGCTCCCCAACCTGGCGAACCTCGAGCCGCGCTTCCAGGCTCCCCCGTGGGACCCGCACCTGGAGGTCTGCGTCCCCTACATGTGGGGCGCCACCGGCATCGCGTACAATCGCTCGGTAGCACCCGCGCCGGCCGCCTGGGCCGACCTATGGAGCACGCGCCTGAAGGGACGCATGACCATGCTCGACGATCCCGAGGAAGTCGTGGGAGCTTGCCTCCTCAAGCTCCGGCTCTCCTACAACTCCACGGCGCCGCCCGACCTGCGCCGCGCCGAGCGCGAAGCCATCGCCCAGAAACCGCTGCTGCGCGCGTATCTGAATGCCGAGTTCCGCGACCAGCTTGTAGCGGGCGACGTGCTGGTGGCGCACTCCTGGGCGACCACCGCGCAACAGGCCATAGACGCTGCGCCGCAGCTCGCCTTCGCCTACCCCGCCGAGGGCTTCCCGCTCTATGGCGATAATGCCGTGGTGCTGCGCGAAAGCGGCCGCGCGGAGTTGGCCCACAAGTTCATCAATTACCTGCTGCGTCCGAAAGTGGCGGCGGCCATCGTCGAGACCTCCCGCACGGCCACGGCGAACGGCGCGGCGCAAGCCCTGCTGCCCGAATCTCTGCGCCGCAACACCACCCTGTTCCCCACGGCGGAGACGCTCGTGCGCGGCCAATGGATCGGCACCATGCCCGCCGCCACGCAGCGCCTGCGCGACCGGATCTGGACCGAGATCAAGTCCGCGTGAGCCGGCGTGGCGCATGCTTCAGCGTGCCGTGGCGAACTTCAGTTCGCCATTTCACTACAATAGGAAGACGCAATGCCAATAACCGCCATACATCCGGGCGAACACCTGGCCGAAGAACTAAAAGAACTCGGCATGAGCGCCGCCGAACTGTCGCGCAAACTGGATGTTCCGACGAACCGGATCACAGCCATTCTGAACGGCCAGCACGACATCACCGGAGACACGGCCCTGCGCCTGGCCCATTTCTTCGGCACGAGCGCAGGGTTCTGGCTGAGCCTGCAAAGCCTTTACGAACTGCGCCTCGCCTTCGGAGGTTGAAGCAGACTGGGCGTGTTCCTGTTGAAGGGCTGGCAAGGGAGCTACCACCGCTGAAGCTACCCTCTTTTCCGCCCCTCCATCACTCAAAAATCGGCGCCAGCCTCGCCAGCACTTCGTCCATTACGACATCGGAAACGCTTTCCAGCCTCTTGCCGCCACGGGCGCCAAGATCGAGCGCGCGCGGCTGATCGCATCGCACAACGCCCGTCGTTTTGGTGCCCGCTCCCGTCAGCGGAACAGCAAACCCGGCGGTACGCGCGAAGCTGCCGCCGCTGGTGATCGGAAGAACGACGGGCACCTTGGTCACCCCGTTGAACGCTTCCGGAGACACGATCAGGACCGGGCGGCGTCCCTTCTGCTCGTGTCCTTCCCCGGGATCGAGCCCAACCAGCCAGATTTCTCCCCGCTTCATCAGATCAATTCGCCGCCAACCGGCCTGTTATCGAGCCATTCGCGTTCTTCTTTGGTACGCGCGGCTCTCGGTTTGCATTGGGCCAGCAACTCGTCCAAGGTATAGCTCGGCCGTTTCTGCGGATCTACGATGAGCCGCCCGTTCTCCACCGCGACCCCGACCTTAGCTCCCGGCTGCAGGCGCAGGACGTGCAGCAAGGCGGGCGGGACCGCCAGCATGACCGAGCCGCCGACCTTGCGCAGATTCGTTGTGTGCATGAACGATCTCCCAGTGCAGTTATATTTTAGTATAACCCGCTACAGCGTTTCCCGCCGTGAAGTAGCCTCATCTGCTCCCCGGCCACTGCAGCGTCCCCACGATCTCCCCCACACTCCGAATCCCCTCATCCCGCAAAAACCGCCCCAACTCCCGCGCTACCCGCACCGGCGATCCGGGATCCCAAAACGTCGCCGTACCCACCTCTACCGCACTAGCCCCCGCCACCAAAAATTCCGCGGCATCCTCACCGCTGGCGATGCCGCCCAGCCCGATCACCGGTATCTTTACGGCCTGCGCCGCCTGGTACACCAGGCGCAGCGCGATAGGTTTAATCGCGGGTCCCGAGAGCCCGCCGAAGCCCGCTCCCAGGCGCGGCCGCCGCGTGCGCGCATCGAGCGCCAGCGCCACGAACGTATTCACCAGCGAAATCGCGTCGGCGCCGCTCGCTTCCGCCGCCCGCGCCAGCGGCTCGATCGCGGCTACATTGGGCGACAGCTTGACGATCACGGGCCGCCGAGCCACGCGCTTCACCGCCTCCACCACTTCGCCCAGTAGCGCCGGATCGCTCGAGAAATAGATGCCGCCGTGCCGCGTGTTCGGACACGAAACATTCAGCTCGTAGGCCGCCAGCCCTTCGGCCGATTCCAGCACCCGCACCACTTCGACGTAGTCTTCGGTCGCGTACCCGAAAACATTGGCGATCACCGCCGTCCGGAAACGGGCCAATTGCGGTAGCTTCTCACTCACGAACGCCCGCACGCCGATGTTCTGCAGGCCGATGGAATTCAGCATGCCCGCCTGCGCCTCCCAGATGCGCGGCGGCGGGTTGCCCTCCATGGGCTCGCGCGACAAGCCCTTCACCACCAGTCCGCCTAACGCATCCAGGTCCACCAGTCGCTCGAATTCCACGCCGTAGCCGAAGGTGCCCGAGGCTGCCAGCACCGGGTTGCGCAACGCGATGCCGCATAGCGAAGTCGCCAGGCGCGGATCTTCGTGACTCATGGCGCGCTCATGCTTCCGCGAAGGCGTCGGCCAACACTTCTCCAACCGCCGATGACGGAGGGCTCATCCCCGCGGCGCGCGCGATGGTGGGCGCCAGGTCCACCGCCTCGATGGTGCGCTCGATCGCCTGCTTGCCGAATTGCGGACCGTAAAGGAACAGCGGCACCCGCGTGTCGTAGTTGTAGAGCGAACCGTACGACACGCCGCGTCCCGCCCCGAAATCCTCCACGGTTTCCGGCTCGTAGGAGAGCATCACATCGCCGGAACGCAGCTCGTGGAAACTGTTTTCGAATCGCCGCCGCCACTCGCCGGTGTGCGAACAGTCTCCGTCCGCCGTGTAGTAACCGGCCACGCCCGGCACCCGCAAGGCAGCTTCACCCGCCAGTTTTCGGGCGGCCCGCGGACCGATGCTCTGCTTGCGGAGTGCTTCCAGCTTCAGGTAGAGGAACGGGTAGATATACTTGTCCACGTACGTGTTCTTGGCCGCGCCTTTATCGAACCACTCGGATAGCGCCCGGTTCAAGACGCGCGCCAGACTTTCCCCGGAGATGGCCTTGAGCGAGCGCGTAGCCGGATCCGGTTCCGGCGGTGCGCCGTGCGCGGCGGCCAGGATCAGGTTGTACCTGTTTTTCCAGGGCGCCTTGCCGAGTGTTTCCAGTGTGATCTGGATCTGCCGGTCGAACTGCAGCACCATCTGGTCCATCAGCGGAGAATCGGATCCGGTTTCGTAGCCCAGTAACGCCATCGATCCCAGCGAGAGAAAAACGAAATCGAGCGTATCCCCCTGACCCAGTTTTTCCGCGGTGAGCAGGGCGCGCAGCAACTCGAATTGCGCATCCTGGGCATAGGGCGACGATTGATAGAGCGCGAAGAACTCTTCCGGCCGCCGCATATCGTACGTCAGCGTGCGCAGGGGCGGCATGCCGCTCCCCGCCCCGAGCGCCAGCCATTTCCCGTTGCGCAAATTCTCGACCGGACTCACACGGTTGTGTGCGTTCAGCCATTCAGGCACATTGCCGCGCGTGGTGAATTGCCCCGAGCCGTCCATCCAGTAAGCCTGCGCGCGGGAACGGCCGGCCAGCAGCGAGGTTTGCGCTTCCTGCATCCCGAGACAGAAGATCCGGCAGTGGCCCATGCGCGCTATCTCGTCCGCCAGGGTCGTAGCTTCGAGCAGGTCCGCACGCGCGTTCACGGGGGTGTGCGTCTTGCGGTCGAACCACCGGTCCGCCACGATCCCGTGGATTTGGGGATAGGCGCCCGTAGCTAGCGTGGCCAGCCCGCTGGCGGTGAAACTACTGGCGGCCAGCCGGCAATTCGGATAATAAATGCCGTTCTCCATCAACTTCCGGAACCCACCCGTCGCCAGCAGCCGGCTGGTGCGCTCCAGGTAAACCTGCCGGAATTGCTCTGCCACTATGAAAACAAACAGGTTAGGCCTGGGCGTGAGGGCCCGCAGACGGGCCGGGCCATAGGCCGCCAGACCTGCCAGCGAGGCGGCCGCGAAGCGCCTGCGCGAAATTAACCTTCGATATGGCATCGGGTAAGAGTTTAGCAATCCTGTCCGTACTATGGTATCTTGTAAACCTTAATACATTTTCATAAACGAGCAACCGAAATAACGTTACAGGACTCTGCGGGAGAACGGTCTGATGCAAGAAACAGATGGAAGCATTTTGGGGTTGGCGACCATCCGGCGTAATCGAGGTATTTCGCTGGAGCAGATCGCGGAAACCACGAAGATCAATATTCGAAGTCTGAAAGCCATCGAGGGTGGCGATTTCCAGAAGCTGCCCGGCGGCATTTATAACACCAGCTATATTCGACAATACGCCAAGGCCATCGACTTCGACGAAGCTGTGTTGCTCGCTTTTTACCGCGCGCAAACCGGTATCCCCGCGGGGTCTGAAACCAGCCCGCCTCAAAACGGCAAGGGCCTCCTGAACGGCGGGTTCCGGGCGGCTTCCTTTATCGGGTGACCTTCACCGCAACGCCGCCAGCAGATCTCCGGTCTGCCGCGCCAGGCTCCAATAGGCCCGTTCAACGCCGTACTGTGCGTCGTAAAAGGCCACCCACTTATCGCTTTCCGCAATGCGTGCTTCCTCGACTTGGCGCAACAGAATCCGCCCCTCCTGTAACAGATCCAGATTGACGGAGAGTTGCTCGCGGGCGACTTCCAGGTCCAGGCGCGATACATCCCGCGCGGTCTCCGCCTTGCGCACATCGCGATAGGCTTGGCGCGCGTCGGCGGCAATCTGGTTGCGCTTCTGATTCATCTGTATCCGCAGTTTGGCCGCGTCGGCATCCGCCTCGGCGGCCGCCGCACTCACGCCGGATCCGGACAACAACGGGAGTTGAAAGGAAATCCCGATTTCGCCGTTATTGCGTTGATATTTGAGAAAGTAATCCTGGAAGTGATTGAAGGTGGCGAACAGGCCATACTGCGCCACCAGGTCTACGCGCGGCAGCCGCGCAGCCTTGGCCGCCCGGCCCTCCAGCCCCTTGGCCGCAATCTGAGATTCCAGACGGCGCAGCTCCTTGCTGGACTGCAACGCGCCTTCCACAGCGGCCTCCTCGGAAGCCGGCATGGATGGCAGAGTGCGCTCCTCGGCGGCCGGGCGCACGCGATCGTCCGCGCCATATCCCAGCACCAGCGCCAGCGAGGTCTCGGCAGTTTCGCGGTCCGCATCCAGCGCCTCGGCGATCTGCCGCGCGCGCGCCAGGTTGAACGCCGCGCGCTTGGATTCGAGCGGCAGCTCGCGCCCTTCCGCAACCCTGTTCTGGACCGTCGCCAGCACCTTCGCCAGGCTGTCCAATTCCTTGCGCGCCATCTCGCCGGCGCGTCCCGCGCGCTCGGCATCCGCATACAGCGACGCCGTGCGGAACGCCACTTCGTCTTGTTTGAAGGAGGCCGCCAGTCCCGCGCCGCGCGCCTCTTCTTTCGACTCCGCCACCAGGTAGCTCTGCTGGCGATTGAACAGAAACTGCGACGCGCGCGCCTGCACGATCGATGGCGCCGACCCCTCGATGCTCATCGGAAATCCGTAAGTGTAGGCTAGCCCGCTGCCGGCGGAAACGTGCGGAGTGAACGGGTCCTTCCGCGCACGCGCGGCTGCCTGCGCTTTCACCTCGTCCAGGCGCGCCATCGCAATCTCGGGATTCTGCTGCAACGCGCGCTCCACCGCCTGCCGCAGAGTCATGGTGTGTACTTCCGCGTGCATGGCGGCGGAGCACAATATCAGCGTGATGGTGCTACTGAGCTTCGACATGAAGGTATTGTCGCAGGAGATGCGCGCGTGGCGCACGCTCTCAGCGTGCCGCGTCGCCACTCCTGGCGACGCCTGCTTCCGTCTTGGAACTAGCCCAACCAGGCCTTGTACATATCCCCGCGCTAGTGTAGCCTTGGCAGTAACTCGACAAGGAGGCCGCTATGCGGATCGCTGTCTTGCTCTCGGTCTTGTGCTGCGGCGCGCTCGCCGCCGCCGCCACTATCAAACAACCAACGTTTTTCGGGCGGCGGGACTATGGCTTCCTAACGCCCTTTGTCACCGTAGCGGAAGTGAATGGCGATAAGATCCCGGACATGATAACTGTCGGTGGCAACACTATTCAAACTTGGTTCGGAAATGGCCTAGGCGCCTTTGCCACGGGACCTAGGCTATTAACTCAATGGATGTTCATCGTCAACGCCGTGCCGGTCGACTTGAATGGGGATGGCGAAACGGATCTGGTTATCGCCGGCCAAGCTCAACTCCCTGCATATGGCATCGGGGTATGTTTCGGCAACGGCGACGGTACCTTTCAGCAGCCGGTCCTTTACCCCATCGGCGGCACCGGCTACACAACCACCGGCGTAGCGCTCGGGGACTTCAATGGCGACGGTATTTTGGACGCCGTTATTGGCGGCGAAACGGGGATTTGGCTATTCACCGGCAAGGGCGGTGGTGTGTTCAATACCGGGGTGCTCCTTACTCCTTCCATATCGGGCCTCAGGGACAACATCGTGACTGCGGACTTCAACGGCGACGGATACCTCGACCTTGCGGCCGCCACCGACAGCGGCTTCGTCGTACTCTTCGGCAATGGCAATGGCACGTTCCAAGCGCCGGTTAGCTACACCGCAGCATCCTTACCAGTATGGATCGCCACCTCCGACCTCAACCGGGACGGTCACCTCGATATCGCGATCGCTGCCCCAGAGGCGAACTCCGTGTACATCTACCTTAACAACGGCAAGGGGCGCTTCTCTGCACCATCCGTAGTTCCCCTGATCTGCAACCAGATCGCCATCGGTGACGTAAACGGCGATGGCATTCCCGATTTGGTTAGCAGCTTGGGATATGTGTCATTCGGCTTGGGCAAGGCCAAGTTCGCGCCAGCCGTCTATTATCCGGTCGAGACTTCCGAGCCCTCTCAGAACGTGGTGCTGGCCGACCTGCGCAAGAAAGGCCTCACGGACATCCTCTTCGGGGAGAACTTTGCTGTCTCCGTGCTGCTTAACTCAGGCAAGGGCACGTTCGAGGACGGCGTGTGGACCGCGGTGCCGGGCGCAGGCAATTGCGGCGCGGCTGCGGACTTCAACGGCGACGGCAAGCCGGACTTGGCCGTGCCCACCTCGACAGGCATCACCATTTTGCTTGGGACCGGAAACGCTAGCGCGCCGTATACCATCGGGCCCTCCATCGCGATATCCGGTGGTGCGACCTGCCCCATTACCGGGGACCTAAACGGGGATGGCATCCCGGACCTGGTGGTGGGAGCCAACGGGCTGGGAGGCGTGGGAGCGTACCTGGGCAACGGAGACGGCACTTTCACGCTGGCCGGCGTCATACCGATGAGTCCTGGGTTCCTAGTGCTCGCGGATTTCAAGCACGACGGGATACTGGACGTTGCGGATTCCTCTAACCAGTTTGCGCTGGGCAACGGTGATGGCACGTTTCAAGCAGTGCTGCCTATCCTCGCCAGCCCACCGCCCGATGGGTTCACCTGGATTGCGGCGGGCGATGTGAACAATGACGGTTGGACCGATATATTGGCCGTGCAATCGGAGTATGCGTACAGCAATCTGTACGTCATCCTGAACAATCAGAAGGGCGGATTCAGGCCGGCCACTACGATTCCGGTCACTGGCGGTGCCGAGTCCGTTATGGCGGCGGATTTGAACGGCGATGGAAACCTGGATGCGGTGGTCCAGACGCAGGACAACGCGCAAGTCTACTTGGGCAACGGGCAAGGAGGGTTTACACTAAGCACAGCACTCGGATACCCCGGATCTGATACCCTCCCAGCAGAAATAGGAGACGTAAACGGGGATGGTATCCCGGACATCCTGCTGCCGTCGGATGGCAGCGTAGGAATTACGCTAGGCAAGGGGGATGGGACGTTCCCGACGTACTTCACCGTGGGAGTGGGCCCGGCGGAAGGCCAGATTCTCCTGCAGAATCTGCACGGCCAGACCAAACCCGGTCTGCCGGACTTGGTCGAGCCGGACGGCAGCGGTGGAGTAACGGTGCTCATCAACCTCACAAAATTAAAGTAAAAAGTGGGCAGGCGTTTTCGCCTGGCAACCCCGCCTAGCCCTAATGCTGTTTAATTAAGGACGGCGTCCCGATGCTTCCCAGAGGGCCGTCCTGAGATTGGTGGTGGGAAGGGGAGATCCCGACAGCTATTCGTGTTCGTAAACACTGCGGCGTTAGTCGCGGGAACAGGCAGATTCTGGCCCGAATGCCGGTCGGTTCGAGTAAAATGGCGCTTTCTGTGGTGCAGATCCAACCGATGCCCGCAGAATCCGCCAGCCGCGCTAGAATGGTGATCGAGATGGATCGTGTGCCGCCACAGCCCGTCAAGGATCCGCCCAACCTGATCCGGTCCGGTGCGTTCTCGCTCGACCGTCTGTTGAGCCATATCGACCCAGGCACGGAGGAGGAATCCGAAGAGTTCGTACGCCGCATCTATGAGCAGCGCCATATCGACCGCTCCTCCGATTGCAACGGCAAGACTCGTCGTTGACACAGACGTCGCCAGCTTTATCTTCAAGTGGCATCCCGAATTCGCGCCGCGCTACGTGGACATTGTCCGCGGTTCTGAGCTGACTGTTTCATTCATGACTCTGGCCGAGATGCGCCAAGGCGCCCTGGATGCGAACTGGGGACCCCGCAGATGCGCTGTGCTGGAAGCTTACCTGGCCGACTTCTCAGTCCTTCATTCGGACAGCCTGCTGTGCTCCACGTGGGCCGCCGTTCGGAACGAGAGCACGCAAAAGGGACATCCGATTAGTTCCGCCGACGCATGGATTGCCGCCACAGCGCTGGTCCTCTCAGCGCCCCTGGTGACGAACAATTCCAAGGACTACCGGCATTTAGACAAGCTCCAGATTGTTTCTGCGGCTGCCGAATAACTCTCGATGCCGAGTAGGTTTTGGGCGCCCTTATCCGGATTGTTCCCCGAAAGTCGCTTAGCGTCTACCAACAGCCGGCGAGCTGCCCTTCGCGCCAGCAACTCGCCGCCGGGGAGGTAATTCCTTCAACGAGTCCGCTGTTCGGTCTCAACGGGTCGCCAACCATGGCCGTTCGTCCCACCCCACGTGCGTTAACTGAACAGCATTGCGCCTAGCCCAACTGGAACTTGTACATTCCCGCGCGTCTGTAGCCTTGTCAGCAGCTCAATAGGGAGGCCTACATGCTGATCGCCGTCTTGCTGTCCCTTCTGTGCTGTGGCGCAGTCGCGGCAGCGACCATCATACGGCCGGCGTTTCTCGCGCGCCTGGTCTATCCTGCGACACAATCGCCGTGGCCCTGCGCCACCGGTTTCCGGTCACAAACTTCGAAAATAACCCCACCCGACACCAACCAAGCCACTTACCGCTAACCCGCCATCCTTCCTAGGGCCGTTTTCCACCACCCGCCCTATAGCATGAAATCGAAGTAAGGGTGCCTCATCCCCTCACCAAAGGAAAAACCAAATGATAATTTCGCAAAAGCAACAAGAAGCAAATCGGCAGAATGCGCAGCACTCTACCGGTCCGGTCACTCCCGAGGGTAAGGCCGCCGTGCGCCTCAATGCCCTCACCTACGGCTTGCGTGCCCGTAGCACTCTCATCCCCGGCGAAGATCCCGAGGAATACAAGCAGCTTTGGGACGAGCTCTCGGCCGAGTGGCAGCCGCAGACCCGCACCGAGCGGCTCCATCTGGAACAGATGGCCACCGACCAATGGTTGCTCGCCCGCATTGCCGGAGCCGAGCGCCAAATCTGCGAAGCCGTCCTCGAGTTCAAAGACGGGCTTGTCCTGCTGAACTACGCTTCCATGCTGCGCGTGCGCCTGGAGCGTTCGTTCACCTCTGCCCTGCATGAATTGAAGCAAGCCCAAAAGGAGCGCCAGGCCCGCCAGCGGCAGCAAGCGCAAACCGCGAAAGCCGTACAAGCCGAACACGCAGCCCCGCCCCCCGACTACGCGATGTCGGCGGGCGAGGCCCAGCCGGGCTTCTCATCCCCCATCGCCTCCGATACCCGTTAGCAATCCGACCCCCTGCTCTTTGACAACCGAAACGCAAGCCACAACGGAAAAGCGATCACTGTCCCCAAACCAGCCCAAAAACACAACCCCGATCCCCGGCCCCTGACCCCCGACCCCGGCGAGCGAAGCGAGCCGAACCCCCAGCCCCCAGTCCCCAGCCCCTAGCCCCCGTATCTCCAATCACTTGGGCTTTGATCGTTCAGGTGGCGCAGGCACTCCTGCCTGCCGCGCCGACACTCTTGTCGGCGCAGCTACAATCAAATGATGACCGATGCGGCCCTGCTCGACCACATCGCCCGCCTGCCGCACGCCCGGGCCAATTTCAAACAACTGGTGCGGGAGCTAAGCGCCAAAGGCTCCTCCCGCGCGGACCTGGAACTGTCGCTGGCCCGCCTGCTGGCGCGCGGCGATCTGGTCGAGTTGCGTCCCGGCCATTACGTCGTCACCGCTCGCACCCGCGAGTTCGCCATCGGGCGCCTCAACGTGCACCGCGATGGCTATGGCTTCCTGATCTCCGAACGTCCCATCGAGGGCCTCAAGGGCGACATTTACATCCCCGCCGATTCGGCCCAAAAAGCCATGCATGGCGACCGCGTGCTGGTCCGCATCGCGCGCATCGAATCCGACGGCCGCGCCGATGGCGAGATCCTCAAGGTCCTGCGGCGCGCGCACGCCACCGTAGTGGGCGAGTTTCGCGTGGGCCGCCGCGGCAATTACGTCGTGCCCCAGGATGAGCGCATCCAGCAGTGGATCGATATTCCCGAAGGCCTGGAAATTCCCGCCGGCACGCGGCAGATCGACCGCATCGGCGCGCCGCCGCTCGCCGTCTCCGATCCCGCCGATCTCGACGGTCTGATCGTCAACGTGGAGTTGCTCGAATTTCCGGAAGCCGGTGAGCGCGCCGCCGGACGCGTGGTCGAGATTCTGGGCCATCCCGACGACTTCGGCATCGATGTCGAGATCGTCATCCGCAAGCATCACCTGCCGCACCAGTTTCCGCCGGAAGTGGTGGAGCAGGCCGAACGTATTCCCGGCGTGATCGCCGCCTGGGAACTCGTCGGGCGCCGCGATTTTCGCAGCTTCGACGTGGTCACCATCGACGGCGAAACCGCCCGCGATTTCGACGACGCCGTTTGGGTCGAGCGTCTACCCAACGGTAACTTCGCGCTGCACGTCCACATCGCGGACGTGAGCCATTACGTGCGCCCGGAGTCGCCCATCGATCGCGAGGCGCGCCTGCGCGGCACCAGCGTCTATTTCCCCGACCGCGCCGTGCCCATGCTGCCCTTCGAGCTCTCCACCAACATCTGCTCGCTCAATCCCCATCTGGACCGCCTGGTGCTCTCAGCCCTGCTGGAATTCGACCACCAGGGAGACCGCGTCCGCCAGGAGTTCACGCCGGGCGTCATACGCAGCGCCGAGCGCATGACCTACACCGACGTGCACCTGTTGTTGGAGGGCGACGCCGGCCTGCGCGCCCGCTACGCGCCGCTCGTGCCGCGCTTCGAGCTGATGCGCGAGCTGGCCCTCATCCTCAACCGCAAGCGCGTGCGGCGCGGCTCCATCGACTTCGATTTGCCCGAGCCGCTCATCGAGTTCGACGAATTTGGCCAGATGACCGGGGTCATTCGCGCGCCGCGCAACATCGCGCACCGCCTCATCGAAGAGTTCATGCTGGCGGCCAATGAAGCCGTCGCATCGCACTTGGAAGCGGCCCTGGAGGCGTCCATCTACCGCATACATGAGCTGCCCGATCCCAAGCGCGTCATGGAATTCGAGGAGGTCGCGGCGCACTTCGGCTATTCGCTCGGCGCAGGCGCCATTCGCGTGAAGAAGTTCGGCCACGTGGATCGCGCACGCGACGGCCGCAAAATGCGCAAAGACATCGTGCTGGCCGATTCATCCGCGAGCATCTCGTCGCGCAATTATCAGAAGCTGGTGGCTAAGATCGAGGGCAAGCCCGAGGAGCGCATCCTCAGCTTCCTCATGCTGCGTTCGCTCAAGCAGGCGCGCTACAGCACCGATAACGCCGGCCATTTCGCCCTGGCCGCGGATTCCTACACCCACTTCACTTCACCCATCCGGCGCTATCCCGACCTGATCGTGCATCGCCTGCTGATGGCTTCGTTGGAGGGAAATGCCGCGCCGCCCGAACCCGAACTCCGCGCCATCGCCGAGGAGTGCTCGCAATCGGAACGTCGCGCCGCCGACGCCGAGCGTGAGCTGGTCGAGTGGAAAAAGGTCAAGTTCATGGAAGCGCGCGTGGGCGAGTCGTTCGACGCGCTGGTGATCAGCACCACGAAATACGGCCTGTTCGTCGAACTCGAGGATCTGTTCATCGAGGGCCTCGTGCCCATCGACACGTTGCCTGACGACCGCTACACCTACCACGAGAACGTCCGCAAGATCATCGGCCAGCACACTCGCCGCGAGTTTTCGATCGGCGACCGTGTACGAGTGGGCCTTGACCGCGTGGACGCCGCGGAGCGCAAGCTCCAGTTCTCCATCATCGAGCCGGAGCGCAAGCGCCGCAAGCCGAAAGCGCCGCGGGCGCGGCCGTGATGCCGGAAATGCTCCCGATTCCCGGCGGCGAGTTTCTGATGGGTCAGGCCGACGGTCGCGACGAAGAGCGCCCGGTGCATCGCGTGCGTGTCGCGCCGTTTCGCCTCGGCCGCTGCCAGGTCACCAACGCCGAGTACGACGCGTTTCGCCACGCCACTGGGCGTCCGGCGACGCCCTTTCGCATGCAGCCCGAGTTCGCGGATGCCGCGCAGCCGGTGGTGGGGGTGAGCTGGTTCGATGCGGTGGCCTACTGCGATTGGCTGTCGCGCGAGCTCGGCGAACCGTTCCGATTGCCGACTGAGGCGGAGTGGGAATGCGCCGCGCGCGCCGGACTCGACCAATGCCTC
>Ga0181532_10000583_pt1 | contig 37269 bp, 44 predicted proteins | sample PEATcosm2014_Bin_33_FD_119768 | JGI IMG/M metagenome (GOLD analysis project Ga0181532, IMG submission 119768) | Peatland microbial communities from MTU Mesocosm Facility, Houghton, MI, USA - PEATcosm2014_Bin11_30_metaG | ecosystem: Environmental > Terrestrial > Soil > Wetlands > Peat | place...
GAGCCCCCTACGGCGGCCAGATTAGTATTTACTGCGACTACGGAGATGCGAAGGTCCGTTGCTCCGAGAGTGGAACCTGGGTTGAATCCCATCCATCCAAAAAGCAGAATGAATGTGCCGGTCACGACGTACACGATGTTATGGGCGGGAAAGATGCGGATCTTCCCCCCGGGACCATACTTACCCAGACGCGGACCCAAAACGATCGCGAGAGCCATGGCGCAAAAACCACCTACTGCATGGACGACAGTTGATCCCGCAAAGTCGACATAGCCATGACCGAGGTTCAGCGTGGAACCGACTTGCGACAACCACCCCCCACCCCATGTCCAGCAGCCGGAGATGGGGTACAGTATCGCGCCGATGAAGAGTTCACAAAGCAGGAATGCCCAAAAGGTTATCCGCTCGCAGATAGCGCCGACAATGATGTAGCCGGCGGTCTCCATAAACACGACTTCGAACAGCGTTAGACAGTTGCTGGCGCTGTCATAGGCGGGACCGACAAGGAAAAAACCCTTTCCCCCCACAAACCCCCACTGGCCGCTCCCAACTAGAAACCTGTTGAGGGTGGGGATACCGCCCAGATTAGTGGGCGCAGCATTGATAGCGACAGCTCCAAACTGGAAGGCGTATCCGACTGCGTAGTACGCCAGGAAGGCGAATACGTAGGCCGCGAAATTCAGCATCATCAAGTGGGCGGCATTTTTCTTTCGAACCAGCCCGCAGGTGAGGAGTGCGAAACCAGCCTGCATGAACAGGACTAGGTAACCGGTGTTTAATGTCCAGGCAAAGTTCGTTGCCACGCGAATGTGACCCACATCGTCGGCCAGTCTTACAGCGAGAGGTTCTTTGGCCGCCTGAGCCTGGTAGTCATCGAAATCTTCCTTGTTCTTGGTGTAGTCCGGAGCCGCCTTGTCGGTTGGCTCGGGAACTACAAAAGGATTGCCTGCGGCGTCCACGGCGCTGGTCTTGTCCCCAGTGGCTGTGCCAGATGGATCCGGCTTGGGCCCATCGTCAGCAACAAGGGGCAATGATAGCGCTGCGAACAATCCGGCCACTACTAGGAGGAAGGCGCCACGGGCCGAGACAAACGAGAGGGGGCAAAAGCGCCTGTCGACTCGTTTCGTCATCTTTGGTTGCTCCTGTTCTTAAAGAATGGACAATTCTCAGGTGGTCGGACGTGTGCTGGAACCAACTCCAGCAACTGCCGACACAACAGCACTTGTGAATATCTTGAGGGAAGCGAGCCGACGCCAAGGAGCGCCATTTCATTCAATCGCAGTTTTTTTCCATTACTTTGTTCGCGAAGCTAGTTCTTGAATATCGGCGCTCCACACAAGCCTGCTACGGCGTACAGCAGCAAGGCCATTCCTCCAATCGTGAACAACACTCCCACGATCGGGTCATCCGACAATGCAAACAGACCGAAAAGCAACGCTAGGAAAGCACTCAAAGACGCAACGAAATAAAACCCAACCTTCCAAGTTGCGGCCATTTCGACCTGGACCTCGAACCCGAACTTCATTCACTCGGGCCAGTGGCTAGTTCAACCAGGGCTTGCGTACGCAATCATAAGGTCGCGCAATGCCGAAGACCGCTTGCCTGGTCCCGTGAGTGCTTGTTTCAAAAGGGACAACCGTGCTTTCCGGCTCTTTGGTGCAGCCTGTCCCCGAACATGAGCAGCGGGTTCGGCCCGGAGACAAATCAACCTATTCATCGCGATTGCTAACTTGGAAATCGGGTCCCAGCAATCCACTGACAATAGAGGCGGCCATCAAACTGAGTCCAATTCATATTTCTTATGGCGCCTATCAGGGTCTCCAATAGCGCGCCGGTAAGAATTGCGCCCTTGACGCTCACTGCTTCCAGATTCACGACAGCTCATCTAGGTGAACGCCAGCCACAATCAATCGAATATTGTCAGATTGTTCCGACGACGAAAGGCCGGTTGAGGACAGGCGGAACGGTCGTCGGTTCGCCCGAGTGGAGAGCACCGAACGGACGGCGAGGGGCTCTCTCCAACTGCTGTCGCTTTCCGGCGCGCTCGCCAGCTGCTTACTTCGGGCGCGCAGGTACGTTAAGAAAACTCACAAGATCCCCGATGTCGGTGGCCTTCAGGGTCGGCCAGGGTATGCCCAATTCCTCGGCACGATCAATCATGCGGGGTCCATGCTGCCAGAGAGCGGCGGTGAAGGAAACGGTTGTGAAAGCTTCGGTGCCTGACCTAAGCCCGGGCCCGATCTGTGTGCCTTCCGCCATATGGCCATGGCAAGCAGCACAACCGCGCTCCGAGAAAATGCGCTCTCCGACCAAGGGGGATCCAGTTGGCTCGAAGTACCGCAGGCTCGCAAGGAACGTCAGCAAGTCGACCATTTCCTTGCCCTGAAGGAGAGGCGGAGGGATCCCGCTTTCGCGGCTGTGCTGGAGCATCTCCGGTGCGTGGTTCCAAAAAACGCTGGCAAACTGCGCCGTGGTAAGTGGAAGCTCGTGCTCCGGACCTAGCTCCGGACCCATGCTGCCACCCTGCCCGCGTACGGAGTGGCACTGCATGCATTTGCTCTGGAATACGCTCCACCCGCGCTCTGCATTGCCGGGTATTTCGCGTGCGTTCGTAACCGGCCGGGGAACGCCGAGGCTCACATATGCGATCAGATCGTCCATCTCTTTACCGCTGAACTGGGGCCACTGTCCGATGGTGCTCGTAATAGGAGCGATCATTGACCCGGCGTGGTTCAGCATCGCGCATGTCCAATCGTTCGAGTCACCGCCAGCGGCAATCCCCGACAGCTCGGGCGCTGCTTTGCCGCCCGACCCGCCCACCGAATGGCAGCGGACACAGCCCTTCTCGTTGAATACGCGCTGGCCGGTGCTAGGGTCTCCGGCGCGATCAATGCTACTCGCCTGGTACAAGAACGCAAGGATGTCTGCCATTTGTTGCGAGTTCAACTGGGGATAAGCCGTGTTCTTTTGGCGGATCTGCCGCCACATGCCGGGTCCATGGTTCCACAATACTGTCGCAAGCCACCCCATTGCGGGAGTGTCCGGGTGCTTTCCGGAGAGATCCGGGGCGATGCGCCCCCCCGATCCATTAATGGAATGGCAAATACCGCATTGCTTGTCACCAAAAAACAGCGCGGCGCCTTTCTCGGGATCACCGATAATGTAGAGTGCGCGGCGCGTAGCGGTCGGCCGGCGCACCTGTAGGAACACGGCCACCATTAAGGCTACGGGTATCAGTGCTGCAGGGATCCAAAATAGAAGCTGTTTGCGTCCATTCAGCATTGTCATACACAACAGTCCTCTCTCACGCCCGGCCTCTGAAATTGGGAAAGCTCGCGGTTCCGGCCAACCTGCAGGGCGGTCGAGAACTGATGAATCGCAGGGTAGCCAAGGCCAGCCCGCGCGGCGGGCCACCCGTAAAGCGTCGGAGTGTTGTTAGCTCGCTTTGGCGATCTGGCGGCGCCGTTCCGCCAGCGCCGTCTGGATGAAAGTCAGCTCTCGTCCCAGCATGTCGGTTGCTTCGCGGCAAAGGTGCTGCGTGGCCGTTAGATGGTCAGTTCTCGGCACTAGGTCGGTTGGTTCAGTCGCCCTGCTAGCCCCCGGCCATCATGCAGTGAGCTAGTTTCTAAATGTCCGTCGAAATTCCCAGACAAAGCCGGCCACAAATATCAGCACACTTAGAACCCAAATCAACGGCTGTTTCGCGGATGACGTCGGATCCCAGCCAATCGTTCCGTTTGCTCCTGGCCTATAAACCACCAAGAAATAGATGCCCATTACGATTGGCGATAGGGCAACCGCAATGGCTACAGCCACGGTTCCAGCTATAAGGCTCTTCAGGTAGACCATATTCCCCTCGCTATTTCGTCCTTACCTCGCGGTGGGCTTGTCCAAACGCCTGTTCTATACGGCGGCCACGTCGCCGTTAGAGGTTCTTGCGGAGCCGACCTGTCTTTGACGCTCCGCCAGCGCCGAATGGATGAAGGTCATTTCCCCGGCCCAGCATCTCCGTGGCTTCGCGGCACAGGTCAGGCCGCTCGAGCATCAGAAGCAGAAAGTCCTCTCGGGCCACGTGCACCACGTCAGCTTCGGTAATCGCCGTCGCGGTCAGAGTGTAAGGCCGTCCGGTAAAGCTGGATGGCAACCCCAGCACCGATCCGCTGCCAAACAGCCGATCCAGCCTGGGTAGGCTCCTGACGCTCATACACACTGTGCCTCCGACCACCAGGAAGACGCCGGCATTGTCGCCGTCCTCGCAAAATTAAAGTGTTTGCCGCGGGAAAGCGCTCCTTCTTCCCTGCCATAACAAGGCAGGCCTCCAATGCACCAGACGCTTTTAGGATTAGGCTTTGCTCACCCTCACACATGATGCAACGCTTATGCCAAATTCCGCCCAGCCGCGCAGTGACCCCAATCACACTTGTGTGTGAGCAAATCGAGCAGTAATCTTCACCGCGTTATAAGCTAGTGTGACATCATGTCACACAATGTGGGACGCCTGCCCATGCCGCCGCGCTACTCCGCAGGTCGGGCTTTGAGCCCACGGAGCCGGCCTCGGAGAAGCCGCATTAACCATCCTGCAAGACCTTGGCTTCGCCCCTACGACGCAAGTTGAAGCTCGTTTGGGGTGGACAGCGATTGGGCTTATCTAAGCGAAGAGCGATTTTCCATGTGAAGCTGACCGATCCGATTCGAGCGGCGAGCATGCCGATGGCCGGTTAACTCCGGCGTCCGCCGGTCCAAATTAAGCTCATACCAGGCACTGATGCAATCTCTCCCGCGCCCAAATCGTGTTGACATCGGGCGGCAGGAGTGTAGACTCCATTTGTTCAGCCGACGCCACCTTGTGGCGCGGGTTTTCGAAAGAGCTGTCGGGGATTTCTCGAGCCGATCGAAGAATACGGTCTGCGCTAGTGAGTTGCGGGCTTCTCCCTTGTTGAGTCCGGCGGTCACACCAGGGTGCCGCCTCTTCGGAAGGTGTTATTAGTCAACAGGTAACAGGTGCGGGCGTGGCGAGAACGATGCTTTCGGCTAGCCTCCCTGCGACAGAGTCGCACGCGGCGCCGTTCTCCGTTCCAGCAAAGCTCAGCGCCCTCGTGCGCTCCCTCCATCTTGATGATCCACTCCTTGTTGCCTTGATGGCCATAGCTTTTGTGCTGCGGCTCGTCTTTTGGGCCTACACTAGGCGTATCTGGGAAGATGCCCTTATCACCCTACTGCACTCAGAGAATTTCTATCATGGCTTAGGTATCACTCATTTCAAGGTCGATGATCCCAAACCACTACACGGCTTCACTAGTCCGCTTAGTTTGCTGGTACCCCTGATTGCCGACGGCATTCACCTAGGCTGGGGCTCACCGTTTCAGAAGCTGCTATCTCTCATAGCTGGGCCTGTGGCTGTGTGGTTCGGCTATAGGATCGTGCGGGATTACTTAGCCTCATCCAGCCTGGCAGCCGCTGTCCTCGCAGCTGGCTATCTCGCTATCGAACACCACCAGATTTTATGGGGAATGGCAGGAATGGAGACCCAGCTTGCCATTGCACTTCTGCTTGCGTCCATCTACTTTCTGCTCTCCGGAAATACAAAGGGCTGCGCAATTACCTCGGGCTTATGCCTGCTTGCGCGGCCTGACTTTATTCTATGGGTAGCGATCGCCTTCGCAGCTTTTGTTTATGCGTCCTACTTGGGTAAGGAGTTGAAGCCTCTCCTTTTGTTTATAGGTATTGTGACGGTAACCTATGCGCCATGGCTCGTATTTACTACGCTGTACTACGGTAGTCCTATACCAAATACCGTTATCGCCAAGAGGCTGGGCTACCCTGGATTCTGGGAGGTTGCTCCGTCGCTGCGATCCCTGATTGTCTCCTCCGTCCAGGTGTTTGGATCTCTCTGCGAACCGCTGGAGCCGGTATTCGGCGGTAATGGCACCGGTTTCATACCGCTGGTACCGGGACGCTGGTTAGGCGGCTTCTGGATGGCGATGCTCTGCGTCACGGTCATTGCGGTTGGTCTCATAGCTGAAGTTGTGCGACGGCGCTGGCGGTTCTGGCCAGTTTACAGCTTTGCCGCCTTGTTCGCTTCGTTTCTTGTTTTCGCGGCCCCGATCCGGTATGAGTGGTATTTGGCGCCTCTTTGTGCGGTGCTGGCGCTTCTATTGGGCAAGGGGCTCGCCGATATTACTAGTCTTCTCCCAGTCAAGTCTGGCGCGCCAATTGCGTGGCTGCTGGCGGTGACTTACCTTGCCAGCTTCGCCGTCGTGCTACCAACCACCTTTCGCGCCGAACGCAACATCCAGCAGATAATTGAAGACAAAGTGCGGATAGCCATTGGTATTTACCTGTCACAAAAGCCATTTGGAACCACTATCGCAGGTGAACCCCTCGGCTATATTGGGTACTATTCACGGCAAACTTATTATGATTACCCCGGACTATGCAGTCGAAAGGTCGTTCGTTGGCTGCAGGCGCACAAATATCCGCGCCGTATCAATATGATCCGGGTTTTCGCTTATTTGAAGCCGGACTATATAGTCTTGAGGAAGAAAGAATACGATGATTTTGTAACGCATGCGGATGGAGCGTTCCTCGAAAAGGAATATCATTTAGAGCGTGAGTTTGCAGTAAGCGAGAAGGATGGAATCAAACTGTTCCATCCTGAGAGGAATGCGGATCTGGCGTTCCTTTTGTTCGCTCGAAGCAGCAAACTGCCGAGGAATTGATCGGCTCGAGGAATCCGCGACCGCTCTTTCGAAAATCAGCGCCACTGGGCCCGTGCTCTGAACCTCGTTGCCGCTGCGATCACGCTCTGAAATACCGTTCATCTCGAACGGGCCCGCCGAGCTGCTCGAAAAAATTACGGTCGTTCGATCCCGCCCCGCTCACGTGCGTCTCTCTTCTCGACTGGCAGCACATTAAGCTCACGGTCGGCACTGTGACTACACACGGCACACGGATAAAGGGGCGTCAACTCGAACACCGTCCCGCCGTTGTAGTAAACGCCGCCATACTGGGTTGTGCCGTAGAGATTGCCGGCGGCATCGAAGATCAGGCCGGCCTCGGGGTTGGACCCGTCCGTGCCGTTGTCGTTGAAGCTATGCAGCACGTTCTCCATCCAGCCCCCATTCGCTTCAGGCGTCAACTCGAACACCGTCCCGTAGCCGTAAGTGCCGCCGCCCCGGGTCGTGCCGTAGAGATTGCCGGCAGCATCGAAGATGAGGCTGGCGGAGGGATAAGCCCCGTCCGTGCAATTGGGCTGCGCGCAGAAGCTGTACAGCACCGTCTCCCTACCTGCGGGCGTCAACTCGAACACCGTGCCACATCCCTGAGGGCAGTAAGTGCCGCCATAATCGGTCGTGCCGTAGAGATTGCCGGCGGCATCGAGGATCAGGCTGGCAGAGGGGTTTCCCCCATCCGTGCAATTGGGCTGCGCGCAGAAGCTGTACAGCACCGTCTCCGTCCAGCCCCCGCCCGCTGCGGGCGTTAACTCGAACACCGTCCCGGCGTCGTCAGTGCCGCCCACGTCGGTCGTGCCGTAGAGATTGCCGGCGGCGTCGAAGACCAGGCCGGCATAGGGAACAGCCCCGTCAGTGCCGTTGAAGCTATGCAGCACTTGCTCCGTCCACCCCCCGCCCACTGTGGGCGTCAACTCGAAGACCGTCCCGCAGTAGTTAGCGCTGTAAAGGCAGGAGTTGTACGTGCCGCCCGCGGTGGTCGTGCCGTAGAGATTGCCGGCGGCATCGAAGATCAGGCCAGCGTAGGGAGCAGCCCCGTCCGTGCCGTTGCCGAAGGTATGCAGCACCGTCTCCGTCCAGCCCCCGTCCTGGTTGGGCGATAATTCGAACGCCGTCCCGGGGCCGTAATAGCCGTCGCCGTAGGTCGTGCCGTAGAGATTGCCTCTCGCGTCGAAGATCAGACCGGCTTGGGGATAACCCCCGTCCGTGCCGTTGAAGCTGTACAGCACCGTCTCCGTCCAACCTCCGCTCCCGTCGGGCGTCAACTCGAAGACTGTCCCGCAGCTGCAGCTGTAAGTGCCGCCAAAGACGGTCGTGCCGTAGAGATTGCCGGCGGCATCGGAGATCAGGCCGGCCGAGGATCTGTCCCCGCCCGTGTAGAAGATGCTGAAGCTATGCAGCACCTTTTCGTTCCAGTTGGTAGCCGCCCAGGTGCTCGTCACCGACAGGGTCACAGCAAAGATCGCCAAGGCCCTCAATCCGATGGAAAATCTCTTGCCTCGCATAAGTAGTCCTCCTTGACGCGGGAACGTCCGTGAACATAACGGTGGCCCGCAGCCGCTGACTGGCGCAGATCTGTGTCGAACTCTTTCAGCACCCACCAAACCAAACCGGCCTTTTGCAAATATGAGCAATACGACACAGACAGGCGTGAGTACAGAACCCGACAATCACAATATGACTGACCAGACCTTCTGCACTTTATCCGGCAACCCCCCGGTTTGGGGATGTACGCTTTGTGACTGGAGATTTACGATGGCGGACGTAGTCCCGTCATTAGAGCAAGCCAGAGCCGCCCATATGAAACACCCCTGCCCGGCCGATCCACAAACCAAAATGAACCAGACAGCCCAGAGCCGGGGCGCGTAGTCGTCATCCACAAAGCGCAGGGGCATTACCATGGTGTCATTCTGATCGGCAGTATCGAGTATTGGCAAGTTTGATGCTCGCACCGCTACCCAGCATACCTGAGCCGCCGTCCCACGCTACGAGGCTTTCTCCCAAGCCCGTTTGTGCCTTAGCTGCACGCCTGTTGGATTCGTTCGACAGTTCCAACTCGGTTAGTGGGTAGCCGACTTGCTGATTGCACGTCCACCTTGAGTCAGCCCCGAAGAGAGGCCTTTAAGCTCGTTCTCTGCTGCTTTCTCAGCCAGTTCTTTCGTTGCGGCGTGTCCCCAAGACACTAATTCGTCGGGGTTCATCGTGCAGCAGATCATCCAATGGTAGCGCTTCGCTCTGAAAAAGGGCTCCGTTTGAAACGACGAGAGATAGCAACCAACTTCCTGGTTCTTCTGCATGGGTTTCCCACTTTCTCGGGACGACAAAAGAAGAAGGAGGCGATGGAAGCCGCCTCCCTTTTCTCAATACTAACCATTCGCAACAACAACTCGGATTTTATGCGAGCTTGCCATGAATTTTGGCTTCGGGAGTCTTCTCGCTGCGAACACTAATCTTGATCTGCTTGGGCTTGGCTTCAGCTTTCTTAGCGAGGTTGATCTTCAGCACGCCCTTATCGGAGTGGGCGCTTACCTGCCCCGGATCCACCGAGTTGGGCAGCGTGAACGAGCGGGTGAAGCTCCCATACTGACGCTCCACACGGCGGTAGTTCTCTTCTTTTTCTTCCTTCTCAAACTTGCGCTCACCGTGGACGATCAGAGTATTGTTTTCGATGCGGACATCAATGTCTTTTTCCTCGACGCCCGGAACTTCAATCTTCAGAGTGAAGTTGTGCTCGTCTTCGTAGACGTCCACGGGAGGTGCGAAGCCGGTGGTCGTCAACGCCTCCTCTGCGCCTTCGGGGTTGAACGATTCACGAAAAAGACGGTTCATGCGGTCTTGTAGGGTGGCAGTGGCACGGAAAGGATCCCAACGGGCTAATACTGTCATGATGCAGTTCCTCCATGGAGTAATCTAAGAGGGAACAATTCAGATGGGCTGACTTAGTTCAGGGAACCTGAAAGAGTAAGAAGAGGTAGCTTGCTCAATTACAATGGTAGGCTTGTACCCTACCGCTGTCAAGATGCGGTAGGGCATGGTGGTGTCCCAGTTAGAATCTGAGCTGCCTGTCGGGGATTCTGGGGAGAATGTAGGCAGATCAGTTTGAGTTAGTTTGAGTATATTCATATTCCCGCTGGCAGCTTCGACATTGGTGTTTCCTGAGCCTCGCAGTTTGGCTCGGGACTAGGAACCAGTGTCGGATTTGCAAGACCGGAATTGCCAACACACGTTGGGGGTACTCCCAAGAGTTGGCAAAATCATTGAAGGAATTCGCCCTACCGTTTCTTCTTCGCCGCCCACCGTGCCTTCATCATTCGCTGATAGTTTCTTCTCATGGCAGGACTCATCGGCTTGCGACTAGAGGCCTTCTTCTGGGCTGGTCGCTACTTGGCCATCGGATACCGCTGAAACATCTTTTCGACAGCGGTGTTGACCTGGTCCACGAGTTTCAATTTCTCATTGCTGAGTTTCTCGGTCGCCATGCCACGCCATGCCAGCTTCTTCTGGCTGGCGTCAATAACATCTACCACAAGCTGGCCTTTGTGGACGGTGACTGCAGTTGTTCCTCCCGGCATGGAACCCCACATCACGAAACCTGTATCGAATGAGGGAATGCCCCCCATGCCGCTGTACAGTGGATTGGAATAACTGACGCTCATGTCGGAATCAACGGAACCATACATTTGAATGAAAATGTCGGGATTGTTCTCCACCTTGCGCAATCTTCGTTTGGTCAACTCCTCGTCGATAGCGCCGAGGATGGCGAGGGCCAACATGGGGCGAGAGACCGCATCATGGTGGCCCCATGCGAAGGTCTTGAATTTGGAAAAGTCGAGGTTTTTGTCATATTCGACCTTGATCCTTTGGCCCTGCCCGCCGAGGCTAAGGATGCAGATCAGCAACAACAATTGCGAGAACCGCCACCCGAGATGAGCCGGGAACGATGGCTTCATGAAGCTCCTTTTTAAGTCCAGTGAGCCGTTACGTTACCCCTTCTTCCTCGCCGCCCACCTTGCCTTCATCATCGCCGACAGTTTCTTCCTCATTGCAGGGCTCATCGGCTTGCGGCCAGCGGCCTTCTTCTGGGCCGGTGCTGCCTTCTTTGGGGCAGCCTTGCCCTTCTGTTTTGCCCACCAGGCTTTCTTTGCGGCGGCTATTCTGGCCCGTGCCGCTGCACTCATGCGACGACGTTCCCGCCTGGTTGCTTGCACTACCTGGCTTTTCTTGGCTGGGCGGCCACGGCGGGGAGCTGCTGGGCCTAGTCCCACCAGGGCTGCAATTGCATATTCGATGCGTTCGAGTTCCTGTCTAAGCTGATTTACGATTCCTTGAATGTCCATGTTGTCCTTTCGATTTTAGCGATGGCCCGAGGTTATGTGACGTCGGAGAATTCCTGGAGGCGCTGGTGCTTCTTCTGTAAGTCAGCCCAAGCAAGGCGGCGAGCTTCATCTCCAACCCAACCGTTGTCCTGGTACCACTTGAGAAAGTATTCCCAATCGATACGTTCTGGTGCTGTGAGACTATCTAGCTCAATTTGCATGTGGTTTTCTCCCTACATCCCCAGCCGCCACGTGGCCATAGTATCACTCAGGCTTCAGTTCGTCCCAATTCCGCCATTGAACGTACTGGCCGGTTTCTTTCTTCACAGCTTGTGCTAAGGCCTCCCATTCCGTTTCGGTGACCATCTGGTTAGCCCGGGCTTCCAAGAGGTTGATTGCAGCGGTTAAGAGCTTGTTGTCCATACGTGGAGCAGCAAGCAGAACCGGGAGTGGTATCGACCTGAAATGGCCTCTGATAACGTCGCTGGATTAGACTACCAGCCTAAATGATGAGCACAGCATTGCAGCCCCTGGGGAAGGTGAGGAAGTTGGGCACCTTTGAAGTGAGGGGAAACAAGATCAGCTCGGAACGGGATCCGGGGTTAACCTTTGGGAAGAAGAAGTAGCGCAAGAAAGCTCGAAAAAAGCGAGGACCGGCACACGTTTGGTGGAGGCCGGATTGAAGTGGGCGTGGGGGGTGATTGCTGTGAAGGAGACAGCGGGGGCATAAGCCATCACGAGCCGCTTGCCCTTCCGCAATCAACCACGAGGAATGGACTCCAGACCAAACTCGCAGCTCCTGCACACATTCCACCACTTAGCTGGCCGCGTTAAACGCCCGGTTATCAATGCATTACATCGTAATGTGAAATTAAGTTGACCAACTCCCGTAAGAGCGCAATAGTGGCGTCTAGGACGGCCAAGGAGAACACCATGGCAGGCTCAAAGCCAGCTGCAACCTCGATTTTCGACGTCAACTTGCGAACCGGAACAGTTGCGCTCATGTTGGTGGTCTTGCTCGCAACCACTATCATGGCTCCCCCGGCGACCCAGGCGCAAACGTTCAGCGTTATCCATTACTTCACTGGGGGCGGAGACGGGGCAAACCCCGGGGCCAGGCTAATCTTAGATAGTGGCGGAAGTCTCTATGGAGGAACAGAACTTGGCGGAAACTCGAGCGAATATTGCGCACCCACATGCGGTACGGTGTTCAAAATTTCGCACGCAAGATCTGGATGGGCGTTTACACCGCTCTACCTGTTCCATGGTACTGACGGATCCAGTCCGACTGCTATCAATTTCGGGCCCGACGGTATTTTGTACGGGACTGCGGGATATCTCTTCAACCTCGAGCCCCCGGCTTCCGCTTGCAAATCCGCAATCTGCTACTGGACGGAAACCGTCCTCTACGACGGTTGCTGCGTATTCTATGCCGGGCCTTTGATTTTCGACGGGGAAGGCAACCTGTACGGCACGTCAGCAGAAGGAGGAATCGTTAACAGGTGTAGCGGAGGCTTGGGTTGCGGCTTCGTTTATGAGATGACCCCATCCGATGAGGACTATTGGAACGAGAGCAATCTCTTCATCTTTAACAGCGGAAGTGCGCACCCATCCGGCGGTGTCATCTTCGATCAGTCGGGCAATCTTTACGGCACCACCGCTGGGCTTTATGGAGGGGACGGATTTGGCTCGGTCTTTGAGCTCACGCCATCGGGTTCGGGCTGGACAGAGAACACACTGTACCAGTTCACCAGCCAGTTCGGTACTCCTGGCTCGTTTCCCACGGCTGGGGTGATTTTGGATGCAGCGGGCAATTTTTATGGCGCAACGACCACCGGTGGATCCGGCGGCGGGGGCACAGTCTTTGAGCTGACGCATCCTGGCAGCGGGTGGAGCTACAACTTGCTTTATAGTTTCACTGGCTCCGGCTACCTGCCTGGTGTGCATCAGAGTCTTATCATGGACGCTGCCGGTAACCTCTATGGCACAACCTATTACGATGGCGCATACAACGAAGGTTCCGTGTTCAAGCTGACACCCTCAGGTGGCAACTGGACGTACACTTCGCTGCATGACTTTACCGGTGGGTCGGACGGAGCCAATCCTGACGCTGGCCTGATTCTGGATAGTAACGGCAATTTGTACGGGACCACGTTAGCCGGAGGTCATACCGGGGCTAATTGTGCGAGCTACCTGAGTTACCAATGTGGTGTGGTCTTTGAGATCACACCGTAAGCCAGTGGTTCGAGACTAGCGGTCTGTCCGCCAGGACTCGTTTCGACTTGAAAGGGTAACATCATGCTGCGCTTAGAACGACAGGGCATCAAGAACGGCAGAATTGATTTGTGGATGACGATTGCGGCGGCAGTGATCGCTGTCTTGATGATCGTTGCCGCAACGCAAGCGCACGCACAAACCTTCCTGGCCCCACGCTGGGGTTAGAGCAGCTTCCGACGCAGCACGGCAGTCAAACCAAAGAAGCCGGAAGCAAACAACACCAGGCTACTTGGCTCCGGAACCGTGCCGGTGGTGGTGGTCGAGGTCGTTGTGGAAGACTCCGAGCCGAGGACGGTGAACGATTCCGAAGGAATCGTGCCCACGGAGTTCTCCGAAGCCGAAGAAGGACCGGAGTTCTCATCCCAGTAAGTGGGGTAGCCGCCATCTCTGGCATTCTGCAAGTTCAGCCAGTAAGTGCCGCTGTTCAGATGTGGGCCGTTGAAGGCCGTCGTCTCGGTGCAGATGTCGTAGTCGTAATTGTTCAGCACGCAGCCGCTCTGAGTGAAGTTCACGGTCTGATCGAAGTAACTGGTGCCGCCATTTTCGCCCGAGGTGATGGACAGTTCAGCCGAATACAGGGTGTCGCCCGGGGTCAGCCACATGGCAAAGCTGCCGCCAGTGATGGTCGTGCCGTTGTTAGCCACATTGACGGTGTCACTAACGATAAAGCCGGACGGGGAAATTGCCCATGCGTCAGTGTTGCCGTTCGTCGGACCGTTGTCATAGACGACCTGTGCCATTGCCGGAACACCCGCCAATGTCAGGCATAGTGCGAGCAGTGAGAGCGAAGCCAGGCGCAGCTTCATAGCAAGCCCTCCCGTCAGCTGAATCTTGGCTGGCATTTGACACCCAACAAAACCCAAAGTCAATGTCGCCTCACCGCATTCCGATGATACTTGACGCTAAGGGGTATCTATTCTCTTCCTTGCCTTGGCTATTTCCACGCTGGCGAGAGTCTTCCGTGCCAAGTGCAACTCTGAGAGCAAAGCCCCACTTTCCCGGCAGCAGGGCTTTCCAGGTAGAGCGCCACAGGTTGGGCTTGTGCTTTATCGTTCATCTAAACGGGCAGGTCCGATTACGTTACCCAGTTACGGTGTGCTCTCCCAGAACCCCCGGAGCCGTCAGCCTTGTTGCTGCGGGAGAATCGTGACAGTTGTTTTCGCCCTATGAAAACGGATAGTCGCTCTATCCACCCGGATAGTGCCACCGGGCGGGAATGACGAAGCGAATCGATTTTCATAGGTCACCACTTCTGTATGTGTTGCAAACACAGGCAAAGCAAAACCTCACCTCATCAGTTTCGAGTTGGTCAGTGTCTTGCAATACCTAGCGGTGAAAGGCTGGCAATCAAAATGGAAATCCAAAACGCTATCGATCTTCTTCAGGACGATGTGCTGAGGTTCGTTCTGTCCGCTGGCGCATTAGTAATCGTGGCTGTTATCGCAATTATGATGGTTGGCTTCCGCCGTCCCAACCTACACACGCCGTAGTTTCTTCGCTGATGTGAAGGTGTAATTTATTCCCGCTTCAAGTCACCAGCCGAGTGGAGGGCCGCTGAGATCAAAGGATGGATACTGGGGGTCGCTTAGTCACTGAGAAGTTCCCAGAGCCAACAGCTACACGTTTGCGTATTTTCTCACTCCCCATGACCCGACTTAGTTTGGGCCGTCTTCTTTGCCTTGGCGATTTCCACGCTGGCGAGAGTCTTTCGTGCCAGGTGCGACTCTGACAGCAAAGCTCCACTTTCCCGACAGCAGGGCTTTCCCGGTAGAGCGCCACAGGTTGGGCATTGAACGTCTTGTGCTTTGTCGTTCATCGGAACAGTGTAAGTCAGCTTTACGGCGTAATCTCCCAAACCACGCCGCAGCCAAGGTAGCAGCCCCCGTACCTCCGTCAGACGTTGTGCCGTAGAGATTGCCGTGCGTGTCGAGCACCGGGGCACCCCAAGGGAGCGAGCCGTCATTACCGCTGAAGTCGTGGAGATCGACCAGGATGCACGCCTGGCTGCAATTCGTCAGCTCGAATATCCAGCCGTCACCATAGGCGCCGCCTTCATAACACACCCCAAAAAGATTACCGGCTGCGTCCATGGCTACTCCAGCGGCGGAGCTGCAGTACGAGCTGAAGGTGTAGAGCGCAGAGTAGGTGAATCCTCCGCTTGAGGGCGCCAGTCTGTAAACTACGCCATCTCCGTTTTGTCCGCCGCCGCTCGTGATGCCATAGAGGTTACCGGGAGGCATCGATGATTAAGTTACCCCATGGGCTTCCCCATTCGCCCAGTTGAAGTTAACCAGGACATTCTCCACCCACCCTCCGTTGGAAGGCATGAGCTGGTAAACCGTTCCGACGTCTTCGGTTCCTCCGTCGCTTGTGGTTCCGTACACATTTCCGGCGGTATCGAGGACCGCCCCCGCCCATGGGATCTCCCCGTCAATACCGCTGCCGAAGCTATGAATGATGCTCTCCATATATCTGATCCCGGTGGGCGTCAACTCGAACACCGTCCCATCGCCGTAAGTGCCGCCATGGTATGTCGTGCCCTAGATGTCGCCCACTTGATCGAAGGTTAGATTCACGTGGGCTGGGTCTTCCCCATCCGGGGCTCCCGTAAAGGTGTGAAGCACGGTTTCGTTCCAATAGCACAGTATCGCCCTGCAAAACGTAGGCGGAGGTCTCAGTTCGAACACTACCCCGAAGTTGTTTTCACCGCCGCCGTCCGCGGTCGTGCCATACAAAGCACCATTGGGGCCGATCACTACCCCGCCGTATGGGACGCCTCCATCGCTGCCCCGATAAATTCATACAGCGGACTGACAACCCAACTTGACTCAACCAGGCTTAGCCTGAAAACCACGCCAGCGCCGTGGGTTCCGCCGGCTGTCGCCGTTCCGTACAGCACCCCCCCAGGGCCGATCGTCACGCCGGCATAGGGAGCCGCCCCGTCCGCCCCACCGGTGAAATTATGAATTACTTAGGAGGTCTGCGCCGTCACGGCTGGGGTTACAACGATTGCTAGGGCAAACGCAATCGCCAGTGACAGGATGATTCTTGCTGTGTGCGAGATTGTGGGGGAAAGTGAATTCTGAGATCGCTGTTTGTTCTGCATGGTTTTCGCCTCCTCCCAATGTGGCTCAAATGAAATTGACCAAAGGGAGGACGCACTCGGATGCTTTCGTATCCAACATTTCACGCCTGCAGGCTGTTGTCTGTCAGTGACCGCTGCCGCTTCCCCACGTGATGGCGGATAACACGAACGGGTGAGGAATATGCGCTGGTCATCAAGTAACAGTCTCGTCTTCCAGCAACAAAAGTACAGCCCGTGGAGTCACGGGCTGAGACTCGTCAGGAGATTGGGTGGGTTAGGAGAAGGATTCCCGGTTCCTGACTGGTTGTCACCGCTGAGGTTATCGGCTTACAGCAATCGGCGTCAGTGACTCACATCACGGGAGAATGAGACATGGAAGCAAGCCCAAGGTACGCTAGTTGGTTCACGAGATTTCAGTTACGGCGTGATCTCTTCTCGTGGAATGATAACCACTTCCGACTCGTATCGCACGATCGTGTACTTTGCGGCGCACTCTGGACAAAGCCAATAGCAGTAATCGGACAGTCGTATGACGTACTCGTTAGGCGGCGGGAGTACGAACAGTCGGCCCTTCCTAAGCTCGTGGAACTGGCGGTTGCAGGCGGGGTTTGCACACTTGGCTACCATGGTCGGATCCTTAATTACTCCGACTCGCCGTAACCATTACCCGTAACCGAACCCCAGTTCGCCGGGGACCGGGGCCGTTGGGGAACTTACGCTACTAACATTCTAGCTAACGCCTTGTCTGCCATCTGTTAATAATCGGTCATTCCTGCTCCGGAATCCCCACTAGTTCCATTTCGGAACTAGCCGATTACAGCCGATTTCCCCGATACCACTCCCTGCTCTCCGTTGCTGATTACCTCTGACAGAACTCATTTAACCAGATGATTCGGAGGTGGAAAATGGCCGTGATACCGTTCCCCAACCCTTTGGAAATGCACCGGAAAAGCACCCTGGATGCCCCCAGGAAGGCTTCTGCCCACCCGGTCGATTTACCTTGGCAGAATGGCCCCGGCCTCCGCCAGGGGCTTCCTAATAGCCCTGAATAACATTGCCGAATTCATTTCCAACGACACAAAGGATTGCTATGAACTGGACTGGGCTGGCCTAACCTACCAGGACACGGCCGGGGCTCGGGAGGGTTTGGCTGCCGGGTATGCCACCAGAACGGCAAACTATGGTTTATGTGCCCTCCGTGGTGTGTTGAAGGAATGCTGGCGGCTCGGACTTATGACCCACAAAGAATTCAGCCGGGCTACCGAGTTGGCTGCTGTAAGGGGTAATAATTCGGCTGCTGGCCGGGTACTAACGGTGGAGGGGCATAGGGGTAACTTGGATTCAAACAGGATTGGCCGAAAGTGCTGGCGCTCGCTAAGAGCAATAACAGGGTGGTGAACGCAGACATCAATGGCATTTGAGCTTTTTTTGGGCTGGAATGATCTATGTAGCTGGTCATCACCTTCTCGTTCCAATCGAGACCCCATAGCAACTGGTAAGCTCTTCCTCAACTATGCCCACTTGCAGTCACCGCCCACACATAGTTAATTGGGGCATGGTCGGCCAAGTCCCTCACCCCGACATTGCCAGTTTTCCATGCATATTTCAGAAGATAGTCGCCCTCGGCTGCAACACGGTCCTTGGCTATCACAGTTTCAGATGGATTCAGGTTAATCAAACCGTTGCGGTCAATGTAGCGTGCAAGCCCGACGTGAGCATAGCCCATCTCAGGAAGCGGAACTCTTGTGACCACATCGCTGCAGTCACGGTAACGATATACTTCGATTCCGTACAATGTGGCGACGAACGCTAAATTACCAACTCGAGGTGACCCGATGGTGTAGAGGGCCAAGACGTCGGCAGTAGGTTTGTACAAGCTTGCCGCCAGCGTTGCCAGTGCTGCCCCTAAGCTGTGACCAGTAAACAGAATTGGGACGCCCAAGGACTTCACTGAGTGGTCTAGAGCTGGTCGAATCGCAGCTAGGGCGTTCGCAAATCCCGTGTGCACCGAACCGCCAGCGTCCCACGGTTTTAATAACAGGTCGGCATCGTCTCCAATGTCGGTCGGGTCATCAGCATCCGTGCCACGAAACACCACCACTCCAATTTGTTTGCCGGAATCTGGGTCGGTGCCGATAGCAGTAAAGCAGTGAGTGCCGCCTTTTGAAGCTGCATCTTCGCTTTCGAAGAACTTGCACTGGGAGAACCCGATTCCTGCCAGTGTGGATTGAATCATGTCTTGGTCGAAAGGGAATGTGGGTTTTTTTCGACAGTAGGCCAATCGGGACAGCTCCGCACAGAGAGAAGTCGTGTGTTGTGCCTCGCCACCGCCGAAGTAGTCGGCACGCTTCCACGGTGTGAAAAGATCGGCTTTCGTAGGACTATATGAAACGGTACGCATGTTGCCTCCGGCAGCCGAGGGAGCGGGTCGGCAAGTAACTTGGGAGCGTAGACTCGCTATGAGGGATTCATCGGAACTCTACACCCGAGATCCATACCTCAGCAATCACAAAGCTAGACAGGGTCACATCGACTGCCACCTCCAGTTGCTTGTTCCATGCGGCAATACTCAGGGTTCAGTTTCGATGCAAGTTATTCCGCCCCACCCACAGACGCAACATTGGGCATTATTGGGCATATTCTCCTGTGCAGTTTCCACCGGCGAGCCAATGAGGCGACTCCAGGGGTAAGGAGAGGTGTTGCAAAGTAGGCCGCAAATGGGATAATTTTGGGCTGCGCTGCTGTGGATAGCAGACCGTCGGAAGTGCTCCCGATGAAAAATCGTTTTACTGTGTCGCGAACAGGCGAAGCGGGTGTACTATGGTGCCGTTTTCAAGATCAAAAGGAAATTCCGATTCACAGCGAGGGGATTTCAAGTGAAAAAAAAATTGCTGGTAATGAGTCTCCTGATTCTTACTTCTGTCGGGCCCTTTACCAACGCCCAGAGCCCCCACCCCTGGCTCGACCATGAGCTCGCACAACGGAGGTATCCATGCCCCGCGGGCACGTCGCCGGTCCGTGGCCCGGCTGATGCCCAGGTGACAATCGTGGAGTTCATCGACTTCGAATGTCCCTACTGTGCCCAGGAGGAGCATGCGATCCGGAAAGTTCTGGCTGCCTATCCAACCCAGGTAAAGCTGGTAGCCAAGAATCTCCCATTGGTCGAGATTCACCCCAAAGCGAAACATAAGGCGGTACTGGCGGAGTGCATGGGCGTCCAGGGTAAGTATTGGCAGGCCCATGACGAATTGTTAGCCGGCGCTCCACCGCAAAAAGTGCGGCACGGTGTAGATGAGCGCAAGCTCGATGCCTGCATCGCGCAAGGTGGTGACGGTCAGGTGGCAGAGGATCTCGCGCTCGCCAAACGTCTGGGGATGGCGTCTACTCCCAGCTTCGTTGTCGACGGCATCCGGCAGGGAGGCATGATAAATTTCGAGCAGTTCAAGCTGCTGGTCGATGCCGAGTTGGCTCGTAAGAGCGCCCCCAAACAAGCAAGCAATATACATTAAGCGCTATCACACTCATAAACAGGTGGGCGGCAACGTGGCTCGCGGGTAGTAACTATGATTACCTGGGGCTCCTCATACGCATGGTTCCCTTGCGAAAACCCTTCTACCTGCTGAGGTCTCTCGGCGCCGGCGTCCTTGCCTGCTTGGGTGTGCTGGTGTTCGGGGCAGTGCTGGTTAAGCTCGGCATTAAGATGTCTGGTGAGGCTGTTTGCTTGCTCGGTGGCGCACTGCTGGTAGCGGCAACGATGCTGTGGGGGGCGTTACGGACCTAATCAGGAGAAGAAGCTACCGGGTGGAGCGAACCGGTTCCCGGGCGGGAGTTGCACCCGCTGAAGTCCGGCGCCTTTTCACGGCGCACTGTTACGCCAGTTACAGCAAACACAGCGTGCCGAGGTGTTCAGTTAGGGCGTGATCTCCCAGACGACGCCGCAATTGTTATATCGGCATCCTGTGCCGCCGTTGGATGTCGTGCCATAGAGATTGCCGTGTGAGTCCAATATCACATTGCCGATCGGATTGGACCCGTCGTGTCTGTCCGTGGAAAAGTCGTGTAGCGATGTGTACGTCCAGCCCCCGCCCGACGGAGTGAGCTCGAAAATATTCCCAGCACCATCCGCTCCATCGCCGTAGGTGGTGCCATAGAGACTACCCGCGCTGTCCATGATGAGTGGGCCCAAGGGTCCGTAGCTTCCGGTGAAACTGTGTAACAGAATATAGTTCCAGCCGCTGCCGGAAGGCGTCAGTTCGAAAACCACGCCACCGCCCCCTTGACCACCGCCCGTAGTGGTTCCATATAGGTTGCCTGATGAGTCGAAGATCAGGCCGGCGTAGGGCTCACTTCCGTCGTTTCCGCCCTGAAAGCCGTAAAGGATGGTCTCCGTCCAGCCCAATCCAGCTGAGTACGTCAATTTGAAAACCGTACCGGCACCGCTTGCACCGCCGTACACCGTCGTACCATAGAGATTGCCTGCGTCGTCCAAGATCACGCCGCCAGCAGGCTGTGCCCCGTCACCGGGGGATCCGAACGTATGAAGGACGTTTTCGGTCCAGTCGTTACCTGATGGCGCCAATTGGTAAACGACCCCACCACCGGCGGGAATCGTGGTCCCGTAGATATTGCCCGCCGGATCGAAAACGAGGTCACCAAGGGCGGGGTTTGCGTCATTGCCTCCCGTGAAGCTGTAAAGCACGGTCTCCGTCCAAGGGCAGGTTACCGCTCTGCAGATTGTCGTCGGTGGGCTGAGATTGAAAACCGTACCGTTTCCTGACACGCCTCCGCTTGCTGTCGTCCCGTAGAGAGTGCCGTCAGGTCCGAACGCTACCCCCGCCCAAGGAAGTGCACCGTCACCGACTGCGCCGAAGCGGTGGAGCAGGCTAAAGACCCAGCCCGAGCCTTTGGGCGTGAGCTCAAAAACCGTGCCGGGGCCATTGACACCACCCGAGGTTGTTCCATAGAGACTTCCAGCCGCGTCCATGGTCAAGCCGGCATAGGGTTGGAATCCGGTCCCGTTGAGGGTGAAGTTGTAAATGACTTTGTAGGTTTGCGCCTGCGCGGATTGGGTAGCAGAGCCCGTCAGCACAAATACAATTGCGACCGCCAGCGCGACTCTTGCCACGCCAGAGATTGTGCAGGGTAGTGAATTCCGAAAATGCTGTTTGTTACACATGGGCTTCACCTCCTCGCCATGTGGCGCAAATGAATTGGTCAAAGGACAGGCGCATTCGGGCATCTGGGGGAAGAAGGTCGGGGTCTTATTTCTCGCGCGGACTCGACAGAAGTGAGTGGGGAAAAAGGCCGGGGGTCTTCCCCGCGATACCAAGCGAAGTGTCCCGCGCGCGGCAACCGCTTGTCGGTGACGCCACATACACAGCGCTGTGAGGTCATCCAGAGGAGAAAAAGCCGGTCCCAATCCGGATGCTTGCCGCGTTGAGATTTCCAACGACCCGCCATGGGTGTTGTAATCCGGTTACACTCAAAATCTCAAACCCGAGCTGCTGGGAATACTTGTGTAACGGGGATGTTACGACAGCGATCGGCGCGAGTAGGAGCTAACCGCTGATCATTCATTGACTTGACCTACCTCTAGTCCTAACATTTCAGCCCTATGATAGGCGCCGCCGTTTCGCATTACCGCGTCCTCGCCAAGCTCGGCGGCGGTGGTATGGGGGTGGTGTACAAGGCGGAGGACACTCGCCTTCACCGCTTTGTCGCGCTGAAGTTCTTGCCCGATGACGTGGCTCGCGATCCTCAGGCATTGGCACGCTTCCGGCGCGAGGCGCAGGCCGCTTCGGCACTTAGTCATCCCAACATCTGCACAATCCACGACATAGGTGAGGAAGATGACCGTGCGTTCATGGTCATGGAGTTCCTTGATGGCATGACGCTGAAGCACCGCATCGCTGGCCGGCCGCTGGAAACGGAGTTGATTCTCGAGCTCGGGACAGAAATCGCGGACGCCCTGGACGCGGCGCACGCGAAAGGCATCATTCATCGCGACATCAAACCAGCCAACATCTTTGTCACGAACCGTGGCCACGCCAAGATTCTCGATTTCGGATTGGCCAAGGTGACAATCAGGACGGCTGCCAGCGGCGAGTCCGAAACTGCCATGGCAGCCACAGAGGCTGAGCACCTGACCAGTGCGGGAGCACTGCTGGGCACCATCGCGTACATGTCGCCGGAGCAGGTGCGCGCCAAAGAACTGGACCCACGCACTGACCTGTTTTCCTTCGGAGCGGTGCTGTACGAGATGGCGACTGGCAGGATGTCGTTCAACGGTTCAAGCGCGGGGGACATTTGCGGCGCCATTCTCAGCGACCAACCCGTACCGCCAACGCAGCTGAATCCGCAGCTTGTTCCGGGACTGGAGGCGGTCATCCAGAAACCCCTGGAGAAGGACCGTAATCTCCGCTATCAGCACGCCTCCGAGATGCGTGCCGACCTGCAACGACTGAAGCGCGACGCAGAGAGCGGACGCAGTGCGGCTGTGAGGTCAAGCGGCTGCGCGGCGACACGGGCCAAAACCCAGAAGAAACTCTGGGCCATGAGTGCTTCAGCGGCGGTCCTGCTGGTAGCTGCGGTTGTAGCCGCAGTGAGTTATCGTCACTTGCGGCAAGCTCCTCGGTTGACGGACAAGGACACAATCGTGATCGCCGACTACGCCAACAGCACCGGCGATGCCGTATTCGACGACACGCTGAAAACGGCGCTCACCGTAGCGCTGAATCAATCGCCGTTTCTTAACATACTTCCCGACAACAAAGTTGCGGCGACATTGAAGCTGATGACCCGGCCGCTCAATACGAAGCTTACGCCGGATGTGGCGCGGGAGATTTGCCAGCGTGCAAACGGCGAGGCTTACATTGCGGGGTCGATTGCAACGTTGGGAAATGAGTACGTACTCGGGCTCAAAGCGGTGAATTGCCAAAGCGGCGACACGCTTGCACAGAAGCAGGTGACGGCCAACGGCAAGGAAAAAGTGCTGAACGCAGTAGGAGAGGCTGCCGCGAAGCTGCGGAGCGAACTGGGCGAGTCGCTGCCGACGGTACAAAAGTTCGATGTCCCGCTGGAACAGGCTACCACCCCTTCGCTCGAAGCGTTACAGGCCTACACTTTCGCAAGCAACTCGATGACCGTAAATGCCGACCCAGCCGCGACTCTCCCCTCATTGCAGCGTGCCATTCGCCTGGATCCGACCTTTGCCATGGCCTATGCCATGCTGGGGACGGGGTACTACAATCTCGGAGAAACCGAGCTGGCGGCGGCGAACACACGCAAGGCTTATGAGCTGAGCGAACGGGTTAGCGAGCGGGAGAAGTTTGCTATCGACGCTCGGTATCATTTCTTCGTCAGCTGCGATCTGGAAAAAGCACGTCAGGCGAATGAACTGTGGGCGCAGACTTATCCGCGGGATTCTACCCCGCACGCCGCTCTGGGTAACATCTCGTGGAATCTCGGACAATATGAGAAAGCGCTTGCGGCGTTCCGCGAGGCGCTCCGCATCAATGCGAATAGCGTAATACAAGGCAATGTCGTCCGTGCCTATCTTTCGCTGAATCGATTGCAAGAGGCCCACACCACCATTGAAGAGGCGCAGGCGAAGAATCTGGATTCTACTTACCTGCATTTCCTCAGGTACGACCTTGCTTTTCTGAAGCAGGATGAGGCAGAAATGGCAGGCCAGGTGGCTTCGACCGTAGGCAAGCCGGGCTGGGAAGACATGCTGCTGGCGAGCGAGGCCGATACTGCGGCCTATTCCGGTAGGTTGGAGAAAGCGCGGGAGTTTTCGCGGCAGGCGATAGCTTCGGCCGAGCGGCGCGACCAGAAAGAAACGGCAGCAATCTACCAGGCCGATGCTGCTTTACGGGAAGCCATCTTCGGCAACATGGCTGAAGCGCGGCACACTGGCGCGGAAGCGCTCGCAGTTTCTAACGGCCGAGATGTTCAGTATGCGGCGGCGCTGACGCTCGCCTTGGCAGGGGATGCGGCCCGTGCTCAGGCCTTGGCGGATGATTTGGCCAAGCGCTTCCCCGAGGACACCATCGTGCAGTTCAACTACCTGTCAACGATCCGCGCGCAGCTCGCTCTCAGCCGCAACGATTCTGCGAAGGCGATCCAGGTTTTGCAATCGGCGTCACCATACGAGCTTGGTGCGCCAGGCGCAGTCTTCAACTTCGTGAGTTTGCTTCCTGTGTATGTACGTGGGGAAGCTTATCTGGCAGGGCGGCAAGGCAGTGAAGCTGCAGCGGAGTTCGAGAGAATCCTACGTTGGCCCGGTGTCATGGTCTTCGAACCCATCGGCGCGCTCGCGCATCTCCGGCTTGCGCGCGCTCATGCGATGGCGGGGGACACTGCGGAAGCGAAGGCCGCGTACCAAGACTTCCTCACGCTCTGGAAAGACACCGACCCCGACCTCCCCCTCTACAAGCAAGCCAAAGCCGAGTACGCGAAGCTGCAATAAACACAAAAAAGCAAGCGTTGCCGCCCGGCCCAATCGTCAACTGTTGTAATCGCATTATAAAACGGCGCCCCTTTAGGAGTAGGTTGTGATCATTCGCATCATCACCTACAGAGAGGAGAACCCTCATGAACGATGAAAATCATATTGGGCTCGACCTCCTGCCCTTCCGGAACAGCGACCACGGTGGCGCCGCACAGGTTTCCTGCAAGGCCAAAGGACTATGTCTGCTGCTTATCCTCACTACAAGAATGGCACGACCAGCGACACCTGACTATTTTGGGACTCGTCACACGAGAACTGTGGTGCCAAGGCCAGATCGCTCGGCGGGATTCGCTCCGGGCAGGGCCATCCACCGCTCGGCGAGAATGAAACCTACCGCGCCGACAAGAATCCCCGCCAACACGTCGGCGATGTAGTGGTAGCGACCATAAATTGTAGAAACGCACATCGCTACGAAAAGCGGGAGGAACACCCAGAACAAGTAGCGGCGGTAGCGCCAAGAACCGAGCAGCGCGACGAACGCCCCCGTAACATGACCTGAAGGAAACGCGCCGCCGCGTACGCGTCCCCAGCTTTCAATGAAATTGATCAAGCTAGTGGCGGGACCTCCCACAAGCGGGGGCAAATGGAATGAGCGCATGGCAAAGAACGGGGCTTCAACGGGAAAGAAAATCGAAATCACATAGCCAATCGAGTAGGCGATCATAGAAGCAGTCATCACCGTCCAGAAAGCGCGCAACGCTGCAGCTCCGGACGGATCGCCCACGGGTGAGACAGTTGGGCGGGACAGGCGGCGGCGATAAAGGGAGGCTCCGAGAATCGTGAGGAATAGATAGTAGGTCATGTAGGCGACTTGCATCGCCTCGTTGATCCAGGGGTTGGAAAACTGAGAGAACCACACGCCCGGATAAACGCCCGTGAGTCGCTGGTCGAATGCAATGAGTAGGGAATCCCGCCACGCCTGATCAGTCAGGTGAACGAGAATTTGCAGTTCCTCGAAGCAGAACAGAAAGACAGCCTGCGGGTACCAATCGCGGACCCAGCCAAAAGTAAGGGCAATTCGAGAGTGTGAGAGTTCGCCCCGGCTGAAGCGATCTGCAACATTCACGATGACCAGAATTGCGGCAAAGACTCCGAAGTGCACGGTGATACGCAACGCAGGGTGCGCGAGATTCTCGTGGAAAATGAGCATCAGGGCGCCGCTGAGTCCCAGATAGGAAAGGGCGACCCATTCAAACGCGCCGCACGGTTCGAGGATGGCGCGCGCCTGCGACCATGCACTGATGAACGAGCACGCGACGATTTGGCGGGTGCGCGCCGTCACACCGCCACCGCCGCACATCGCGATGTTGGCCGTCTCTCCACGGCCATACCGATCATGCCCATGGCGACTTCCTTCTGCTAGCGTGTATCTCTGAATTCAATGCTCCATTACGAGAGGAAAGCGTAGATCCGGGGGATATCAAAAATTGCGGTAGGGACAACCATTGCTGGTTGCCCACCGGGTGGCCGGGGGCGGTCACCCGCGCCCCGGCTCCCACAGAACGTAGCGTGCGGATTTCCCGCACTACGCTCGTCAGACGTTGATTCACAGTATGGCGATAGCTTGCAGCTCCCTGTAGGGGAGATACAGCTTTGGTCGAAGCAGTGGGAACTGTTGCTTGATCCGCTGGAATTGCTCCCAGCGGATCGCGCCATGCCAACTCCGACTGCTCAACATTTTTCGCCAGTAATACTCCACGGCCCGATGGACCCGCAGCAGTGCCCGAAGATTCCCGGCAATGCCGTAGTATGCATAGTGACCACGGAGCATTTGATTGAGATGAGTCGCCTGCTCCCGGAGCGACAAGTGCCGCATCCGCCGCATCTGGTCCTGCAACTGCATGAGCGCGCGGCGCAGACGTGACTTTTCCGTACGCATTCCAACAAATCGGGTGGCTGGTGCTCGGCCAGCCCCCGAATCTGTTTGGTTGCAGTCTGGCAACGCGAGCGACTCGGCAAAGAAACACAGGCCGTTGTTGCATCTTGCGTCTTTCTAGCACAGATACTGGCTGGAGCAGCTACCGCGCTGTATTCCAGTCTACTGCCTGCTGCCGCAGATCCCATTCGAGACGTTGGCTCTCTACAATGCGGCTACGGATCCATATGCGTTGCGTGTCCGGGTTGATTTGGCGGGGACTCGAGGCTCGGGAGATGACCTATGTGTTTCCGCGGTGAACCGAAGGTTTGCCTTAGGCTCCTTAGGTTGGAGTGGGGGCGTTTTGCTCTATCAAGTTCTGAGCTTTCAGGTCAGCCCAAAATTCGGACGGAATCTTGGTTTGCATTGAGGTGTAGTCTGCGAGAATCTGTTGTTCACAACTGGCGCCCACGACCAAAGCTGCCGCCACGTCCGGTGACGCAGAGAACTGAAGCGCTGCTGTGCGAAGGTCTACTCCGTGATTCGCTGCCGCTTCCCGCAGTTGTTTTCGCTTTTTTAGAAATTCGGTGGGTATCTTGTTAGGAGTCTTTTCCATAGTTGTAGCGAGGGCTTCCCGAGATGAATCCAGCGTTCAGTGAGGAACCAACTACCAGAGAGGCATTCTTTCTTCGGACCTCAGGAAAAAGCTGGTTTAGCGCATTCTTGTGATCGATTAAGGAATACTGCGATGCCATTAGACAGACGTCTGGATCGGCCTCCTTTAATACTCGCAAAATCGGTTCGGGCGTATTGACGCCAATTCCCCAGCCTTTGATCAATCCCTCTTCCCGCATATGCGTTAGTTCTGGAAAAGCACCTTTTGCAGCGATGTCGAATTGTTCCTGCCAACTCGTCGGCAACAACTTATTATCCGGGGAAATGTCGTGGACAAAGACAATGTCAAGACTATCGATGCCAAGTCTTTGCAGACTATCCTCGATCGAACGTCTCACTCCGGATGATGTGTAATCGAAGATTACGTCGTTGGGAGACGGCGAGAAAGGGAACAGTTCGCTATTCTTTGCTGTCTTGGACGCCTTCAGCAGTTTGCCCACTTTCGACGAGATGACATATTCACTTCTTTTCTTGTTGTGAAGAAAGCCGCCATACCTTCTCTCGGCGAGACCCAGACCATACCACGGAGAAACGTCATAATAGCGAACGCCCGCGCTCCATGCAGCTTCGAGGATCGAGTACGCGTCTTTGTCGGGCACCACCGCAAATTCATTTCCCAAGGGAACGCCTCCCAGGCCGAATTTGAAAGGCGGCTTGTAATGGACATTGCTACCACTGCTCGTATCATTGCTCATGTTATTCATGCTCCCAGCATCGCTTGTATTGCGCTGCGCTGATGCACTCCCAGGCAAGAGGGCGCGGCTGCGGTCATGGCCGATCCTTTAACGGCAAGATTGAGAAATTCTCTTCTTGTGCTCATTCTCGTCGCCCGCCCAGCCACCCTTTAGACTTGGATCAGCGCTATTCCTGACTTAGGATCGAATCTCTTCTGAAGGTGGATAGGACTCTCTGTCAAAATCAATTCGCAAGTAGGACGCACGCGAGCCTCAAGGAGGTGCCCGCCGTGGGCAGTTCCGTCAGAGCGTCCTACTACCATGTGTGCATGAACCTGCGGCTCTCCGTCCCTGAGGGCGATGTCGCCAATGAGCGAAAGCACTTCCACTTGTTCGTTCAGAACGCAGGCTGGATCGTACTTTTTCGTCTCCCAGTTGAACCAACCCAGTTTCGCGTAAGAAAGAGCGCCGATGGCTTTGAAGCTGCTACCGGCCAAACCCTGTTTCTTCGCAAACTCTTGCAGCACGCTTGCGATTAGAGCAAAAGCCTTCGGTTCATCTTCAATCTGTTTCCACCGCATGTCGTCACCTTTTCCCAAAACAATTTCGACTCGCAGTTGGTGTTCCTGCGGCAACTATGAGCAGGTAGCCTGGTTTGAAATTTCCTTCGTCGACCCTTGCTAACTGCTTACAGATCCACTTCGCAAACGGCACCACCGGCTGAGGCACCCGTCATTTTGCGTTCGGATGTTGCTGGGCCCTAGTGCAAATAACTTGGCTAGCACTCTGTGGCTGTTAGAGCATCTTCCTTGCCAATCCGACAGGGTGGGTATCCACAACGAGGTATTCATTTGCTCCGAACTTCGGGTTCCCGGGCGCGACTCTAATTTGGCCGCTGCAGCCGACTGGAGCCTGTTGCGTGGCTCAATTCACCTCGACAGCAGATGTTTCACATGCTGATTCAGCGGATACGTCGTCCGTCAATGAAAGTGTCAATCTTTCGACGCGTCTGTCCGGTCGCAGACACTTAGAAAACCGACTGTTTCTAGGAACGAGTCAAGCTTGCCAAGTGAGTCATTTAACCTGAAATGTCTTCCGTGCGACCTGGCACGCAGAATGCTCATCAGATTGGGGAAAGACAGGTGGTCATCACGTTGATGGCACGGTGGCCAACCCGCAATGGCTAGGGTAGGAATGGAACGCACCGATCGCCGCCGCTACATTTGCGGTAGCAAATCCGGTTGCTGCGATAAGAGGTAACGCAACATGGCGGACAAGGCAGACTTCAAGATAAGCCACGACGGGCCAAGAGCTGTCTCAAGGCGCGACTTCATCAAAGGCGTCATCGCCAGCGGTGCCGCAGTCTCCTCGGCAGGCTACCTGTTCCGAGCCTCATCTCTCCTGCATGGTCAGCAGTTGACTGCGGGTGGCGGCGAGCGGCTGCTTACTCTCAACATCAACGGCCAGCAGCGTCGTGTCGATGTCATGAAGCAAGAGACGTTGGCGTGGACGCTACGCCACAAACTGGGACTCACCGGCACGAAGCTAGGGTGCGACCGGGCCGAATGCGGCTCCTGCACCGTTCTTATCGACGGCGTGCCGCACTATGCGTGCTCGGTGCTGACATACACAGTCCGCGATAAACAAGTTCTCACCATCGAAGGGCTGGCGAGCCCCAACGGCACTCTGCATCCAGTCCAGCAAGGCGTCATCGATGAACAAGGCTTCCAGTGTGCCTTCTGCATGCCCGGGTTCATCATGGCAGCGGTGGCATTCCTGAAGACGAATCCCAATCCCACGCGGACCGAACTGGCGCAGGGCCTGTCGGGAAATCTTTGCCGGTGCCAGGACTACGACAAGATCCTGACCGCGATGATGCGCGGTGCTGAGAACATGAGGGGGGCGAGCCGTGCCTGAGGAACCCGATAAATCTCCCGGCGCCACTGAGCGCGTGTACGGAGCGGGACACAAACTGATTGGCAAGAACTACCAGACTCCCGACCTATATGCGAAAGTGACCGGACAGGCAAAGTATGCCGAGGACTATCACGCCGACGGCATGTTGTTCTGCAAGCTGCTGCTGAGCCCTTTGCCGCACGCGCGGGTCAAGCATCTTGATGTACGCCAGGCGCTTGCGATGCCCGGCGTGAAAGCGATTCTCACAGCCGACGAGCTTCCGCCTCCAGCCAATACCCTCACCGACAATGGCACGGTGATTCGAGCCAACCCCAAGAGCGAGCGAGGGCTCAACATGGAGCCTCTCTACCAGGGCGAACCGATTCTCGCCGTCGCCGCAGTTGACGAACTCACTGCCGCTGACGCGATTGAAAAGATTCGAATCGAGTTTGAGCCGCTGCCCTTCGCCATCGATCCGCTTGATACCTTGCGCCCCGGAGGCCCTAATCCGAGAACGGACGGGAACATCTGGGTGCAATCTCCGACGCCGGCGGCCGTGGCGGGAGCTCCACCGCCGCCCCCGCCGATTCCAACGATCGGAGTGCTCAAGTGGACCGAGGCGGAGTTCGCCGAGGAGAAGAAAGGCCGTCTGCCGATGGGCAAGACGCCCGACGAATGGTCATATGGTGACATCGAATCGGGCTTCCGAAGCGCCGCGCTGGTCCTCGATGAAACTTTTGTCACACCCGACACGAGCCACCAGACGCTCGAGACCCGCAGTGCCCTGGCGTATTGGCGGAACGGAAAGGTTTACGTTCACACCGGAACGCAGAGCACAGCTCAAACGGTGCCTGCCATTGCGAGATGGTTGAACATCGATGTGAGCAAAGTCGTCCTTATCAGCGAATACACCGGGGGCGGCTTCGGCAGCAAGATCACGGGCGGCGTGTCTCTGATCATTCCGGCGCTGTTGTCAAAGAAGACCGGCGTACCGGTGATGATGCGGATCAGTCGCGAAGAGGAAACCTTCATTGGCCGTGCGCGGCCCAGCCTGCTGGGGCGGATGAAAGTCGGCTTTTCGAGGGACGGACGCATCATCGCGCTCGACATGTTCGTTATCGCCAACAACGGTCCCTACGACGCGGTGGGCGACGCCCCGACGTCGGGGCGTATCGTGTCGCTCCTGTACCAACCTCAAGCCATGCGCTGGCGAGGAGTCACGATTCTGACGAACACGCCCCCGCGAAGCGCGCAGAGCTCGCCAGGCGGCATCCAGGGCATCGCAATCATGGAGCCCATCATCGCGAAAGCCGGGCGCAAACTCGGGCTCGACCAGGTGGCCATCCGCCGAATTAATTGTCCGGAAGGCAAGGCGCCATTCGGTGCGGCCGTGAAGGGGGAGAGGCAACACGCCACCAGTGCGTTCCTCAAGCAAGCGCTCGACCAGGGGGCGGAACAGTTTAAATGGAGCGAAAGGGTCTCACGCACCCCGAAACGGATCGGTACCAAGGTGCGCGGCGTCGGCGTCTCGCTCAGTAGCTTTGTCGGTGGCACGATCGGCTTCGATGGGATTCTGATCATCAAGCCGGATGGCCGAATAAACTTCCAATCCGGAATCGGCAACCTGGGGACGGAGTCGGTGATCGACGTTCACCGTGCAGGCGCCGAGGTTTTGGGGGTTCCGTGGGAGAAGTGCGACGTTACCTGGGGCGACTCATCGAACAACCTTCCTTTCACCTGCGTTTCCGGCGGCAGCCAGACGACCCACGCAATGACACGCGCGGCGTACGCGACCGCGATGGACGCGAAGAAGAAGCTCCAGGAAATCGCGGCGAAGAAACTCGGCGGTAAGCCAGAAGCTTACGAAGTGGCCAACGAGCGCGTATTCCGTAAGGGTGGAGGTGGCGGCATGACACTGGCGGAAGCCGCGAAGTATGCCATTCAATTGGGTGGCACCTACGATGGCCATGAAACGTCCCCTGACCTCCACAAACTCACGAAGGCGTCCGTCGCGGCACTTGCTGGACAAGGCTTGGTGGCAGCCGCCAAGGACAATTACCCTCGTGATGGCACGACGTTTTCCTACGTTGCCAGCTTTGCCGAGGTCGAGGTCGACGTTGAAACGGGCAAGTATTACGTCGTGGATTTTCTCGCCTACGCCGATGTCGGCTCGGTAATTCATCCTCGCGCGCTTGGTGGGCAAGTGCTCGGCCGCTCAGTTCTAGGGATTGGACATGCGATTGGACAGAAGTGGGTGTACGACCCTCACTACGGCGCCATGCTCTCGACACGCTTTTACCAGAACAAGCCGCCAACAATTTTGGACGTGCCTGTCGATATGCAATGGGCGGCGCTCGATATTCCGGATCCGGAGACACCGGTCGGTGCCCGCGGCGTGGGCGAACCGCCCGTTGGAGGCGGCTGCGCCTCCATCTTGAACGCGCTTTCGGACGCTCTTGGTGATGAGATTTTTCAGCGCGCGCCCGTCAACGCCGACACCATACTGACTTCGCTCGAAGCGGGACATCCCATGCAACATCCCTTAACGGCGCACATTTAGCGGCGATGCGAAAGGAGGGGCCATGGCTGTAATCCGAGACGTCATGCCGGCTTTTGAGCTGGCTCAGCCGAACTCAATCTCTGATGCGCAAAAGCTGCTCGAGCAGCAAGGCGAGAACGGCTGGGTGCTGGCCGGAGGCATGGACAGCTTCGACTGGCTCAAGGACCGCATCAAGAGACCGAAGGTAGTAGTCGATTTGAGCGGGATCGCGGAACTCAAGGGAGTTCGGGCCAACGCCGACGGCGTCGAGATCGGAGCGATGACCACACTGACGGAAGTCGTCGAGCATCCCGTCATCCGAGAGAAGTACAAGCTGCTGGCGGAGAGCGCGGAGTTAGTGGCGTCTCCGCAAATCAGAAACCAGGGCACAATCGGCGGCAACGTGTCTCAGGACGCGCGCTGCTGGTATTACCGCGCGGGTTGGCCGTGCTACCGCGCCGGCGGGAACATCTGCTATGCCGACACGCCGGAGGGCCGCAACCGCGAACACGCCATTCTTCATGCCGACCGCTGCGTGGCGGTGAACCCTTCTGACTCTGCTCCCGCACTTATCGCACTGGACGCCAAATTCGTGATTCGCACTTCCAAAGGTGAGCGCGTAGTGGACGCCGAGGACTACTTTATTGGCCCTGATATCGACATCACGCGACTACACATCCTGCGCCCGGGGGACCTACTGACGGCCATTCGCATTCCTTCGACCTGGGCCGGCGCGCAATTCTATTTTGAGAAGGTGCGAGACCGGAATGTGTGGGACTTTCCGCTGCTGAACGTCGCCTCCGCGATGGTGGTGTCGAACGGCAGCATTGAGCGCATCCGCCTAGCGGTGAACGGCGCCGCCGCTCGTCCTCTACGTTTAAAGCTTGTCGAAGACGCGGTCCGGGGCAAACCACCGAATGCAGCAACCGGAGAGATGGCGGGGAAACTGGCGGTGCGGGATGCTGTCCCCTTGCAGTTCAACGCCTACAAGATCCCGTTAATGAGAAACCTGGTGAAGCGCGCCATCGGAGGCGTGGAGGAGGCAACATGGACCCCCTACAATGGGCAATAGATCCGTGGGGAAAAATTGTACCCATCCACATTGCGTGGTTTTTGATATGGGTGGCGGTGATCGGGGGATTGCTCTTCATTATCGTCCATGCGATTTACGTGCGGTATTTCGCGAAAGCTAAGCAGTTCGCGCCTGATGCTGCTCCCGTACTCCCCGCACGGATCCCCGAACACGTCCCCCGGCACTCGCTGACTGCCCGCGCATTTCACTGGATCATGGCGGCCTCCATGTTCACGCTGCTGTTTACCGCCTTCTTGCCGAGAGTAGGTGTGCAGTTTGACTGGGTTACATACCATTGGATCGCTGGAGCTGTGCTGACCGTGTCCATTATGTTTCACATTATCCACGCTTCATTTTTTATGGACTTCTGGTCGATATGGCCTGACCGGATTGACCTGCGGGACGCGAGCAGAAGGACGCGGCGGTTCATGGGAAAGCCCGCGCCACCGCCGGAGAAGTTTGCAAAGTACCCGCTGGAAAACAAGCTCTACCATGCCGCCATCATCGCTGCAGGGCTGTCTGTAATCGTGACTGGCGTTTTCATGATGTTTCGCGTTCGTACGATCTTCTTTCCCCGAAATCCGTATCTGTTCAGTGACATGACTTGGGGGATGATGTACGTGCTACATGGGCTGGCAGGCGTTGGATTGATCGCGTTAATCATGATGCACGTCTACTTCGGGCTTCGGCCGGAGAAGCGCGAGATCACGAAATCAATGATTTTCGGTTGGATGGACCGAGACTTTTATTTGAAAGAGCACGATCCAGCACGATGGCCAGTCGAAACTTCTGCAGTCGAAACGTCTGCGCCACCTGCGAGGTCTCGGGGAACGCGAACCGAGGGGTTAACCGATGCTGGCTGAGATCTGGAATCGCTGTGAGGCTGTGGAAGAGTGTTACGAATTTATGTTGGCCTATGCGGCCCAGGGGCTGCCCAGTGACCAAGGCAGCGAATCGGGTGGACAAGTGCGAGCGTTCCTGCATCGCGCCGTGAAAGCCCTGACGGGGCTTTCCGAGACTTGTGTGATGGCGGTCAAAGAGGAAGGCCTTGAACCAACCGAGAAATACTTGGCGTTCTTTGCCGTGCTCGATCGCGACGCTCGCGACTCTCTTGCTGCCATTGAGCTGGTTCTGGCCCAGCCTGCCATCAGCTCCCAGTTGATTGACAATCTGAATGCGTCAATCCATCTCCGCGCGCTACTCACCGACTTGTTTCTCGTGAGCGAGATACTTGGGAAGACTTCTGATCATGCGCGTGGCAGTTAACCATGAAGACAGTCGTGCTTCAGCCGAATACCTGGTCTGCTTTACAGTGTCTCAGATGTCATAGACCAATCGGGTTGATGGATCTCGCAAGACCTGCGCGGCGGCGTTGCCGATGAGGACGAGGTGAACAGCGTACCCGCAGGGTGCAAAGACTCATCCGGGCGAAGAGTCCCGCGCCGTCTATCGTTGCTCTACTCGCACTCTTCGGGATGGTGTTGGGCGAGCAAGCCGGACTATGGATTCTTGCAAAGAAGATCCAAGCCACAAATGAGTCTCCACTCATCTCGGCGAAGAGAGGATCAGGGATGAGAAGGTAGCGAGCATATTGGCTCCTATGGTCGGAATCAGCAGACGGATATAGCCGGAGACGATGTAAGGTCCGTCCTTCTCTTAACGGCCCGATTGATTGTCTCCTCATCGTTACTCAAGTCTGCTATGAACATGAACACCGGGACCCGAACCAGCATTTGGTGATTTTTCACATGAATTCAGTTGTAGGCTATTTCACATTTCATGCGGGCAGGTTTCCAGGAGGCGTAGAGATGAATACGACTCGACGGGACTTTCTTAAAGTCGGTGCGGGCGCCGTGGCCGCCACATCCGCCGTCTCGCCAAAGTCCAACGAGGGATTCTTCTCTATAGCATCAGGGAGATCAGAGGCAGCGCCGGCGGGGGAGGCGGGCAACATGATCTATCGGAGGTTCGGACGCACGGATGTGCACATTTCCGCCATCGGGGTGGGTGGCCATCATCTCGGCGATGTGGCGACGTTGGACGAGGCGGTGCAGCTCGTCCATGAGGCAGTAGACGCCGGCATTACTTTTTTCGACAACGCTTGGGAGTACTACAACGGCAAGACTGAGACGATCTTGGGCAGAGCGCTCCGGGATGGGCGCCGCGAAAAGGTGTTCCTGATGACAAAGGTCTGCACCCATGGTCGAAGCGGCAAATTAGCCATGCAGATGCTCGAGGACTCGCTGCGGCGGTATCAAACCGATCATCTGGACCTCTGGCAGATCCACGGCATCGTTTACGACAACGACCCGGAGTTGGCCTATGCCAAAGGCGGCGTCCTGGAAGCATTTGATCGAGCCAAGAAGGAAGGGAAGGTCAGATTCGTCGGCTTCACTGGTCACAAGGATCCTGCATTTCACCTGAAGATGCTCGAACTCGGTTATCCATTCGACTCAGTTCAAATGCCGCTTAACCCCTTCGACGCCAACTTCCACAGCTTTGAGAAGCAGGTCCTACCCGAGGTCAATCGGAGAGGCATGGCGGCGCTGGGCATGAAGAGCATGGGCGGTACTGCGTGGGGGGTAGGAGCCGGTGTTGTTCAGGCTGATGAAATGTTGCGTTACGCGATGAGCCCCCTGTCGCGGCCACTATTTGCGGCATGGACTCGCTGGACGTGCTGCACCAGAACTTGCGCGTCGTGCGAGGTTTTCAGCCGATGACTCAGAGCGAGATGGAGGCCTTGCGCGCTCGTTGCGCTCCGACAGCGGCCGACGGCCGCTTCGAGCCATACAAAGTATCGTTACGGTATGACAACCCGATGACCCGGATGCCGCATGGATTTCCCTTCGATCACACTCAAAGAGAGGTCACGGAGATGTTGGAAAAGGCGGACGGCCCGTGGTTGGTGCCAGAGACAACACCAGAGACGTCGAGGAGATGAACAATGGTAGATCAACGTCGACAAAATGAGCGATCCCAAGTAACTCCCGAAATCGAGCGCCGGTTCTTCATCCAAGCAGGCCTGGCCTCCGCGGGGACAGTGCTTGCGACTTCAGTTTTGCCCAGCCAAATCGTATCGGCTGCAGTTCCACCGCAAATGACAAACTGCAGCGCTGACCAGATTCCTCGCCGGCCGCTCGGAGAAACGGGCGAGCAGGTCTCGATCATCGGTCTTGGTGGATATCATCTCGGGACAGTGCAATCGAGCGATCTGGCCGTACGCCTGGTTCAGGAGGCGGTAGATGCGGGAGTCATTTTTTTCGACAACGCATGGGAGTACAACGACCACCGCAGCGAAGAATGGATGGGGCTTGGCTTACAGGGAAGGCGCGACAAAGTTTTCTTGATGACGAAGGTTTGCACCCACGGCCGAGATAAGAAGGTCGCCATGCAGCAATTGGAGGATTCCCTGAAGCGGTTGGGCACTGACCATTTGGACTTATGGCAGATTCACGAGGTCATCTACGAGAACGACCCGGACCTACATTTCGCAAAGGGTGGTGTGGTGGAAGCTCTGGATGAAGCGAAAAAGCAGGGCAAGGTACGTTTTGTTGGTTTCACCGGACATAAGAGTCCGGCGATACATCTCAAAATGCTGGCGCACGATTACCCATTCGACACTGTCCAAATGCCGCTC
>Ga0181532_10000584_pt1 | contig 37194 bp, 33 predicted proteins | sample PEATcosm2014_Bin_33_FD_119768 | JGI IMG/M metagenome (GOLD analysis project Ga0181532, IMG submission 119768) | Peatland microbial communities from MTU Mesocosm Facility, Houghton, MI, USA - PEATcosm2014_Bin11_30_metaG | ecosystem: Environmental > Terrestrial > Soil > Wetlands > Peat | place...
AGCGTTTGCGCAAGCGGCGACATCGTGTTCGGCAGGAGGGAGTTGTAACCGGGTGCCGAGGTCGCTATCTCGGTAATGCCACCCATGCCGGCCGAATGATGATTTCGACCGGTCAGCATCGCTTGTCGCGTCGGCGAGCAGAGCGCCGTCGTGTGGAAGCGATTGTATTTCAGGCCGCTCGCGGCGAGCTTCTCGAAGTTCGGCGTCTGGCACGGCCCGCCGAACGCGCTGGTCGCGCCGAAGCCAACGTCGTCGATCAGCACGATCAGAACATTTGGTGCGCCCGCTGGCGGCCGCAATTCGCGGATCGGCGGATATTTGGTGTCCGGGTCTTTGGCATCGTAGGTCGTCAGACCGACAGGCGCCTGATCCGGGATGGGAAGCACTGTTCGATGGATGGTGTCTTCTGAACTCATGATGTTTGCGCCCATAGATTATTCACCGAACTTCGGTGATAGGCGGGATTCTCTGCAATATGGCCCTCAGCAGCCATTGGACCATGGTCCTCCTGACTACCGGCGGCAAGGGGTCCGCGACCCGTCAATTGACGCCGATCCTGTCCGCATCCGGCGACAGCCGGCCTGACCCGGCCACCGAAGGGACTGAATTCTCGGCCTGAAAGCTGCCCTTCGCGACTGAAGGATTAGTTCATCGTTGAACATTGCCGTAACCACCGGCATCACTCGGGCGGTCGGCAAGCGTCTTACGGAATCGATTCGCAAGTTTAGCGTCCCTGTGGATTCCCGAAGGGGCACGGTACGTAAACTACTTAGTCCATTGGTTTCCAATAGCTGGTAGGCATATTTTGCTGTTATCGTACGACTGCTGCGGGCGTTTTTTTGTTGTGCCTGCCAATAAAAAGGTTCGACAATGAACGCGACACGCAAAAATGCTCTTATAGCCGCAGCACTCGTGGGTGTGGTGGCTCTGCCCGTTTTCGCACAAACGCCCGCATCCCTCAGTATCCCCGACAAGTTGGCCACGCCGATCGGTACCCTTGATTTCAAGGACGGCGCGCCGAGTACGGCCACCGCACAGAAGCTCTTCGACAATCTGGACTTCGTACACGCGCAGAACGTGGTGCTGAACACCTTCCAGGGCGCTTCCACCTACGCCTTGCGTGAGGGATTGAGGAGCGTCGGGGCGGAGGACAACAGCGTCATCATCTTCTCCGATCTGATGGATTCGAACTCCCTCTTTCTGACTGCCAATTGCGATGTCATCTACTTCATTTCCATCGTGGACCTTTCCAAGGGACCGATGGTCATCGAGGTTCCGCCGGGCACGCTCGGCACCGTCGACGACATGTGGTTCCAATGGATCATTGACGCCGGGACGCCCGGGCCGGACCGGGGACAAGGCGGTAAATACCTGATCCTGCCACCGGATTATGCAGGCCCATTGCCCGAGGGCGGCTACTTCATTGGCCGCTCAAACACCCTGCGCGCCCAATACTGGGGGCGTGCATTCATGCAGGACAATGACCCGAAACCGGTCGCAGCCCTGGTGAAGCAGACGCTGAAGATCTATCCCTACACCCCCGGGGGCTACGGCACGAGCATCGCGACGTTTCTCGAAGGCGGGATAAAGCTTGCGCGCAACCCGCCGGTTCCGGAAACCAAGTTCATCGAGGTTAGCGGCAAGTCGTTTAACACGATTCCGCCGAGCGATTACACCTTCTTCGAGAAGATCAATGCACTCGTGCAAGAGGAGCCAGCCGGCTCGCTCGACGTGGAACTCGCGGGCCAACTGGCCGCCATCGGTATCGTCAAAGGCAAGCCGTTTGCACCCGATGCGCGGATGAAGAAGATCCTCACAGACGCGGTGAATGTGGCCAACGCGACCGCGCGCACCCTGGATATGAATCCCCGCGAATCGGAGGGGTTCGCCTATTACCCAGGCTCTGGTTGGATCAACTCGCTGTTCCTGGGCGGTTACAACTTCGAAACACCGCCTCCGATGGTAACCCCGGAAGGCATCAAGCCTTTCCCGCCCACTGGCGCGCGTACGCTGAACTCACGGACTTCGATGTTCGTCTTTTACACTGTGATCACACCTGCGATGATCATGCGGTTGACTAACATTGGGTCGCAGTACCTGGTGGCAGCGCTGGATGCGGACAAGCACTACTTCGATGGCGCCAAGACCTACAAGCTGACGCTGCCTCCGAACATCCCCGAGAAGAACTTCTGGTCGCTGACCCTGAGCGACAACCAGACTCGTTCGATGCTGCAAACGAGTCAGCGCTATCCGAAAGCGGGGAGCTTAAGCTATCCGAGGCCGGCCGCCGTTGCGAATGCTGACGGTTCCACAACCCTCTACATGAGTCCGAAACTGCCGGCGGGGGTCAAGGACGGCAACTGGATCCAGACGGACCCCAAGAAGGGGTGGTTTGCGGTCCTTCGGTTGTACAGTCCGCTCCAGCCGTTCTTCGACAAGAGCTGGCGTCCGAGTGAGTTCGAGCTGGTGAAGTGAGCCGACCAATCAACGATGATTGAGTGCCCGACAGCTGCCGGTCGCCAAGGGCTGCAGACTCGCCTTAGTCACTAATCGCTGCGCTAGTGCGATAGTGACTGGAGTACACCAGCATGATCGACTTCGAGGCTGAACTCGATCGGCCGGCAGCAGATCCGGCAGTCCTCGACGTAGCGTGCGGAGCCCGAACTCGTGTCAACTGGCGTCCCGAAGCTCTCTCCGTGATACGGGCACTCGACCATGTGAAATTGCATTCCGCCTGGAGCGCCGCCGTCGTCCGCGGATACGCTGGGACAGGCTGACAAGCCCTAAGTCGAGCCTTTATTGGCAGAACGTGCACTGAAGATACCTAATCGGCGGGTTCGAACTAACTTTAGTGAACGGCGCGCCTCACAGCATCCAGCAGCACGTGTTGGTCTACAGGCTTGAGAAGGTAAGCGATCGCGCCTTCGCGCAAGCACTCCTCGCGCGCACTGGGCGCGTCGTGAGCTGTGATCAATACGACGGGGAAGATGCGCACCGACGCAGTGTAGTTGCCGTTGAACGTCCTGGCCCGAAAGACCAGGCATCTGCAGATCGAGCACGAGACAGTCCGGCCAATCGACTAACCCATTCTGAAGAAAATCCCGGCCTGAAGCGAATCCATGAGCAGTATAGCCAGCGGCCTGTAGTAAGCGAATGACGGCCTTTCGGACCGATTCTTCATCATCCACTACGGCAATTACTACCATACACCGTACCGCCGAACATATTGTCTTCTTGTACCCGATCTCGAGGTTTCCGGATATTAGACATTGGCCCCAACTGCGATTTGCAACGTGTGGCACCCCAGCAAGTAGGTATAGGTATTTCCCCTCATTTTCTTGCTAACGCTCGCTGGCCGGTCGGCGACCTGGCCCATGTACGGCTTTGGGCTCATAAGAAGGGGTCGCGTATTTTTTTGTACCTTAAGCGCTTTTACGTGACCGCTACATCCAACACCCGATTGATTGTCCGTGACAGCCGCTCCGATTGGCTGCCTCGGAGTAAGCAGTTCGGCCACTTCGATTTCCGCTTTTGGGCCGATCTGTGCCCGTCAAATTGCGTTAGAATTTGTACTGAATATCGACTCCGGCCGTTCGCGGCGTCGTGATCGCGGCCCGATACATCGACGGGATGGGAAGACTCCACTCCATCGTGTTGATGGTGACGATCGAGTGCTGATTGGCCAGATTGTCGACGAATGCGTACGCCGATATGTGACCCGAAACAATCCCAACACGCGCATCGGTGATCGTGTACGCCGGCAGCGACTCGTAGTAATAGCTGAGATCGTGATATGGCCCGACTCGAGTGGCACTCAGCCGTGAATTCAGCTTGTAATTGTCGGAAAGCGGAATGCCATAGTTCACCGCTGCATTGATCGTATAGCGCGGTACATTCTCGAGCGCGAGGCCGGGTTCAATCGGAGTCGCCGCGCCTATTGATTGGCCCTGGACGGATGCGTTGATATCTTTAAGGTGGGCCTCGGTGTACGTTCCGTTCAGATTGAGCGAGAGATCCCGCATTAACTGTGCGGCTACTTCGATCTCGGGGCCGTAGGAAATAGCCGTACCCGCATTCTGAGTGTTGGGGAAGCCGCATGTCGGGGTCAGGAGTTGCTGCACGTCGTGCCACACGGTGTAGTAGTAGTCAGCATTCACGGTCAACCGGCCGTCGAACAGCCGACCCTTCTCACCAAGCTCGTAGTTCCACAACGAGTCGGGGCTATAGGACAACGGGGCCTGCTGTGCGCACGGCGGGACGGGCACCGGTATATTCACGCCGCCCGGCCGGAAACCTCTGGCCGCTTGCGCGTAAATCGTGAGGTCCGGGTTCGGCAGATACGCGATGTTGACCTTTGGATTGACTCCCGAGTTGCTGCTCGAGACTTGGCCGGTATATTGGGTCGCATTACCCGTCTCGCTGTAGATGCCGGACTGTTCGAAGTCCAAATCGGACTCGTACTTGTACCAGCGCGCGCCGGCCGTCGCTTTAAGTCCGTTCGCAAAGAGGTATGAGGATTCGGAAAAAACGGCATACTGCTTGATGTGGTAGGGGTTGTCCGCCTGGTACCCGATGCCATCCGGATTGGCAGCCGCTCCACCGTAGGATAGGGGCGCATAGGCGGGATCGCCGGTGAACTGCTGGAAAATCGATTCAAAGTCGGTGTAGAAGCCGCCGATGATCCACTGCCACGGGCCGCTTCCGGTCGAAGTGAGCCTGAGTTCCTCGCTCGTCTGCTTGGAAAAGTCATCGTTCGAATAGGAGGCGGGGAGCAGGTACGGAAATCCGTAGAAACCGGACAACAGGCTCTGGAAACCCTCCGACTCATCGCCCACCCATGAGCTGTTCCGTGACCAGTGAGACGTGGCGGAGGTTAGCTGCGAGCCCCCAAAATCGTAGTTGATCGTCAGCGAGTACAGCCGGAAGACGTCTTGATAGGGCTCGGCAATGTTGAACGGCTGGTAATGTGCGAGCACATCCGGACCCGGCGGCACGTCCACTTGACTGGGCGCCCCCATCTTGATGCCCTGGTACATGGCCATCAGGTCGATGCTCAGCGCGTCGGTCGGCTTATACAGCACCGAGCCGCGGCCGCCCGACAGGTGTTCCCAGTTGCTTCGCGGAAAGCTTTGCGTGACCGGTGCAGCGGCAACGTTGCCGCGCGTACAGGAACCAAATCCGCAGGTCCCGCCCGGACCGATGGGAAACGGGCTTACCACGAGCCGATCGATCCATCCCTCCGTATACTTATCGGTCCCGACGAGGCGCACCGCGAGCTGATCATTCACGAGGGGCAGATTCACCATGCCGCTGCCGCCGCGGTTGAATCCTCCTCCCGTGGTGCCGCTCAAGGTCGTGTCGGTCGCCGCCTCGAATTCGTTCAGTTTCGGCTGATTGGTCACCATTTTGATGGTGCCGCCCATCGAGCTCGAACCGTACAGAGTCCCCTGGGGCCCGCGTAGCACCTCCACCCGGCTCAAGTCGAAAAGATCCGGATCGATGGTCACTTTGCCGTTCAGCGAGGCCGCCGGCGCCGACAGCGGCGTGTCATTCAGGTACATCCCGACCGTCGCGGTGGAACCTCCCGATGAGGGAAGTCCACGCATCTCGTACTCGGTTTGTCCAGGACCCGACGAGCGCATCGAGATGCCTGGCACCTCCGCAGCCACCTCGCGCATGGAGGACAAGCCCTCTGCCGTGATTTGATCGCCGGAGATGGCGGTGATGCTGATGGGTGTCTTCTGCACCGTCGATTCGCGCTTCTCGGCGGTCACCACGATTTCTTGCAAAGCTTCGCCGGCCTCAGGAGTATCGGCGCATGCCGGTGCAGCGTATAGCGCCATTCCTGCCCACATCGGAGCAATCACGCCAAGCGAGGCAAGCAGCGGCCTGATCGCGGTGTAATTAAAACTCATGGTCATCGTTTCCCCACGTTTAACTCGTTGCACATCGACATCGGGCTTCCGAAGCCCCCGGTGAGTACAAGCATCGCTCAGCCCAAGATGCGCCAATATCCAACGGCGGCAATACGAATCGCATTCATTCCCGCGGTTGCGGGTATTGACGACCGTGGCGCTCAGCCAATGACCTTGAGCACCTTGGCCATTACTTCGAATATCCTGCCGTACGGCGGATACAGCAGCGGCACACCTGAGAGCGAGCTCTGATGGAATACCGGCTTGTACTGGCTGAACGTGCGAAAACCCGCTTCGCCGTGGTAAGCACCCATCCCGCTCGCGCCGACGCCGCCGAAGGGAAGCTCCTCCTGGCCGAAATGACAGAGGCAATCGTTGATCGTCACGCCGCCGGAAATGGTTTCGCGCAGCACGCGCTCGCGTGCCCCCGCGTCCTTGCCGAACCAGTACAACGCGAGCGGTCGGTCGCGGCGGTTGATGTAGGCAATGATCTCGTCGAGCGTGTCATAGACGAGTACCGGCAGCAGCGGCCCAAAGATCTCCTGCTGCATGATGCGCATTTCATCGCGCACGTCGAGCACCAGCGCGGGAGGCATAAAGCGCGGTGTGCAAGACGCGCTAGCACTCGTCAGCGCCACCACCTTTCCACCGTGCGCCCGTGCATCTTCAAGCAGGCCCTGTAGACGCGCGTAATGGCGATCACTGACGACGCTGGTGTAGTCCGAGGTGCTTGCCAGGTTCGGGTACATGCGCGTTGCGCATTCGCCCATCGCGCTCACGAAGTCATTGAGCATCGCGCGCGGTACGGCCGCGTAGTCCGGGGCGATGCAGGTTTGGCCCGCGTTCAGCATTTTGCCCACCACCAGACTCGAAACCGCGCTCTTCAGATCGCAGTCCATGTTGAGGATCGCCGGTGACTTTCCGCCGAGCTCCAGCGTCACCGGCGTGAGATTCGCCGCCGCGGCCAGCGCGACCTCACGCCCGACTTCCGTGGAACCGGTAAACAACAGGTGGTCGAACGGCAGCGAAACGAACGATTTGCCGACCGCCGCGTCGCCGGTAATGACGGTCACCTCGTCGGGAGAAAATGTCTCGGCAATTGCGTGCTGCAGCAGAGCGGAAAAGCGCGGCGTATCCTCCGCAGGCTTGATCATCACGCGATTGCCGGCGGCGATGGCCGCAACAACCGGGCCGATGGCCAGCTGGTACGGATAGTTCCAAGGCGCAACAACGCCGACCACGCCTAACGGTTGCGGCATCACTCGACTGCGCCCTGGCTGGTATGCCAACGCGGTGGGCACTCGCCGAGTTTTCATCCACGAGCGCAGCCTCCGGCGGGCGTGTTTGATTGCGCTCACCACCATCAGGATGTCGGCCAAGCGTGTAACGTGCGGCGAGCGGTAGCCGAAGTCGGCAGACACCGTATCGATGAGCGCCGGCGCGATCCGCTCGGTCATTTCGAGCAATCGGTTCAGGCGATCGAGGCGCACGGCGTGCGAAGGGTTCATTTCGCGCGCGAACGCGGCCCGTTGACGATCGAAGGCGTCGCGCAGTGTCGGCAAGGTCTGATCAACGTCGGGCTGCGGCATGGGGCTCACGGCCATTGGAGCTACCGCGGCACGGCATTCTTTGCCGCCTCCTGTTTGTTGTATGCGCTCCACGCTTCGTTGATGATGTACGCTTGGATTGCTTGCAAGTCCGACGCGGTGAGGCCGAGTTCGCCAAATCCCGGCATTCCCTGATCGTGATAGAGGCCGCCAAGCACGATCGCGGCGAACTTGTCGTGCGTATCGGCGCTCGCCCGGCGCAGGTCCGGGATGCTCGAGCCGGCGGACTCCGCATTCACACCGTGGCAGTCGGAGCAGCCGGTGGCTTCGAACAGAGTGTGGCCTTGCGCAGCTAGGGCGACGGGTAATGGCGGTCTCGGCGGCCGCGGGATGGGTGCGACCATCGTTTTTGGGACTGTCGCAGTGCCGCCGAGCTTGAATGCGAGCAGGCGGGCGGGACTTCGGCTCTCAGGTGTCGTCGCATAACGCGAAGTGATCTGCCCGAGCGACATCGACCCCGCGTTACCCGATGCCACCAAAATAATCTGCTCGCCGTCGATCTCTACCGTCGTCGGCGCCGAGTGGATGGCGCCATGCGCGTCGAAAGACCAGAGGAGGCGACCCGTATCCGCGGCGAAAGCCTCGAAAGTGCCCTGCGCAGTTCCCTCAAATACCAGGTTACCGCCGGTCGAGAGGACACCACCATTGATGGGCATTGGCCGATCGACCTTCCAGCGCGCTCGCTGATTGATCGGGTCCCAGGCGATCAACTGGCCGCCGGACTTCCACTTGGGATCGCCGCTCGAGGCGTAATAGGCATCCCAAAGCACGCCCCCCGTTGCGGCACTTTCATCAGACTTCATGGTGACCGGGGCTATGATTGCCGGCACATAGACGAGTTGCGTGGCCGGGTTATATGCCATGGCGAGCCAGTTGTGGGCTCCGAGCGGCCCCGGGGAAACAACCGTGTTCGCGTTCGGATGGCGCCAGTACATGGCGTCTGGAAGCATCACCGGGCGCCCCGTCTTTTGATCAATGTGTGAAGCCCAGTTGACTGGGACGTAGTTATTCGCCGACAGAAAGTGCCCGGTCTTCGCATCAAGCACGTAAAAGAAGCCGTTCTTCGGTGCGGTCATCACCACTCGGCGAGTGACTCCTTTTAGCGGCAGCTCTGCGATCATGATGTGCATGGTGGCGTCGGCATCCCAGCCATCATGTTGGGTGGTTTGGTAGTGCCAGACGTACTCACCGGTCGTCGCGTTCACCGCAACGATTGAATCGCTGAATAACTCGTCTCCCGCGTCTTTGGCGCGCGCATCCGGGTTCCAAGGCGCAGGACTTCCCGTGCCGATGTAGAGCAGATTGAGCTTCGAATCGTAGGTCAGCGCGTCCCACGGACTCACGCACCCATGGGTGTGCTTTGACCAATCACTGCCCCACGTCTTGGCTGCCATCGCCATAGCGGCATTCTCGTAGGGTTGCCCCGGCTCGGGAGGCATGGTGTAAAAACGCCAAGCCCGTGCACCGGTCTTTGCGTCGAATGCATCGACATACCCGCGCTCGGCGCCGGATTCCGCGCAGTTATTGCCGACGAAGACTTTCCCATCGCCCACGCGCGGCGCCGCCGTGAGGCCATAGAACTTAGTGCTGTCGCAGGATCTTACCTGCCATACTTCCTTGCCCGTTTTGCGATTAACGGCAAACACCCTGCAATCGCCAGAGGCGACGTAGACGTTGTCCCCGTAAAGTGCAACGCCGCGGTTAACTCGGCTGCTCCAGTACTTGGCGAGCGAGCTACCTTCTGCGAAGCTCATCTGCGGCGCGAATTTCCACAGCAGGCGGCCGGTATGGATGTCGTTGGCATAAATCCGGCCGAGAGGACCACTCTGATAGACCACGCCATCGGCGACCAATGGGTTGCCGACAAGCCCGTCCTTTGAGGGGATCTCTGCGAGCCAAGCAAGGCCCAGTTGTTGAACGTTGCGATCGTTGATCTGCGACAGAGAGCTGTAATGCTGGACGTCCGAGCTGCCCCCGAGAAAACGCCATTCGCTCGCTGACTTTTCCGCCGGTGCGGTCTGAGGGCCTTCTGCGCCGAGCGCGATTCCCGAGAAACACACGGTCAATATCAGCCACCCGCATCCGCTGTTTCGCATTTGGTAACTCCCGCGCGTCGGCGCCTGCAAGATCACAACGTCGCGCCTCGGCGACGATGCGATCAGAATGACGAGAAGCTGACGCGGCAAGTATCCAAATGCGGCAATGTCGCAAGCGGCTCCGACTCGATATCGGGCGGTCGCGGTTAACGCAGAGTTTTTAGATATGCAATCACTGCCTCGCGCTGCGTGCGATCCGGGATTCCGTCGAACGCCATCATTGTGCCCGGTACTCTCAACGCGGGAGCCGTCAAGTAAACATCGAGCTCTGCCGCAGTCCACGTGATGCCCGATTCGCGCATCGCGCTCGAGTAGCCGAAGCCAGCGGCAGTGCCGGCGCGCCGTCCGACGATGCCGCGCAGGTTTGGGCCCATCCCGTGAGCCCCGTCGGTGGAGACCGAATGGCACGCCAAACAGATGGCGATTATTGCAGGGGGCTCGATTGAGATTGTGCCCACGGCCGGGGCGCCCGGTTGTTGTGCTTGAGTCGGAGAAGCGACCAGCAGAACGAGGGGTGCAATCGCAGCAACCGGCAAAAATCGTCGGCAATGACTCATCAGCGTTCCCTTGAAAGGTCTACCGCGGCTTCGTCTCTGTGGTCGCCGGCGCCCCGATCAACGCCAATACCCGCGCTCTTTCCACGCTCGCCTGGGAAATGGGATCGGTGCGCCAATGCGCTAATTCGGCCTCGGTGTACGGCGCGAAGTCCGCCCGCAAATGCTGCGGATCGAAGGTCTTAACGATCCAGTTCAGCACCTCGGCGCGTTCGCGATCATTAAGTAAGGATTGTGAGGTGCCGGGGACGCGGGCGAGATACGCTCGGCCGGCGGGGACGGCGAGAAATCGCGCTACATTGTCGCGCAGTGCCGGAATATATCCCGGTTGCCCCGAGCCGTCCGCTTTGTGACATCCCTCGCAATGCAACTGGTAGTTCATCGCTGCGCCGTACTGAGGCGCCGGTGCCTCGGCAGGCGCGTCGGCGCTTGCCCACGCCCCAAAGAACGCCATCAGCAGCACGCTCCATCGTTGCGGGATCATTGAAACGCGTGCGCTCATGAGCCTCCAGCTATTTCGCGACAGACATCAAACGCGAGATCGTGCAGTTATACGTGCTCGACACGCCCCCAAAGCACCACGTGATCGCGTTCGAGCGCTGCGCACGGTAACGCGGCAGATCGCCTTCATTGCGGTTGCAGTAGGCGTACTCGCATTGGGATTTGCCGCAGCAATCGTGATAGGCGACGACATAGGATTTGCCATCGCCCGGATTTTTGCACGTCCCGACCCACGCGATCGGCGACAGCTCGGTGCCCGGAGGGCATTTGCTCGAAGTCCCTCCGCACGCGGTGCACAACCAGCCGTCGGTTGCGCAGTACGCCCAATAGTCGCACGCCTTGGGGTCGTTCCAGGCTTGGCCGGGTGCCGCCTCGGCGGCCTCGACGCGACCGAGCCGCGCGACCGGGAGCAGCGGCAATGCGGCTGCTCCTGCCATCGCGACCCCGAGCCGCGCGAGAAATGACCGGCGAGAGCTTCTCGCCGCAAAGGTGCGGCTCGAGTTCTCGAACCACTTGTCGAACCACGAGTTATCTTTCATGCCATTCTCCACGCCAACGCCACTTAGCTCGCCCGTGATTCCGAGGCCGGCAGCCGCCCGCCGCGTGCCAGGTAGTCCTGGATCGAGGCGATCTTCATCCGCTTGGCTTCGAACAGGCTCTCCACGTGCTCACGGTTGTTCACCAGCCCCTGCGATACCAGCACGCCGTTTTCATCGAGCAAGACGCCGTAGGGGAGTTTGCCAATCTGGTACGTCAGACCGAGCTCCGTCGAGACGACATAGGGAAAATCCTTCAGGCCCTTTTCGCGCCAAAAAACAGCGTGCTGAGCGGGATCCCCGTCGCTGGCAAACACAATGCGCAGCCAGTCGCTCTCCTGCTTGCCGATCGATCGGAGTGCCGGAATTAATTTTGCGCACACCGGACAGTCGGGTGCGATGAACATGATCAAGGTGCTGCGCGCCGACGGCTGGGCGCCACCCAGAACGAGTCCGCTGCCATCGAGAGCCGTGAGCTTCAACTCGGGCGTTTGCGCACCCACCTTGACCCCCTGGCTGATCATCAGCGCACCGGCCGGTGCGATCCGCTGGTGCAGCACACCGACTTGCCGGACGAGCGCGAGCGTCACGGCAGACAGGCCGATCAATAAAGCCCATTGAAGTCCGAGGATCGCGAGCAAAAACGTATTCATAGGGTCATCCTTCGAGACGGAGTGGCAGTCATCAGGAGACGGTTTGCCGCGGAGTACAACAGCCCCGCCGTCAGTATCGCGGCACCAGTCGATGCGACATCGAGCGCTGCGAGCGGCCGGTCGCTGACCGGAAGCGCCAGCGTGAGCGCGAGGGCGGCGAGTACGGCATTACGAAGGACGAGCGCGTAACGGACTGGCTGACGTTCACTCCCCCACGAGCAGCCGCAGTCGAGCAGCACATTCCCGCGATGCAGATTGACGGCCATAGCAAGTGCGTACAGCAGCAGTACGCCGCTTGCCGAGACCGCGGCCGGTGTGCCGCTTCGTGGCGACAAGCACGCGGCGACGACGACGGCTTCCAATGCGATGGCCATGGCGGCAGCCGGTCTCTCAAGAGCCATGCCGGACAGGCCGAAGCCACGGAAATAACTCGCGAGCGTGCCCTTGAATTCCGCGAACTTGTGCAGCTTGTGGATGAGCGCGCCGACGAACAGCAGAACAAATGCCGCTCGCAGGGTCAATGCGAATGTCGGATCAAGGTGCACGGTAACGCCGCTCAATTGACCGGGTGGATGTTCGTCGGAAATGTCGGGATACTGATGTCGAGCAGGGATTTTCCTGTGCCCTCATCGTATGTCGTCACCACGAAGTTGAACGTTGCCGTTGCATAGAGCAGCGGAGATTCGTCCTGGCTGACCGCGATCGCGAAGGATGGGTTCTTCAGCGGTATGCGCTGCAGGCGATGCCTGGTCTTCAGGTCGAACACCCATGCCTCGATCCCCGGGTCATCTTGGAAGTCGTACCCGCCACCCTTGGGCTTCAGGTCCGATGGGTGCATCAACACGTAGAGTTTCTGCTTCGCGTTGTGAATTGCGACCGGCTGGAATGCCGGCCCCGGCACCCAAGTAAGCTCCCCTGCCGTCTCGGCGACCGCCCAGACAGGCTGGAACTTGAGTTCGGGTTCCGCAACGTCGACGGTGTGCACCTGACCGCGATGAGAAACGAAGTACCAGGTATTGCCCGACCGCACGCCCGCGCCGTGCAAGGGATCCTTGTCGGCGTCGAACAGATTGGGATAGCGCTTTCTCGATGCCTCCTTGCCGTCCTCGGTCAACGATACGGCGAGCGCGCTGCCGTCGCCGCACAGGGTAAAAAATCGGCGGTTGCCCGCAGCCATTACAAACGCGCAACCGGAAGTTTCGATTTCGCCGACGAACTTGTTGTCCTTCACGTCCACGACGCCGACGGACGATGCCGGCGTCATGAATTGCATCATCAGAAACCGATCATCGTCGGTCAACGTCGAGATATTCTCAGACGGCAACCCATGAGCGTTTTTGGCCGGCACCACCACCTCGCGCAGCGCGTTGAGCGTGTGCGGGTCGTACGTGGTCACCACGTCGGTTCGCTCGCCACGATAGCCGCGGGACATGAACGTCCCGGGGGTGTAGATCGCACCACCCGATCGAGAGACATGCAGGCCGTTACCTTCCCAGCCAGTATCGATGATGCCAAGCAGTTCGCCAGTATCCGTGTTGTATAGAATCGAACGGCCATAGTCGCCGGATTGGTAATCGCCGATCCACGCCCAGTGCGCATGAGCGGGCTTCTCCGGCAACACGACGTTGCCAGTGGGCTCCGGCAGCTCCGGCAATGCGCCTAGCGCCAGGACAGGCACACAGGCCGCCAGGGTCCCGGCGAGCCAGGCACGAAGGCTCCACATGGTTGAACGGTACTTCACAGTGCCACTCCTCTCGAATGCATCGCGCAGTTTTCTCGGTCGACGAAAGAAGTTAGCCTCAGGCGACTTCCATCGACTATCCACTTCCGGCAAGTAGGGGGATCGCTTTGCCGCATTCGGCTGCGGCATGTGGTGCAGCGAAGCTAACCTATCCGCTCGAGTACGAACATTCATTTAGGGGGTTAGCATGCAGTTATTTGACCTGACTGGCCGCGTCGCGGTGGTCACGGGATCTTCACGCGGCATCGGTCGAGCGATCGCCGAGCGGCTGGCCGAGCACGGCGCACGAGTCGTGATTTCCTCGCGCAAGGCGGACGCGTGCGCAAAAGTTGCCGCCGAAATCAATGAGCTCCGCGGCGCCGGGTCAGCGGTTGCCGTGCCCGCGAATATTTCTTCGAAGCAAGAACTGGAGCAGCTCGTCGAGCAAACGCACACTGCGCTCGGGCCGATCTCCATCCTCGTATGCAATGCCGCGACCAATCCGCACTATGGGCCGATGAGCGGCATCCGAGACGAACAGTTCCGAAAGATTCTCGAAAACAACGTGATCGCCAATCACTGGCTTATCCAGATGGTGGCGCCGGAGATGTGCAAGGCACGGGACGGCGCCATCGTGATCGTGTCCTCCATTGCCGGCCTGCGTGGCACGGCGACACTCGGCGCCTACGGCATCTCGAAAGCGGCCGACATGCAGCTGGTCCGCAACCTCGCCGTCGAGCTCGGGCCGCATAATGTGCGGATCAATTGCGTTGCTCCCGGCATCATAAAGACCGATTTCTCGCGGGCGCTCCTGGAAGACCCCGATGTGTCGGCGCGGATGATCAAGCACAGCCCCTTAAGGCGCTTTGGTGAGCCCGACGAGGTCGCCGGCATCGCCGTATGCCTTGCGGGCCCGGCCGGCCGCTTCGTGACGGGTCAGACGCTCATTGTCGACGGCGGCGATACGATCGCGTGACAGGATACCGACTCTTCGACGCCGATCGTGTGTCGGTCGATCCGCAGAGTCAGCCGGGCACTCGGATCCGCCGGCCTCAATTCTTCGCCGCGACTCGCACCGACTGCGCGCTGCGCGGCCTGGATCCTTTTCGAACGCCGCTCCCACCATCTGAGGTTCCCGGCGCACGCTGCAAGTCCGGTGCGATGACTCCAACAAGCCCCACCGCGAGATCAACCATGCGTTCGTGCGGCACAACTCGCTCCAGCCGCGTCCCGTAGAGCACGTTCAGGCCTTCAGAGATACTCACCATCAATTGCACCAGCTCGCGCGTCCTTCGAACGTCAGCCTGGGGCCATTTCTGCTGCAATAGCTGCACGACGCCGTTCATCATCTCGTCGTAGAAGTCGTCTACCGCACGCCTGTTGCTGGCATCGTGCAATGCAAGAGCCCAGAGTTCTCGCATCGTGCGCACTGTCTCGACCGCGATGGTGTCCGTGAACGCCCAGCGGATGAGGGATTCGATCATCGGCCCCTGCGGATTATCGGAGCTCGGAAAAAAGGACTCAAACCGCTGGCCGTAATCGGCGAGCAGTTTCGCGATCAAGGCCCGTAGCAGCTCGCGCTTGCTAGGGAAATGGTAAGTCAGGTTGCCGACGGTCATGCCGACCACTTCAGCGACCCGGCGGGTGGTGAATTCCGCATAGCCATAATCGATGAGAATTCGACGAGCGCCATCGAGGATCCGCTCAACGGTCCCATTCGCAACGGCCTTTCTCACCTGCCCTCGGCGCGCACGCTTCTGATCCGTGTCATGGTGCGACGCGCTGGAACCGGGACCCGGAGCTGGCTTTCGTGACATGCCTTTTATCTTACCTGTTTTCACTTGACTTGGTAGGACAATCGTCCTATTGTTTAGGACACCTGTCCTATTATTACACCAACTGATCGATAGGGGATCGGGAATGAGCGACCGCGTGAATTGCCCTGCCATCGCAGGCGCAAGAAAACTCAATTCTTCTGCCGACGGGGCGGGAAATTAACCGTGGCTGCCACAACTGCGAGCACCCGTGATTACCGTCATGTCGTCGTGTCCAGACAGTTCGAGGGCGCCTCGGATTACGGCCGCCATTGCATTGGCTGGGACAGCTCGTTTCAGCAGATTCGTCGCGGCACGTTCAAGGCATACCTGACTGAAGCGTGGCTCGGCCGCGTGCAGGTAAGACATCAGACGTTTGGGCAATCCTTTCACTGGCACGGAGCATCGTGGAAAGGCTCGAAGGTGTTCGCCTCGTATCTGCCGAACGAAGGAGGCGACCTTTACTGTAACAATCGGCCACTGCCGGCAAACTCGTTCGCGGGCTACGGCTGGGATCAACTGGATAGAGTCACCTGCCATGGCGGCGCCGAGCTCGTCCTGGTCGCGGTCGATCTGGATCTTCTGAGCAGCTACATCACCCGCACCTACGCCGCAGAGCTGTCGGCGCGGAGTGCGCAAGCGGTGATTTTCAGTCCCGATCCGACCCTCGCGCGCAGCTTCCGGCAGGAGATGCTGACTGTGCTGTGCGATCTCACTCGTTCTCCAGAAGCACTGTCGGACGTCGGACTTCGGCGCATGTATCAAGAACGGGTCCTCAGCTGTATCGCGAATGCGCTTGCCCACCTCGGTACGAGCGGCCGGTCGGTGCCGCCCCCGCCTACCCGGGCCTACATCGTCGACAAGGCGGTGAAGTTCATGGATGCTCATATCGCAGATCGCATCACGCTTGCCGACGTGTGCGAGGCGGTCAGAGTGTCGCCGCGAACGTTGCGATACAGTTTTGAGGCGATCATGGGGGTCTCTCCGACGGAGTATCTACTGGCAAGCCGATTGAATCGGGCGCGCGACGCACTCGCGAACCCAAAGTCGCAGATGCCGATCCAGATGGCGGCCGCTCACTCGGGCTTCTGGCACATGGGCCGTTTCGCCAAGTCTTACCGGCAGATGTTCGGCGAGCGGCCGTCGGAGACCTGTCTGCGTCTGCGTGGACGTGCAGCAGACGCATCAAACATGCCTGCGCATCTCGTGAGCTTTTGACGACGATAAGGTTTTTGACGCGCCGGCGTCGCTCGTGGCACTCTGATTCCCGGCCCATTTGAGCGGTATAACCCATGCGTCGCACGGTTGACTTCCTGCTCTATGATTGGCTCGCTGTCGAAGCGCTTTGCTCGCGGTCGCGATACTCCGAGCATTCCCGGCAGACCTTCGCCTCGGTACTCGATACCTGCGAGCGGATTGCCCAGGAACGGTTCGCGCCCTTCAACCGGCAGGTCGATATCGATGAACCTCGCATTGAGGACGATGCGGTGGTACTGCCGCGCTGCGCATACGATGCCGCGCGCGCCTATGTCGAGTCAGGCATGCTCGCCGCCTCCCAGGACTACGACATTGGCGGCATGCAGCTTCCCTGCGTCGTCGAGATGGCGGCCAACGCGTTTTTCTCGAAGGCGGGTATCGGGCTCGGCGGCGGAAGTATGCTGACCGCTGGAAACGCCAAGCTCCTGATGGCACACGGTACCGAGTTGCAAAGGACCGTGTTCGCAAAAAATGAATTCGCCGGAAAATGGTTCGGGACGATGTGCCTATCGGAACCGCAGGCGGGCTCGAGCCTTTCCGACATTACGACGCGCGCAGTGCCAGATGGACCTGATCATTTGGCTGACCCGCTCGGTTCGCGATTTCGCCTGTATGGCAGCAAGATGTGGATTAGTAATGGCGATCACGAGCTGAGTGAGAACATTGTCCACCTCGTGCTCGCGAAGATTGTGCACACAAATGGCAGCTTGATTCCGGGAACAAAGGGCATTTCCCTGTTCATCGTGCCCAAGAAGCTGGCCGATACCAAAGGCCGTCTGACCGGTGAGCGCAATGACGTGACCCTTGCGGGCCTCAATCACAAGCTTGGGTATCGTGGCATTCCCAATGCGCTTCTCAACTTCGGGGAAGGTCGCTTCCCGGCACGCGGGAGCGCTGGTGCGATCGGCTACCTAGTCGGTGAGCCTGGGGGGGGCCTGCGGTGCATGTTTCACATGATGAATGAAGCGCGAATCGCCGTCGGCCTTGGCGCGGTAGCAATCGGTTATGCAGGATACGAAGCGAGCATCGATTATGCGCGCACTCGGCGTCAGGGACGGCCGGTTGGACCGGGCGGTAAGGATCCGTCGTCACCGCCCGTTAGGATCATAGAGCATGCAGACGTTCGACGCATGCTGCTTGCACAGAAGTCCTATGTGGAAGGCGGCCTGGCGCTTGAACTTTATTGCGCGCGTCTCGTCGATGAAATGAAAACCGGCTCGACGAACGAGGCTCGTCAGGCGAGCGCGCTTCTTGACCTGCTGACACCGGTAGCTAAGAGCTGGCCCAGCGAATGGTGTCTCGAGGCGAACAGCCTCGCCATCCAAGTACATGGCGGATACGGCTATGCACGCGACTTTCCGGTCGAACAGCTCTGGCGAGACAACCGTCTCAATATGATCCATGAGGGCACCCACGGCATTCAGGGGCTAGATCTCTTGGGGCGGAAGGTGCTCTCGAACGGCGGCTCAGCGTTCGACCTGCTTGGTGCGCGAGTTGCGGCGACTATTGACCGTGGGACGTCGAATGAAGGACTCAGCGGATTTGCGTCCACACTCAGAGGTTCATTTGAAAGGCTTCGGAAGGCGACTGAGGCGGCGTGGGCGACGGGGAATCCCGACGAGGCGCTCGCCAATGCCACTCCCTACCTGCAGGCGTTCGGTCATGTCATCGTTGCCTGGTTATGGCTCGACGTCGCCCTGGCGGCCGCCCGAATGCGCGATGCACAGATCACGCAAAATCGCCCGAGCTACTTACGGGGCAAACTTCAGGCTGCTCGCTACTTCTTTGACTACGAGTTACCGAAGGTCGATGCCTGGTTGAACGTGGTCGGCGGCCGCAATCCTACGTGTCGCGAGATGGAAGAGGAGTGGTTCATTGAATGAGTACTTCGCCTCCCGGAATCTCGCTGGGGCAACAGACCGACACGCATGACCTGATCCGCATCACCAGGAATACACCCTTAACGAGAACAGGAGTGAATCAATGCGCGCTGCACGTCTAATTGATGGAGATAATAGACTGCACATCGAAACGATACCCGATCCGACACTTCGCCCCGGGTCCGCTATTGCTCGGATCGGAGCCGCTTTCGTATCCGCGTTTTCTGCTTCCCTATTGGAACGGGACGCTCCCCTCACGCCGCGCCGACCCAGTACGCCGGGACAAGACGCGATCGGCGTGATCGAAGCGGTGAGCGATGAGGTCTCGAGTCTGCAAGCAGGCATGCGAGTTTTCTGTAATCCGTGGTACGAACCCTATCATCCCACGGGAAACGGCCCGATCGCGTTTCTCGGACATTTCGCGATGAGCGAGGCCGCAATGTCGTTGCTCGAACAATGGCCGAATGGAGCCTATGCGGAACGCATCGCTTTACCGGCATCGTGCTTCACGCCCATTCCCTCAAGCATCAATCTACCCGACGAAGTGCTTTGTCGCCTCGGCTGGCTAGGCACCGCCTACGGCGCGCTTCGAAGATCGAGCTTTAGGCCAGGACAAACCGTCGCCATCCTGGGCGCCAACGGTATGGTGGGATCCTCGGCAATACTCTCGGCCTTGGCGTTGGGAGCGAGCAAGGTATTCGCCATTGGGCGCCGCGCTGAAGCCCTTGAGCCACTTGCCAACCTTGATGCCCGTGTAGAAATAATACTCGACCCCGCCGACATCCCCGAGATTCATGTCGTACTCGTTGCAGCGAGCGGCGATCATAACGCGGTCCTTGAGACCCTCCTGCAGAAAGTTCAACGGCGTGGCTCTATCGTCGCTGTATCCTTCGCCGACGAACCCTTGCGGGCTTCCGTAATGCATTTGGTCATATCGGACATCACGCTTCGCGGGTCAATTTGGTTCGATCAGGGGCACCTCAACGAAATGCTCGCGCTGATCGCTTCGGGAGTACTGCGCTTGAATGTCTGCTCTGCTGACACGTTCGGCCTTGACGACGTCAACCAAGCGATAGATGCAGCTAAAGGCCCGCGAACAAATCCGTTCCGGCATGTTGCACTCAAGATCGGCGGTTAGACGAATCCGCGCGCTGCGACGGCCCGCTTGCGATGCCTTACTCCGCATTCAGAATGATCGTTGCATATTGATGTGCAGTACAAGCAGGTATGCGCTGGCTCGTCTGGTCTCCAATTTAGACCAGGTTCCGACCCACAAGCGGTTAATTGGTGCCCGACGGTCGCGCGCTCCAAAAGGCGTCGGCTATCTGCAGAGTAGTAGTGTTCCCTAGCTGGTACCGCTGCCGTTCACACTACAGCGGCAGGAGATGAAGCGGCGGTTCTACTGCATAGCCACAGCGACGCTCAGTCGTTGGACGTTATCTCTCCCGATCGTTTGGCAGCCCCTTTAGGCGTAGTTGCGAGGACCAAGTTGACAATCTGGGCAACACCGGCGGGATCTTCCCAAAATGGATTATGGCCGAGCCCCTCAAATACCTTTACTTGAGCATTTGGCAGCGCGTCAATAAGCGACTTGCGCAGCGGCTCCTCCATGATGGGGTCCTTGCTCCCCCAGAGGAGCAACGTCGGCCCCTTGAGGCGCGGCAGCGTTCTCTGTAGGTCAGCACCCCAACCTGCCGCTCACTGATGGCCGCTTTCGAGCAGGCAAAATCGCGCCTCCTTTGCGATGGCACGCACTACATCTTCCCGAGGTTTGGCGGGTGCTCAGCGTCCAGAAAAGTTTGTGAGATTGCCCGAGGGCGGGTTGGGATACTTCTTAATAGACTCGAAGTACTGCATGAGCGCACCAGAACCGTACACTATGGTCCATAGATGGATGCCGCCAACGTTCAGATCCTCATGCGGGTCCATCTCGATGTTGTAGACCTTCGGGTAGTACATTGGGGAACTGTTGGCATACATCCCGCCGAGCATCTGTTGACCTGTACCCGTCAGACGCATGTCCTTGTAGTACACACGCCACTGCTTCCACCGCAACGCCACCAGATCCGGTCCTATGAAGGTGAGCAGCGACTCGCGGGCCCCTGTCTCGCTGGTGCCCAGGAGCACCGCCGTCTGGTCCACGCCGTCCATGGGGCGATCCGTCGGCAGCTTGGCGCCGAGGATGGCCGCGAACGTCGGCAGAAAATCCATCTCTGAGAACATCGCGTAAGAGGTGGTGTTGGGCTTCACGTGCCCCGGCCAGCGAACGAAGCAGAAAGTCCGAATCGAGCCTTCGGTCGCCTCGCCCAACTCGCCGCGGAAAGGACCCGGGCTTCCCACGTCGGGGGATCCTAAGTCGCCGAGCTCACGCAATGGCCAGCCCGACGGGCCATTGTCGGAGGCAAATACCACGATCGTGTTGTCCTCAAGCTTGAGATCCTTAAGCGCATCTAGCACTTGCCCCACGTGGTAGTCGCCTTCCATCATCTTGTCGCCGTAATTTCCGATCCGTGATTTTCCGGCGAACTGCTTGGAAGGGTAGTTCGGCACGTGTCCCATGGAGAAGGGCAGGTACAGGAAGAATGGCTTGCCCGCGGCCTGCTGCTGTTTCATGAAGGCAATGGACCGGTCGGTGAGGTCGTTGTCGATCTCCGCACGTACCTCGGAGTCGAACGGCTTCACGCGCTGCATCGGCCCGCCCGCCTTCTGCTGCATGATCCACGGACCCTTCTCCACCAGAGCACTTTCGGGTGCCGGAAGGGAGTGCGTCTGCGTGATCAATGCGACGGTTATGGCGTCGTTCCACGATGTGTTTGGCGGGATGCCGTAAAACTCATCGAAACCGTGCGCAGTCGGCAGGCTCTGCGGATCTTCGCCCAGATGCCACTTGCCAAAAAGAGCCGTCGCGTAGCCCGCATCCTTGAACAACTGCCCCATCGTGTACGCTTTGGCCGACAGCGTATTGGGCGTGCCGGGCAGGCCGATGAGCGATAGTCCTTCGCGAATGGAGTATCGTCCGGTCATCAGCGCAGCGCGTGACGGGGTACATCCGGGCTCGACTAAAAATTGCGTGAGCCGCAGCCCCTCGCGGGCAAGCTGGTCGCTGCGCGGCGTCGGGTAGCCGCGAAGTTCACCACCGCCATACGGACCCAAATCGCCGTAGCCGACATTGTCAGCGAGGATGAACACGACGTTAGGTTTCTGGCCGGCTGCCTGGGCGACAGCACCCGTCATCAGCATCATGGCAGCGAGCGCGGCGGCCACAAATCCTTCTCCTCTCGAAATTGTCATAGCTATGTTCCTCCTCGCATGGCAGCCCAATGGCATTTAGAACCGAACTCGAAAGCGAATCCCCGCGATCGTTGCATTGCTCACGTTCACGAGACCGAACCCGTTCGGGTTCAAAGTCTTGTCGAGCGCCTGGTTGATGACCTGCAGGTCGGCCGTCACGGAGAGCCAGCCGGTGAGGGCCAGGTTGTAGTACATCTCGAGGGCGTCCTCATGATCGAGTCCGAGATCGAGCCGATCGCGCAGGAAGGGAAGGAACGCGCTGCTGAACTGCGTGCGTGCCACCCCGATGCCGTAGCTGTCGTCGGAGCGCCCGGGGACCCCCTTGCCGCCGACCCCGGCGATGAAAGCCCATTTGATAGGGTTCGGATTGCCATCCGAGGCGCCCGCGGAAAAGAACACGCCAATGCCATGCTTCTCATCGCCCTTTGGCTGCCAGAGGTATTGATCGAAGCCATAGCTCACCGACCAGGTGCTGCTCTCGCGGTTGGCGGGCGCGGCGGGGACGATCAGGCCCGGGAAGAAGCGCTCGAGGATCTGCTCCAAGATCGGGCCGGGATCCCCTAGGCGCGGAAACTGCGTCTGCAGCAGCAGCCGCAGCAGGTTCGAGGGATCCTGCTCCAGCGAATAGCGCTCCTTGTTGCTCCACGAAAAGCCGACGTCCTGATGGCCGACAAGATCGAACGGCTTGATGGTCAGTTGACCGCTGCCCACGACCATGACGCCATTGTTGAACGCGTTGCTGAAACTATTGCTCGTGGCGGTGCCGTTCGGATCGAGCGCTATCGCCGACAAGACGACATTCTCAGCCGGCAGTGCGATCAGGCCGCCGCCGTATGCCGAGAGCGGCACCTGCTCGAGGGTCATGGGAAAGACGAATGCCGAATTCAAGAACTGCGTGCTGTAGTCGCCGTAGAACTCTCGTCCGGTTGCACCTGGAGCGATTGTATCGAACTTGCCGACGACCAGGCCGAACTTCTCGCTCAGGAACTGCATGAAGGTCGCATTCGTGAGCGCGGTGGTGTGATCATTCGGCGCAGGAAATAGGGCGGCGGTGTTCACCGGTACTATCGCGGCCGTCTTGCCGAACAGATTGGTGCCGAAGCCGGTGTCGGCCGACACCATGAAAAAGCCGCCCGGCCACAGCCCGAGCTTTTGCGTGTCGATGTTGAGCGTGTAATCCAAGTTGCCCCAAGTCTCACCGCCCGTGCTGCGCCCGCCGCTCACTACATCCATGGGTGTGACAAGAGCATCCACGTCGAGCACGACGCCCTCCTTGCCGAGCTCATCGCGCAAACCGCCCCAGTCACCTGTCAGGCGGGGGCGCGATTCAAAGTCTCCGCCCCAGGTGGGCGGAACCGCGTAGGGTTGTGCACGGACTGCAGATGCAGCGATCGCGGCAAGTCCGAGGAAGACAAACGACACTTTGTGTAGACTGTTCACGTACGATTTCGGCTCGACTTGGGCAACATCAACTGCACTCGAAGGAGGGTCGGCGGCCGCAATCCCACGCGTCGCAAGATGAAAGAGCGGCGCCTCTGCAAATGAGCACTCCTTGATTCTCCATACAGGCCCTATCTCCCACCCGCCACATCAAGGGCATGTCCCGTCACATAACTGGCGTCATCCGTCGCCAACCAAACAACCAGCTTTGCGATCTCTTCCGGGCGGGCGGGGCGGCCCATGGGAACTGCCTGGCGCGCCTTTTCCCTCAGTCCATCCGCTCCGATCGCAGCTTCAAGCATTTCGGTCTGAGTGAGTCCCGGCCGCACGGCACACACTCGTATGCCTTCGCAGGCGATCTCGTTCGAGAGACTCAAGGTTAGTGCATCGACCGCGCCTTTCGTGGCCGTGTAGACAACGTCCCCGGGAATACCGCCCGTCCGCGGCGAAATCGAGCTGATATTGATGATCGCACCACCCTTCCCGCCATGCTTGGGCGCCAATCGCAAGATTGCCTCCTGACAGCAGCGCATCAACGACACCAGATTCACAGTGAGTACTCGATTAATGTCCGGCAGCGCAATCTGCGAAAACTCGCCAAGATGATCGGTCGCGGCATTGTTTACCAGAACGTCCAACTTGCCAAGCCGCGCATCAACTTCTTGGAAAAGCGCGGATACCGATGCGGGATCTCCTAGGTCGGCTTTGACGGTGATGGCTTTTTTTCCGGCAGCACGCACAGTTTCCGCCACGAGCTCCGCGCGCTCACGGCTATGCCCGAAGTGGATGGCAACGTCGAAGCCTTTCCGCGCGGCTTCGATCGCGATGGCGGCACCGATTCCACGAGCGGCTCCAGTAACCAACATGATGGCCATCGCTCATCCTCCCCGTTGCTTGCGCCGACCGACCCTACTGTTGGCCGCGCAAGGAGTCACGTTGAGTCCCCGCGTGCCGCCCGCGAGGACGAATCCGGCGGACGGATATCTTGCCAATTAGCCGGGGCAACCGCGAAAAAAATCCATGATCGTCCCTCACTGAGGTAAGTCAGCTTGGTGCCGGCCGGCAGCCAGATGGAGTCGCCCGCGTACAGATCATAGCGTTGCTCCGCAACGATTACGCTGAACACTCGCTCTGTGCGATGACAGAAAAGTATCTCGTCGTACCACAAGTGCCAATCCGTCCGACAATCCTGAAATGTCACGACTCCCGCTGCGAATGACGAGTATGTGGAGTGATCGACGTAGGTCTGCAGGGCACTGCTCCGGTTCTCAGCTGGCGCAGGAGCATCCGACAGGTGGAAGGCCCTGACCGATACCGCGGTCGCTTGTGGAGAGGGCCCCGGGGAGGCTTCGCGTTTTGTAATCTCGCTGTCGGTCATTTTGGAGTGTATTCCTGAAGTGCGGTGTTGCGCTCATCCGGGGCTGCCCCTGGCGGTACTATCGACCCCGGCATTTTCGATACTAGCCAGCGGGTCAGTGCTCCGGCGTCTTGGTTGGCGTGATCGAGCCGGTCGTGCCGATTCATCGCCGCAAGAACGCAGCGTCCGCCGAGGTAGCGGACCGGCTCCCGGGGAAACGTGCCCTGAAGGGGTTGTGCCAAGCCGAGTGATGACCACTCGTCCGCACGGCGCAGCACGAGCGACGCCAGAATCTTGGCGATGAGCTTGCTTGGGCCCACACCATTACCGGAAAAACCGCAGCCGTAGAACATGTTCTCGTCATTTGGAAAACGGCTTGCCGCCGGTAGGCCGTGAAAGGACTTGTCAATGGGCCCCATCCACGATGTCGCAATGTCGATACCCTTGAGGTCGGGCATCGCCAAAGCCACCTCTTCTACAATCTGACGGACCCGGATCGCCCCTCCATCAAATCGCCCAGCGACATGACTGCCAAAGGCCAGCCCGCCGCCGCCCTTGCCCATCTCAACACGACCATCCGGGGTCGCGCGCCAGTTCACGATCATACGCCGCGAGTCCGTGACCCCGGGGCCGTGCGCCCAACCGAGCTTGGCGAGCATTTCTGGAACGCGCGCGCTCACACACGCTTCGGCTGCGGTCACCGCAAGTCCACGGCGGATTTCTGGGAAGATCGTCGCCCAGGCATTCAACGCCACCACGACACTCGCTGCGGTCAGGGTACCTTCTTGCGTTCGCACTCTGCATTCCGGGCCGCGACGGACTTGAGTCACCTTGGAATTCTCAAAAATTCGTACGCCGCAATCCAGCGCCACGCGACGTATACCCCGCGCAAGCTTCGCCGGCTGAATGAGAGCCACCGTCGGTTGAAGTACGCCCGCCACAGCGCCCCGCAGTCCATACTTATCACAAAGTTCCGACCTCGACAGCTCAATGAACGGCGCGCAGTGCACTCGCTGCAGCGCCTCCTCGGTCTGTCCCCACGGTCGATGGTGTCGTTCGCAACTCGCGCTCCATAACCAGCCGCTGCGGCGAAAGTCTGCGTCGATTTCGTGCTGGCGACAAAAATCACCGATCTCAACGATGCACTGAGCCGCCGCATGGCATATGCGAATCGCTTCCTCCGCACCGCAGAGCCCTCGTAACGTGAGAAACTTTGCCCACAAATCCATGACGTAGCCGGCGTTTCGCCCGCTCGCCCCGCCCCCGCAGATATCGCGTTCCACCACCACGACATCGAGCGCCGGCTCACGGCTTTTGATCTCCAGCGCCGTCCAGAGGCCGCAATAACCGCCCCCGAGAATTGCCACGTCGGCCCGCGCAGCACCGCGCAGCGACGGACTCACATCTGCATCGGTGGCCAGTGCTTCGTGCAGCCAATGGCTGTGGCGGTGGACCGGCGCGGAAGCCGCTGCATCGGGATCGTGTTTCATACGATGCCGGTATGCTCAAAGCTCGACGGCGACCGGCTGATCGATGTTTTCGCAATTCCGGTAGCCGCCGTAGCCGCGTGGCAGCACCAACCATTTCATGAGCACGTAGTACGCCCCGGAGCTGAATATCGTCGTCGGAACGGCCGCGCCTGCATAGTGAAACAATGACCCGACCCGCAGCGACAACGGGTCGAAGAGCCAGAAATACAGCGCCGTGGCGGCGGCGACGACGACCACCGCAACCCAATTGACGCCGCCCCAGAACCAGTACATTTGCCCATGTCGGGCCGCAAAAAGGTGCGCGGGTTGGACGCGGCAACGGCGCAACACAAAAAAGTCGACAAACAACACGGATCCAAGCCCGACGAACATGACGCCATTGTAGGCAAGCCAGTTCATCACGTGATCGAGCACCCACTGCGTATTAAATGCGACGAACCCGCTCGGAATCAGCACGAGTGCAACAACGAGAGGCCAGGGCAGCCGCGCAAACACCCGGATCTGTTGGACGGATACGCCGGCAAGATAGATCTGGGTCACCACGGCGCCCAGATTGGCAAGCAGCATGGCTCCGAAAAGCAAGGTCCCCGCCTGCGGTCCGGCGATGCGGATGATCCAAACTGCAGGCTCCGCTTCACCAGTGGCTGCGGTCGCAAGAGCCCCGATGACCGCCGGAAAAAACGCTCCGCAGACCGCATAACCGAGGATCGTTGGGCCCACGAGATGCCGGGAATTACGAACCAATCGGGCAAGCCCGCCCATATAAGGCAGCATCGACAGCGAATTGCAGATGCCAAACTCCACGGCGTACGTCAGCTGCATCGTGCGGTCCGAGCTGTAGGCGTGCTCCGGTGAGATATCCGTCATCCAGGCATTGAAAATCCCATATTTGTACAGAATTGCGACGAAAAGGATCGCCGCAATGCACAGTTGTGCAGAAGCGCAAATGGTGGCTACTCTCTCCATCCACCCAGCGCCCCGCCGGGCCAGCACCCAGATCGATGCCACGAGGGCGAGGCCGACAAGGATGATCTCCGTCTCCTGATGCGTCGTCGCGACGGCATGTCCAGCGAGCAGAACGCGTACCGCGCCGCGGGCCGTCATCGCGACCAGGACGTTAGCCCATCCGAGCGTGCACAACAGCACCCCGAACAGTAGCGCGACAGAGCCGCGCATCCCGAGTGGGGCCTTGCTGGCATCGACGGTATCGACTCCGTAGCGATAGGAGAGCCCGCCGCCTGCCAGAGAGACAAACGATAGGCCTAGCACCATACCGATCAGATAACCGATCATTCCGAGGCGCGTACTGCCAACACCTACGAGCGCTGAGCCAACGAGATAGGAGTAACTCGCTGCCGCAAGGGTCGTGAGCGTGAGAAGGAACGGAACGTAGCTTGTATAGATTCGGTCGCGAAAAAGAACGGGTAGGCGTCCAGCGAGGGCGTGTACTGAAGGACCATTGGCTGTGTCTTCGGCCGGTACCGCGGTCATTAGATTTGCTCGTTCCGGACTAACCGACCAAGGCGACAGCAAGCCATGCGCCGAGTGCCGCAGAGCACCACACGGCTGCCTCGAGCACCGCCGGCCTCAGCAGCCTGGCGCGGTCGCTCCCTTCACGCTCATCCGCGGTCAGCTCGTTCAGTTGCCGCGCCAATTCCTGATCGAGCTTCGCCGGGGTTGAAGCCACCGCCTCCGCGAGCGTTGGCGTGTGCTCGATCACGTAAAAATAGCCTTGTACTGTTCGAGGTAACCCGTTGCACCAAGAATCAGGATTTTCATGCATCAATCCTTTAAGGCCAATGAGCACCCTGCGAAGCGGCGGGAATTAACTCGTGAACTAGACTGCCGGACCATTTGGAGAGTTAGTTTGCAGGATCGGTCATCAGAATGACGTATTAAATCAAAACATCGTTCGGTCGCGGTCGATAGACTGCCAGCCATTAGACGCCGAATGAGAGCGGGCTACCTCGGTCCGTACCGTCGGTGAAAGAGGAGAAAGGCTCATGGCGACCAGAGAGTCCAATCGACAGGCTGATACGCTTCACCACCTCCATCCTTTCAGCAACTTCAAGCGACATGAGAAAGAGGGGCCACTGGTCATTACGCGTGGCGAAGGAATCTGGGTATACGATGATGCGGGAAGAAAATACCTTGAGGGCCTCGCGGGCCTCTGGTGCGTCTCGTTGGGGTTCAATAACAAGCGGCTGATAGATGCCGCCAAGCGCCAACTTGACAAGTTGCCGTTCTACCCTACGTTTTACGGGCGCACGTCCGATGTCACGGCGGAACTCTCCGGGCGACTTGCTGCGGTGGTTCCCATCAAGGGTGCCCGCTTTCTGTTTGCAAATTCCGGTTCGGAAGCGAATGACCTGGCTGTAAACGTCATTTGGTACTACAACAACGCACGCGGACGTCCGGAGAAGAAGAAAATCATCTCGCGGCTAAAAGGCTACCACGGCTCAACGCTCGCGGCTGGAAGCTTGACCGGCTTGCCGATCGTTCACGCACAATTCGATCTCCCCTTGCCGCGGTTCCTGCACACGGATTGTCCGCACTACTACGGCAATAGCCATGCCGGAGAGACCTCCTCTGCCTTCGTCGACCGAATGGTCAACAACCTTGAGCGAATGATTGAAGCAGAGAACCCGAACACCGTCGCGGCATTCATTGCCGAACCGATTCAAGGATCCGGCGGCGTGATCGTGCCGCCGGCGGAGTATTTTGACAAAGTACAAAAGGTGCTGAAAAAGCACGACATTCTCTTCCTGGTCGACGAGGTCATTTGCGGATTTGGCCGGACGGGCAACATGTTCGGCAGCGACACGTATGATTTGTCGCCGGACATGATGACATTTGCAAAGCAATTATCGTCAGGCTATCAACCAATCTCGGCGCTCGCCGTATCGCAGGGCATGTACGAGGTGCTCAGCGAAGCATCGGAACGCAACGTCGTGTTCGGACACGGATTCACGTACTCCGGGCATCCAGTAGCCGCGGCGGTTGCTCTCGAAGTGTTGGATATCTATTCGGAAATGGACATCGTCGGGCATGTGCGTTCCGTTCAGGACCATTTTCAGCAGGGGCTGCAACGGTTTGCGCAGCACCCGCTGGTGGGCGAAGTGCGCGGCCGCGGGCTTTTGGCGGGGATTCAGCTCGTAGCGGACAAAGCCAGTCGGCGGCCCTTTGACCCGGTCGGCAGCGCTGGCCGGAAATTCAGCGATTTCGCCCTCAGTCACGGCTTGATCATTCGCGCAGTGGGCGACACGATCGCCATTTGCCCACCTCTTATCATTCAGGCACAGGAGATTGATGTCTTAATCGCCCGATTTGGCGCCGCGCTCGATGATACGCATCGGTCGCTGGAGTCGCACTAACTGGGGATCTCCACGCCAATCGTTTGATGGAATACGTCGGCCTTATGGCGTATTCTGCAAACTATGCACCCGACGGATATACCAAAAAACACGCGGCTGCTGCAGGAAGGTGTGTGCGCAGAATCGCCGTGACGCGAGGTAGGCCGTGGCGGTGATTGTCGACGTAGTCATCATTCGCCCATGCATGGCTATCGATATTGCGCTGATCGTTGATTCGCTGCGGATGATCAACCAGCTCGCCGGAAAGCCACTGATACAGATCCGGACATCGACGACCGACGGCAAGCCCATTGAACTGACAAACGGGTCCGTCTTCGTTCCCACGTGCGGCCTCGCTGACGTCAGAGAGTCGCGGATCGTCGTCATCGCATGTTCGCTTCAGTCGACATCGCTTGAGCGGAGAAAAATTTGTGCGTGGCTGAGGAGAAACCGTGTTGCTAAATTCTATGCGGCAACCTTTGCGCCATTTTTGCTCGCCGAGGCGGGCCTTCTAGCGGGACACAAGGCGACAGTCCACTGGGAGATTATTCCGGCACTCTCCGAACGGCACCCGGATGTCACGACGCTCGAGCAGATTTGCGTGGTCGACCGAAATATCACTACCTGCGCTGGAGGTTGTGCGATCGCCGATATGATGGTCCTCCTGGTGCAGACAGAGTTTGGCGAGCGCCTCGGTGTAGCACTGGCGGAAGAGTTGCTGATCCCGATTTCCCGGCTGCGGGACGCTCCCCAGCGCCCGCTGCGCGTAAGCTTCGACGGCCGAACTATCGATGGGCGAGTGGCGGAGGCATTGAGAATTATGCGTGACCGCCGTGAAAGCCCCGTTTCAATCGCCACCCTTGCAAAACGTGTCGGCGTATCGGTTCGGCAGTTTCAGAAGCTCTTCCTCAAAAATCTGGGTCAGTCGCCAACCTCTTACTACGCCGATCTTAGGCTGGAGCGCGGGAGGGAACTCCTGTGCTACACGGATATGAATATCCGGGAAGTCTCAATAGCTTGCGGGTACGCGTCACTGGCGGTTTTCTGCAGAGCGTTTAGGAAACGCACTGGTCAAACCGCGGGCAGCATTCGAAAAACTTACCGCGCTAACTTCGATCGCGCTCGAATTAGCGTGCTCGATGCAAGAGCTCGGCTCGCGCCCCACACGCCGGCCATGGGAAATGGCTGATAAAACCTGAATGGCTAATGGGTTGGCCGTTGCGTAGATTGCGTCTCGTAGGCCGACCACGCTTGATTGACGATGAACGCTCGCAGTGCCGGTAGGTCTTCGGGCGTTATCAACTCCTTGAAGGACGGCATTCCCATTTCCCGAAATTGACCGTCCAATACGATCCTATCGAAGAGCTCCGACGTAACCGCAGCGGACTTTCGCAGGTCCGGTATGGAGCCGCCCTGGGCTCCGATAGCATCGTAGCCGTGACAAAATTCGCATCCACTTGCCGCCCAAATTGCGCGTCCCTTTGCTATTACATCCGCAGCCTCACGGGGCAAAGCGGGTCTTGGGAATTGCTCTGCAATTGCCGTGCTGGTCGGAAGCGTCGCTGTGCCGCCCAGCTTGAATGCGAGAAGTCGCGATGGACCCATAGTTTTTGCGCCGTAGCGAGGGAAAACGTGGCTTGCGGAGGCCGTGCCGGAGCCGGTGGGAACCAGAATGAGTTGCACGCCGTCGATTTCCACGGTGCTCGGAGCTGCGTACACCCCCGAATCGCTCTGCCAGGTCCAAAGGCGCTTTCCTGTATCGGCTTGATAGGCGTGTAATTCACCGTCGCTTGTGCCCTGAAACACAAGGTTACCGGCCGTAGACAGCACGCCACCATTTTGCGGTAGCCCCACGACATGTTGCCATTTTGCTCTCTGATTCACCGGATCCCATGCGATCAGCGAACCCGTGAAATGCCGCGGAGAGTGAAGGTCCGTATAAAAGTCAGCATCTACGTTCCCAACCTTGTTGCGAGTATCGCTAACTGATCGCATTCGGTTGTTCATCGCCGGAATGTAGACGAGGCCCGTCAGCGGGCTGTAGCTCATCGGCTGCCAGCTGTGCGCCCCGATTCCACCGGGTGCGACGATCGCGCCCTCGGGATGCTCGTACCAGCGCCCAGCCGCCAGTTCCACCGGCCGGCCCGTTTTCATGTCGATGCGCGACGCCCAATTGATTGGCACGATGTTGCGTGCCGAAATCAACTTGCCTGTCCTCGCATCGAGGACATAGAAGAAGCCGTTCTTGGGGGCTTCCATGACGACGCGCCGGCGGACGCCGCCAATGGTCAACTCGGCGATCATGATGTGCATCGTGGCGTCGTAATTCCATGCATCGTGCGGCGTCGTTTGATAGTGCCAGACATACTCTCCCGTGTCGGCATTGACGGCAATGATAGAGGTGGTGAACAACTCATCGCCCGACCCTTCCCCCCGCTGTCGCGGATCAATCGGCGTCGCGCCATCGGTTCCGATATAGAGCAAATTTAGAGTCGGATCGTAGGTCATCGCGTCCCACGCGGAGCCGCCGCCTGCCTTTTTCCAGTACTCTCGTCCCCAGGTTTTCGACGCCATTTCCATGATCGGGCTCTCGAAGCCCTTCGCCGGGTCCCCAGGAATCGTATAGAAGCGCCAGATGTGTCTGCCCGTGCTTGCCTCAAAGGCATCCACGTAGCCGCGGTTGGCGCCGGTGTCGCCATTCGCATTTCCGATGAATACTTTGCCTGCCCCCACGCGAGGGGCGCCGGTAATCGTGTAGCTATCCGCTGGATCGCATGACTGCACGTCCCATATTTTGCTGCCCCGCTTGGCGTCGATCGCTATCAGGCGGCAGTCACCGGTGCCGATGAAGACTTTGTCTTCCCAAAGGGCAAGGCCGCGATTAACGCGACTGCCCCAAGCGCTCACTATGTTTGACTGGGGGGGAATCTTGGCATCATAGGTCCACAAGAGTTGTCCTGTACGCACGTCATTCGCGTACACGCGTCCCGGGGGACCACTCTGATATACGATTCCCTCCGCAACGAGCGGAACACCCACCAAACCATCCGCGCTTGGAATCTCCGCAACCCACGCCAGCCCCAGAGTTTGGACGTTCTTGTCGTCGATCTGCTTGAGCGGACTGAAATGCTGTTGTTCGGCGTTAAGACCAATGAGTCGCCACTCGCCCGATTCGCTTGTCCCAGGACCAGCTGCGGCACTCGCCCCAATAACAAACGCCGCAATTGCCGCCCCCGCTCGCACGAAGATAGCAGCATGCGCCGCACGCTTTTTCCCCCGCTGATAGCACCGCCTGCGGCCCACTAGAGCGCAGGCACGGCGATTGTGACTGGTCGCACCCATAGATGAATCTCCTTGATCGCAATCGCCCCATGATCCGCCCCGACTTTCCCGCAGGTCCCATAACTTGAGAGGATGGGGCTATGGGAACACATAATTGGTATTCAGAGGAAGTCAGGGAGCGGGCGGTACGGATGGTGTGGGAGCACTCGGCTGAGTAGCTGAACGGCTACTACTTGCCGTTGACGGTGCTGAATTGAGTGCCCGTTAACTGCCAGACCGGACCAAGGTCCAGTTACGGGCGGGCACCACGGTAGGTATTTTGGTTTCGGGAATGGTGCAGCGTGGATTTGCGCGATTGATCCGGAGGTAGACACCAATGGCTCCGTCACAAAAAGGGATGACTCGACCGAACATAGTGTTCCTTCTGTTGACAACGTCGGCTGGCGCTTTTCGCGCAACTACCTATCTAAGGAGAGAGCGACACAAGACGAACCGGTCGAACGCCCAGGTGAGCACGACGTACGGCCAGGCGCCCGCCCAGGCTATGGCTTCGGTATAGCGAGGCCATCGACAAGCCGATCGTCACGCCGCAGTTTCCGATGATTTTCGACCTCGGCAGCGACCCGGCGAGAAGAACAGCCTCTTTCCCGCGAAGATGGACAATGGCTGGACTTTTTAAATGGTCCTACCGTTCATCTTCGGGTACGAAAAGAGCATCGCCCAGTACCCGAACATCAAGCCGGGCGAGGAGTTCACAGGGTATCCGAAACCGAAATAGAGATGGTGATGGATGTGACCACCGCACTGGTCGGCGCGACTGAGTACAACCGTAACGAAGCGATAACCTTGGGCGTTCTTTGGCACGTCCGCCGGACTCCACCTCGCCGTCGATCGCTCGACCTCGATCACCGCCATCATCACCCAACGTTTGGCCGCGAGTGGTCACTCTGATTCGAACTTCGGGCCTCCGAGATCTGTAACCTCTTGATTTGGCGCGCCCGGACGGATTGCTTCGGGGCCTGCGGCCCCTCGTCCTTCGCTTCGCTCTGGACCACCGTCGCTCCGCTCCGGTGTCCCACTCGGCCAAAGCGCCGAGTGGTCGAACCGCCGACCACCTGGTTCGAAGCTCGAAGGGGCCAAAAAGTTGGGAATTTTGATGATTGCAAGTAGTTGATTCTTAACAACCACGCTCGCGGGATGTCCGTTGCAAATTCATCCCAGAGCACCACAAAGCACCACTGAGTCACGCAAAACTCCCGCAACCACTTGGTCAACCGACCACCTAGCTCCAGCTAGGAGGTCGGGACTTTGCCGTCCAGACTGTTTACGATTCCCGTCTACCGAAGCAGTTACGGTCCCGGTCTTGTGCAATTCGACACGCAACGCGACCGGCAGGTTGTGGCGACATTGTGAACCTTACAAACGTGATTCAGCGTTCAGCGCATCGAGGTAGCGCGTATAAGCGTAGACACGCCCCCTTGGCCGACCAGTGATTTCGCGCACGATCTTCTCCCTTTCGAGTGTTCTTAGGGCCTGGGTGACGGTGGGTGTAGTGAGTCCGGTCGCCTTGACCAAGGCAGCAATGGTCGCCAGCGGCTTCGTTTGGAGTGCCTCCTGCATCATGGCAGCCGCCGGAGCCTGCCGGCCCAGAGCCTTCAGACGATCGCGGTCCTCCTGAAATACGGCAAATATTCGTCTCGCTGTGGCGACTGCCTGCTCCGCGCTGACGCGAAGCGCGCTCGCAAAGAATTCCAACCAGCGCTCGAAGTCACCCGATTCACGGACTAAGTTGAGTTCGGCGTAATACTGCCGGCGATGCTGCTTGAAGTAGAGGCTTGAATACAGGAGTGGTTCGCGCAGCACGTTGTCGTGACATAGCATCAATGTCACCAACAATCGGCCGATACGACCGTTTCCATCCAGGAAAGGATGAATGGTCTCGAATTGCACATGCGCGAGGCCTGCCTTGATCAAAGGTGGCTCATCACCGTGGAGAAACCTCTCGAAGCGCCCCATGCACACATCGACTTTCTGCGGTGGCGGCGGAACGAACGCCGCGTTTCCGGGTCGTGTTCCGCCGATCCAGTTCTGTGATCGACGGAACTCTCCAGGTGTTTTGGATGCGCCTCGACCAACAGACAGCAAGATTCCATGCATTTCGCGCAACAGGCGGTTGGACAGCGGAAAGCCATCCTTCAATCGCTTGAGGCCGTGGTTTAATGCGTCAACGTAGCGCGATACCTCGACCACATCGTCGACTGGCACGCCCGGTGCCGCTCCCAACTCGTGCCTGAGCAAATCATCCAGCGTCGACTGGGTACCTTCGATTTGCGAGGACAATACGGCTTCCTTTCTCACGTACGTGTAGAGAAGCAAGTGGGTATCCGGCAACGTCGCAGCGGTACCATCCAATCGACCGAGCGCCAGCAACGCGTGATCGAGTGCGTCGCGCACCGAACCCGTGATCCTTAGAGCGGGCACCGGAGGCAATGGAGCGGGAATGAATGCCCGCACTTTCTCACTCCCGGCGACCGAAGCAGTGTATTGTCCGGAGTTCGAGCGTTTCATTGCGCCGCTATTAAAGATTTCTTATCAACCATGTTGCTTATTAAAGCAAATTGTTATTCACTTTAATAGCTGGATTTGAGTCAATCCTTAGTTCCGCAACGCTTCATCGGTCGTGACTCCTCCTCGCCTGCAATTCCGCGAGCTTCGCCAAATAAGTTCAGAGTCGCGGCAGCCGGCCCCGCCGCTTGATCCCTTGAATTAATGTATATACGTATATACACTATATAAGTGGAAATCAGCTTCGATGCGGCGAAGAACGCCCGCAACATAGCGACGCGGGGAATCCCTCTCGAGCGGGCGATCGCGTTCGAATGGGACACCGCCGCCAACAAACGGGAGGTAAAACGGTATGAAGCGCAAGCGCAATCCTGAACGAGCGGATCGCGAGAACCCGGTGTGGACGAAGGAGACCTTCGCGCGCGCACGTAAGGCACGCGAGGTTTTGCCGGAAATTTTTGGCAAACAAACTGCCGCCAGAATGCTCAAACCCCGTGGCCGGCCGAAGTCCGGCAATGCCCGCACGTCTATTTCACTGCGTCTGCCGCCGGATACCTTGGCTCGGTGGAAGGCTACAGGCCCAGGTTGGCAGACTCGCATGGCCGAAACGCTAAGGAAGGCGGTCTGACGCCTTGAGCCGCACCTGCTTGTGCAGCCTTAACTGGCTGCAAGCCGGCAAACTCCTTCGCGTCGGGCGGCTCCGCGGCCAGCGCTTTGCCGGGCCCACTTATATTCTCAAGCGACGAGCCCATGCTCGTCCCCGATCAACCAAAGCTTCGGCTGATTCATCACTCGCGTGAGAAACGCCTTGCGTTCGCGCAACTTTCGTGCAAATTCCTTACCCGTGTAGACAGTAGGATTGATCGTCCTCCCGTTTGAATGTGATGAATCAATTGTGCGGTCAACTCCTTCTCAGTTCGTGGCGGTGGCATTTGCTCGACAAATAGTTGAACGTCCCGGGCGAGGTTCTGGTGGCCATCCTTGGCAAGGTTGTCGGCAAGAGTTCGCCAGCCGCTTTCGACCATCCGCCGTGTCTCGACAAGCGTGCCTTTGCCGGCCTCGACATGGCTGTTCGCCTTCTGCAGTTCGGCAGCGACGGCTTCGGCTTGCGCACGAACGTAGGTCGAATCGCCTCTCAAGTTCGCACGATAGATGCCGTCCTTCTTAGCCTTCATGCATTGGCCACGCACTGCGCGCTCGGTGGCGTTGGCTTCGACGCCGAGCAGTCTTAAGTTTCTGGCAAACTCCGATCGCCAGTGGCGCAGCGTGGCCTTCTTGATGTTCAAGCGCACACCCTGCTCGGTGACGGCCTTCAGCACGAGATGGACATGAGGGTGAGCTTCGTCGGTGTGCAAGACGAAAGCGTACCGGTGCTGACCCCAAAATTCCTCTCGTGCGAAGTTTCGCACCGCCCCCAGCACTTTGTCCGGCGGTGTTCCAGGTGGCATCGAGAACATGAGCTTGTGGACGAGCTTTGGCGGCTCTCTGCACTTCGTGGCGGTGAGGGGTCCGTGGCGTCGCACGTCGTCGAGGTCGAGATCCCAGTCGTCCAGGAGATCCTTTCCTATCCGCCCACTTAAGCGATCACCGTCATCGGTTTCGAGTTCCAGTTCTCCATTGCGCCCGATGTAGTCCAGGTGTTTCCCCACTGCCTTGAGATCGTTGCTGGCGCGCGGCAATACCTTCACGACAGCTTCCGGCGTCCGCTGGACAGTCCGCCGGATCTGCTCCAGCTGCGCCGGCGTCATTCTGCCGGTCTCTAGAGGCCCACCGCGGCCATAGCTCGCGATGTCCAGCAAGGCCTCCCCTTCTCGAATCCTAAAGGTCCGCTTGGACATGCCCCGTCATCCAGCTGGTCTCGTTCGCCTTGAGAAGCGCCTTGG